>TARA_R110000868_G_scaffold69568_6_pt1 | contig 10378 bp, 9 predicted proteins | sample TARA_R110000868 | Tara Oceans TARA_R110000868 (sample SAMEA4397489) | marine metagenome | biome: Polar Biome; feature: [SRF] surface water layer (ENVO:00010504); material: water (ENVO:00002006), including particulate matter (ENVO:01000060) such as... | depth 5 m | reverse complement strand
TTCAGAGACGGCCAGCCCTTCATCGTCTGATACAGTTGCCGGAATTCGCTGCGCTCATCCGGGGAAAGCTTGTTTGTGGTGATGGACGATATATTTCGTCGGAATGACGCGGGGTGAGGGCCAGCCCCGCCCCCTAAACCGCAATCACCATCTGCGGCTCCCCATTGCCGGTCAGGGCCGGGGATTTGCCATCCGCCGCCACCGTGCAATTCACCCGCTTACGGAAAGCCGAGAAGCTGTCGAATGTGACGACATCGACCGGTTCCTCGAAGTCGATCGTCAGCCGGTAATGGCTGCCGTGATTGAGCTGGGACAGGGCGATGATCTCGCCCCTGAAAGCCTGGCCGAGATAGTGGCCGGTGACCGTGGCACCGAGGGCCAGCGGTGCGGCCGGTCGATTCCCGGCGGCGGCGTGGAGCGTGTTCCAGTCGCGATAGCCATGCTGGTGAGCCAGCAATTCGAGCGCTTCGCTATGGGTGATGAAATTGCCTTCGGCCGTCAGGCTCTGGCGCAAGCGTTTGGCCTGGGCCTTGAGGATATCAAGCGCGGGCAGGACAGAAGTCGTGGACATGGCGTCGCCTGTGTCTGCATGCGTATTTCGGACGGGGCTCGCATTGCCATCACACCGCATGACACTGGGTCGACGGATCAGATCAATTCGGAGATTTCACCAGGGCTTGCGCCTGCGAGCGGCGGGTATCTCCAGACCCGTGGCGCGGCTTTTGCCGCGCCGACGGGATCAAGTCAAGAGGCGGGTTAGCGAGCGCCGTTGCTGGAATCCGCCATCAGCGGGGTTTCCGTGGCATTGGCGGGCTGGGCGCCATCGCGAATGGAGATGATGCGGTCACGCTCGGCGATGAAGGCCGGCAGGTCGGCATCGGTCAGCTGGCGACCGGTGGGCAGGTCGAGCGTCATCGGATTGACCGGACGGCCATTGAGATGGACCTCGTAATGCAGGTGTGGCCCGGTGGAACGGCCGGTCGTGCCGACATAGGCAATCACCTGACCCTGGGTGACGCGGGTGCCGGCCTGCATCCCGCGGGCGAAGCCGTTGAGATGGGCATAGGCGGTCTCGAAACCGTTGGCGTGGCGAATTCTGACGTAATTGCCGAAGCTGCCGAAGCGATTGGCGCGTTCAACAACGCCATTGCCGGCGGCGAAGATCGGAGTGCCGGTCGGAGCCGCGAAGTCGGTGCCGTTATGGGCGCGGGTATAGCCGAGGATCGGATGGCGACGGCGGCCGAAGGAGGAGGAGAGGCGGGCACCATTGATCGGGGTCAGCATCAGCAGGCGCTGGGCGCTGGCGCCCTCGGCGCTGTAATAGCCAATACCGCCATCGGAGGTCTCGAAGCGGAAGAATTCCTTGGGCTCGCCGCGGCCCTCATAGCGGGCATAGAGAATATCGCCGGTCCGCGCTGTATTGCCTTCTTCATTGACGAAGCGCTCGAACAATATGTCGAACCCGTCGCCGGGCTGGATCGAGCGCTGGAAGTCGATCGCATAGGCCAGCACGCCGGCCAGTTCGACAACGATACGGTCGGTAGCGCCGGCATTGAGCGCGTCGACATAGAGCGAGGAGGTGATGCTGCCCGAAGAGCGAACGACCTGGCGTTCAAACTCGGCAATGGTCTCACGAGCCCGGTATTCCTCGCCCCAGGCGCGCGCCACCGTTATGGAGCGCTCGACGGATGGGCGGAAGGAAATACCGGTCAGCCGCAGACGGCTGCGGGTCTCTTCATTGGCTTCGATACCGGCATCGGGTTCGGTCTCGAGATAAAGATTGAGGCTCTGGCCGGCGCGCAGATAGCGCAGATCGAACACCTGGTTGAGGGCGCGAATGGCTTTCACGGCGTCGGTTGAGTCAACACCTGCATCCTCGAGCAGACCGGCGAGTGTGCCACCGCGGGGCACGACGCGTTCGAGCTGAATCTGGGCCGGGCACAGCGTGCAGGCGGTGAAGGCATTGGTGTCGAGACGCGCCGGATTGGGCGGAAGAACCGGCGCAGCCGCATCGGTTCGCAGGGCCAGGGCCGCGCTCGCATCGCTTGGGTCGAGGGCGGCGGCATTGACGTCCATCACCGCTACAGCAGCAACCGGGCCGGTCAGACCGGCGGCATCGCTGCGCGTATCCTTCGAGGTCATCAGCGCGGTCAGAAGGCCGGCCGAGAGCAGGAGGCTGGCACAGACGACGAGGCCGCGGGCACGGCGTTGATCGGCGTGGGTTACATCGAATCCAGGCATGGTTATCTCGATACTCCGACGATTGCTTCCATCACGCGTTATTCCAAGCAAGTCTTGCACCGAAGCAACGCAAGTCCGCGCTCTTAGCAGGATGGCCCCACAGCCCGAGCGAATCATGTATTGGACCCGTTCGGTTGCCAAGTCCTTTCCACGCCGGATTCCGCTTTGTGCTGCGAAACGCGGGAGGCTGGCGCGAGAATCGTGTATCGATTGCCGAATGCAAGATCAAAACCCCGCCGAAATGGCCGCCGACCAATTAGCCGCACTGCTTTGTGCACGGCTTTGTCATGACCTCGTCAGCCCCGTGTCCGCCCTGGGCGCGGCACTCAGTGTGCTCGACGACGAATCCTCCGCTGACATGCATGAGGACGCGATGGATCTGGTGCGGGAGAGTTCGCGCCAGGCTCAGGCGAAGCTGGAATTTGCCCGCCTCGCCTATGGCGCTGGCGGCTCGGCTCCGGCGACGCTCGATACGCGTGAATTGCGCCGGCTGACCGAAGCGATGTTTGCGCCGTCCAAGCCCGACATCGTCTGGAAAGTCGAAGCGCCCGGCCTCGAGAAGACGCCATCGCGGCTTTTGATGAATTTGTGCATCCTCGCGGTTGAGTCCGTTCCGCGCGGCGGCAAGGTCACGATCGAGGCCACCGAGACCGGTGGCGGCGCCCGGATCCGCATCGTCGCCGAGGGGCCGCGTGCGCGTCTGAACGAGGACGCCGTCAAGGCACTCGACGGCCAGGCACCGGAGGCCGGATATGATGGCCGTTCGATCCAGCCGTATTTCGCTGGCCTGATCGCCCGCAATGCCGGCGGACGTGTCAGCGCGCATGCTGGCGAGGAGCGAATCGAGTTCGTTGCCCTGATCCAGCCGCACCCTTCGGCCGCCGCCTGACGCCCCGGTTTCAGCAGGCATAAGCTATGATTTGAATGCTGGTTTTCGGGCGGTCTGCACCAACAGTCCGTTAACCAAACGCGTGCCACCTTACCCTCCAAACAGGCCTTAACGGGCGCGTGGACGGCTCGAGGTTGGCGATGGATGATCTTATCAGTGAGTTCTTGACGGAGACGGGTGAAAGCCTCGACGTCATTGACGCAGAACTGGTCCGTTTTGAGAATAATCCCGAAGACCGGGCCATTCTCGACAATATTTTCCGCCTTCTGCATACGGTGAAGGGAACGTGCGGCTTTCTCGGCCTGCCACGGCTTGAAGCTGTGGCCCATGCTGGCGAGACTCTGCTCGGGAAATTCCGTGATGGCGATCTGGCGGTGACGCCGCCCATGGTCACGCTGGTGCTGCAGTCGATCGATCAGATCAAGGTCATTCTCCGCAATATCGAAGAGACCGGCAATGAGCCCGCGGGCGAAGACAGCGCGCTGATCAGCCGGCTTGAGGACGCGTCCCAGGGGCGCGTGGCCGAACCGGCTGCGCCGGTGGAAACCGTCCCCGAAGGCTGGGATGCCGATCTTGGCCGCGAACTGCGTCCGGGCGAGGTTTCGCTCGCCGATCTGGAATCCGCATTTCTCAATACACCCATCGATGGCGACGCGGCCGAACCGGCCCCGGTGGTCCACCTCGCGCCCGGTGATTTCGACCCGGATCTGGGACGTGATCTGCGCCCGGGTGAGGTTTCGGCCGCCGAACTCGAAGCCGCGTTCAATTCCGCTGAACCGGAACCGGGCATGGCGCCACCCGAAATCATTACCGCAGACATGAGCCAGGCCGAGGCGCTGCAAACCGCCGTCGCCGAACTCAAGGGCTCCGATGATCATGCGATGGGCGGCGATGGCGCGCCGCGCATGCAACAGACCGTGCGGGTCGGTGTCGACGTGCTCGACGCCTTGATGACCACGGTGTCTGAACTGGTCCTCACCCGGAACCAGTTGATGCAGACCATTCGCGGTCTTGAGGATGAAGACCTCAAAGTGCCGCTGCAGCGCCTGTCTGCCGTCACCGGCGAGTTGCAGGACGGCGTCATGAAGACCCGCATGCAGCCGATCGGCGACGCCTGGCGCAAACTGCCGCGTATCATTCGCGACGTTTCCACCGATCTTGGCAAGAAGATCGAACTGGTGATGGAAGGCAGTGATACCGAGCTCGACCGCCAGGTGCTGGAACTGATCAAGGATCCGCTCACCCACATGGTGCGCAATTCCGCCGATCACGGTCTGGAAATGCCCGCCGACCGGATCAAGGCCGGCAAGCCTGAAAAAGGCGTCATCACGCTGAAGGCCTTCCATGAGGGTGGCCACATCATCATCTCCATCGCCGATGACGGCATGGGGCTGAACACGGACCGCATCTCCGAAAAGGCGCTCGACAAGGGTTTGACGACCCGCGAAGAGCTCGCGGCGATGACCGAGCAGCAAATCCATCGCTTCATCTTCGCGCCGGGCTTCTCCACGGCTGCGAAAGTCACCAATCTGTCCGGCCGCGGCGTCGGCATGGATGTGGTGCGCAACAACATCGAACAGATTGGCGGCGTCGTCGATGTCACCTCGACGAGCGGCAAGGGCAGCCATTTCAAGATCAAGATCCCGCTGACCCTGGCGATTGTCTCGGCCCTGATCATCGGTAGCCACAACCAGCGTTTCGCCATTCCCCAGCTCGCCGTACGCGAACTGGTCCGCGTCGGTGCCGGTTCCGAGCACGCCGTGGAATCGCTCAGCGGTGCCCGGGTGATGCGTTTGCGCGACCGGCTGATGCCGCTGGTCGATCTGCAGGAAGTTCTCGGCGTCACCGAGCGCGGCGGCGAGGCCAAGGTTGATACCGGATTTGTCGTTGTTCTCGATGCCGGCGGGCGCAATGTCGGCCTGATCGTCGACAATGTTCTCGATACCGAGGAAATCGTCGTCAAACCGCTCTCCGACTCGCTACGCGGTGTCGGTGCCTATTCCGGCGCCACCATCCTGGGCGATGGCACGGTGATCATGATCCTCGATCCCAATGGTCTGGCCGGTGAAATCGTCGCGAATATGGAAGACGAAGCGCATTATGCGGGCGCTTCGGCCAATGCCAATGAGCTGCAGAACACCCAGCGCCTGCTTCTGGTCCGCGCCGGTGGCGCCGAACCCAAGGCCGTGCCGCTGGCCCTCGTCACGCGGCTTGAGGAATTCCCGCTCGATCAGGTCGAGACCACGAATGGCCGGCGCGTGGTTCAATACCGCGGCCGCCTGATGCCGATTGTACCGCTTGGCGGTCAGATCGGTGGCGTGCCGGGGCAACAGCGCCAACCGGTTCTGGTTTTCTCCGAAGGGCATGGCGCCATCGGTCTCGCCGTCGACCAGATTGTCGATGTTGTCGAGGAACGCGTCGACCTGCAGATGAGCTCCGACAAGCCGGGCATTATCGGTTCCGCGATCATCAAGGGCAAAGCCACCGATGTCGTCGATATCGCCTGGCATCTCGAACAGGCCCAGGTCGGTAATATTCAGCGCCGGACCTCGAAGCGCCGCCGCCGTGTATTGCTGGTTGATGCCGATGCCTTCGCGCGCCGGATGATCGCGCCCTTGCTCGCCGCTGCGGGCTATGACGTGACGCCGACCGGCGGCATGCATGAAGTGCTGGCGATCGCCGAAGCCGGTGAGAAATTTGACGCCCTGGTCGGTGATCCGGCCGCGCTCGAAAAAATCCGGGCCCAGGGGCTGTGGGCTGCCATTCCGGCCCTTGCCGTGACCGACTGGCCTGAAGCGACCAGCGCCGAGGGGCTCACAGTAGTGCTGCCACGCTCCGATCGCGGCGCGCTGATTGCCGCCCTTGATCAGGTCTCGCATGAGGAGAAGGTGGCATGAACGACCATTATGATGACCCGTCAGAGCTCGCCGCCGAAGCCATGATCGAATACGTCTCCGTGCGCATTGGCGATCAATTGTTCGGCGCGCCGGTCAATTCGATCCGCGAAGTCTTTGCGCCGCAGAAAGTGACCGCCGTGCCGCTGGCGCCGCCCGAAGTGGCCGGCCTGCTCAATTTGCGCGGCCGGATCGTGACGGCGATCGATGCCCGCCGGCGCCTCGGCCTGCCACCGCGTGAAGCCGACAATGCCGGCATGGCGCTCGGCGTCGAGCGCGGTAGTGAAATCTTCGGACTTATTGTCGATTCTGTCGGTGAGGTGCTGCGGCGGCCACGCGCGGAGCTGGAACCTGTCCCTGCGCATGTTGACGCCCGTTGGCGCTCGATGGTGAAGGGCGTTCACCGCCTGGAAAACGAATTGCTCGCTGTATTGGATGTGTCTGCCGTGATCGGCAATCACGCCAAGAGCGAAGCCGCCTAGGGAAGGGCAAGATGATGAAAACCTGTCTCGTCGTCGATGATTCACGCGTGATCCGAAAAGTCGCACGCCGAATTCTGGAAGAACTGGAATTCGCCTGCGTTGAAGCGGGAGACGGTGCTGAGGCGCTGGAGAAATGCCGCGAGCATATGCCCGACGCCATCCTCCTGGACTGGAATATGCCGATCATGAACGGGCTGGATTTCGTCAAGGCGCTGCGCCGTGAAGATACCGGTGACCGGCCGATCGTCGTGTTCTGCACCACCGAAAATGACATGGCGCATATCACCGAGGCGCTGCGTGCCGGTGCCGACGAATATGTCATGAAGCCGTTCGATGGCGACATCATCGCTTCCAAATTTCAGCAAACCGGCCTGTTGCGGGCTTCGTAGGGCGGTTCGATGACTGAGCTCGCCCCCAAATCGGTCGCTTCGCAGGGCATAGCCCGCGTGCTTGTGATCGACGATTCCGCTGTGGCTCGCGGCCTCATGACGCGCTGGATCGAGGAAGATCCCGATCTCGTTCTGGTGGGGGCTGCAGTTGATGGTGAGCAGGGGATCCGGAAGGCCGAGGAATTGCGGCCCGACCTGATCGTGCTCGATGTCGAAATGCCGAAAATGGACGGGCTGGCGGCGCTGCCAATTCTCCTGAAAACCGTACCCCGCTGCCGCATCGTCATGGCTTCGACCCTGACCCGCCGTGGCGGCGAAGTGACGATCCGCGCGCTCTCCATGGGCGCTGCCGATTACGCTTCCAAACCCCAGGCCGGACGTCTGGCGGGTGCGGAAGAGTTCCGCAAGGACTTGCTTACCAAACTCAAGGCGCTCGCGCCGCGTCCGATTCCGCCCATTCCCAGCGCGCGCGATCTGAACCGGCCGGCGGCTCCGCAGGCGCGAACCGCTGCCGCCCCCGCGCCGCCGACGCGTGCTTTCCATCCGGTCGCAGCTGCGCCGATATCGCGTGGCACCACGCCGCGCAATACAGCGCGCCCGGCCCTGATCGCGATCGGCTCGAGCACAGGCGGTCCGGAAGCCCTGCGCATCGTGGTCAGCGCATGCGCGTCGGGCCTCGAAGTTCCGCTTGTTATCGCTCAGCACATGCCGCCGCTCTTCACCAAGATCCTGGCCGAGCATCTGGGCAAGGCTGCCAATCGGCCGTGCAAGGAAGTCGAGCACGGCGAGCGCCTTCAGGCGGGGCATATCTATGTCGCGCCAGGCGATTTTCACTTCACGGTGCGCCGCGATGCGGCTGGCTTCTACGCCGCGCTCGATCAGTCGGCGCCGATCAATTTTTGCCGGCCCGCTGTCGATCCGCTTTTCCAGTCCGTCGCCGAGGCGACGGGTGGCAATGCGCTCGGTGTCATCCTTACCGGGATGGGCCATGACGGCCGCGAAGGCGCCCGCGCCCTGCGGGCGGCAGGTGGAACAATTCTGGCCCAGGACGAGGCTACAAGCATCGTCTGGGGCATGCCTGGCGCTATCGCCGAGGCCGGACTGGCAGATCAGATTCTGCCGTTATCGCAAATCGGGTCGGATATTCTCCGGCGCGCCAAGGGTGGGATGTAGGCGCATGATCGAAAAACAGGAAATCCTCTACGTCGCCGCCGAAGCGTATAAGCGTTCCGGATTGGTGCTCTCGGCCGACAAGGGTTATTTGCTGGAGAGCCGATTGGCCCCTCTGGCGCGCGCTGAAGGCTATGCCTCGATCGAGGCGCTCATCTCCGCGGCGCGGCGCGAGAGCAGTGACCGCCTGCTCTGGGCGATGACCGAAGCGCTCGCGACCCACGAGACCTTTTTCTTCCGCGACAACACGCCATTCGATCTGTTCAAGCAGGATATCCTGCCTGTGCTGTCACGTGCCCGGGGCATTTCCGGTGTGATCCGGATCTGGTGCGCCGCCTGTTCGTCCGGACAGGAACCCTATTCCCTGGCCATGATCCTGGAAGAAGAGCGCGCTCGCCTCGGCGGCTTGCGCGTCGAGATCGTCGCCACCGACATGGCACCGCGCGTGCTCGAAAAGGCCAAGGCCGGCATTTACAGCCAGTTTGAAGTCCAGCGCGGCCTCGCCATCCAGCGCCTGGTGACGCATTTCGACCAGAATGGCGATCAGTGGCGCATCAAGCCGAATATTCGCCAGATGGTGAACTTCCAGAAGCAGAACCTGCTGGAGAGCTTCGCCTCGCTCGGCACGTTCGACGTCATTTTCTGCCGCAATGTGCTGATCTATTTCGACGCCGAGTCGAAGAAGAAAGTGATCTCCCGCCTGTCGCGTCAGACCGCCGGCGATGGTTATCTGGTGATGGGCGCGGCCGAGACCGTTGTTGGTCTGTCGACCGAGTATGCGCCGGTCGAAGGTCGGCGCGGCCTCTATGCTCACGCTGACAGCCCGGTGAGCCGGACTGTCGCGGCCTGATGTCTGCCTGACTACCCGGAACTCAAGTTGAAAAACCCCGGCGCCAGATTGGTCCGGGGTTTTCATTGTGGCCGGGTCAACGCGCAATTATTCGTCGGCCGGAGGGAAAATGACGATCTGGCGGGCGAAGGCGCCCAGGGCCTCCCGGGAAAACGTGTCGAGTACCGCCAGCTGGTATTCGGTGCTGGCTACGCCGACGGCAATGAATTCAAGCCAGCGATAGTCCCCGGACACGGTGTCTTCAATCCAGAACCTTCGCACGGAGATGTTTGTCGGGTCCTCGCCGGGGGGCGTGCCCGTGCATTGTTGCCAGATGCGCCGGATACCGGCGGCATCGGTCGCGACATAGGGGGCGTCCCGTTCGCACCATGCGGGCGTGTCGGGCCGGGCGACTTCGTCGATCCGGTCGAAATCATAGGCGCCATTGCGCGAGAGTGCCTCCGCGCCCTCGACGCCCAGACTCCAGCCCCAGGTCGCATCGTGAGCTTCCGCCGCGGCCTGCACATCTGTGGACAGGGTATCAAGCTCGCGGGCCAGCGCGTCGGCCGCGTCGACCCTGATCAGACCGGCCGCAGGGTCGGTCAGGCCCTGCAACAGGGCAGGCCAGTCCATCGAGCCTGCTTCTGCCGCCGAAGCTGCGGGCGGGTCCTGGATCGCCATGGCCGGCCCGGCCGTCAGGATCGAGATTGCGAGTATTGCGAGCATCATCGGTGAGTGTCTCATGCGGGCTCCTCCTGTTGCAACGTCAGCATAGGAGTCCGCCGGGTGCGGCCAAGCCCCTGAACAGGGGAGGCGGGCCAGAAAGGTCCGGCCTTTCTCATGTCCTCCGCAGCCTGTCGGCCGAGCCTATTCGCCACTGCCAGCAGGCGCGCGGGGGGCGATGATGATCTCGGTCGCCATCAGGGCGAGCGCCTGCCGCGTGAAGCTGTCCACCGCGGCGAGTTCGTTCGGGGTATCGGTCGAGCCGAACACGGTGAGTTCGAGCCAGCGATAGACCCGGCTTGAGCGCTCTTCGGTCCAGATTTTACGGACGATGAGCGTGTCGGCATTTTCCTCCGGCGGCGTGCCGGCGCATTGCTGCCAGGTGTGCTCAATGCCGGTGGGACCGGTCACGGTGAAACTCATATCGGGCCGGCACCATGCGGCGGTTTCCGGCCGGCTCGCGGCTGCAAGCCTGTCGGGATCAAACAGGCCACCATCCGCGAAGGATTGCGCGCCATCGACCCCGAAGGTGAAGCCCCAATCGGCGCCATCCAGCTCCGCCTCCTCCAGGATCACGGTCACGACCGCCGCGATCCCATGGGCCAGCCTGTCCGGCGCATCAAAGGCGATGAAGCCTTCTGCGCGGTCCGTCATGTTCTGCACGGCCTCCCGCCACAGCAGCCAGTCCTCTCCGCTACTGGGCGGGTTCGCCAGCATGAGGGCTCGCAAAATATCGGTCGCCATCGCTGACAGGATTTCTG
>TARA_R110000868_G_scaffold3419_12_pt1 | contig 10380 bp, 8 predicted proteins | sample TARA_R110000868 | Tara Oceans TARA_R110000868 (sample SAMEA4397489) | marine metagenome | biome: Polar Biome; feature: [SRF] surface water layer (ENVO:00010504); material: water (ENVO:00002006), including particulate matter (ENVO:01000060) such as... | depth 5 m | reverse complement strand
TTCATCGTGTCGCGCGACACGCCGGGCCTGACGCTCGGCAAAAACGAAAAGAAAATGGGCCAGCAGGGCGCACATATCTGCGATGTGATTTTCGACAACGCGCGCATTCCGGCCTCGGCCCTTCTCGGCGACACGGAAGGCAAGGGCTTCATCACGGCGATGCAGGTGCTGGAGCGCGGCCGTTTGCACATTTCAGCAGTTTGCATGGGTGTCGCCGACCGCCTCGTCGAAGACTCCACCAAATACGCCGCCGAGCGCAAACAATTCGGTGCGCCCATCGGCAATCTGCAACTGGTGCAGGCGATGCTCGCCGATTCCAAGATGGAGCATTACGCCGGTCGCTGCATGGTCATCGACGCCGCCCGTCGTCGTGACGCGGGCGAAGATGTCGCCACCGAAAGCTCATGCTGCAAACTCTTCTGCTCGGAAGCCGTGGGCCGCATCGCTGACCGCGCGGTGCAAATTCACGGCGGCGCGGGCTATGTCGCCGACTATGGCATCGAGCGTTTCTACCGCGATGTGCGCATCTTCCGCCTTTACGAAGGCACCAGTCAGGTGCAGCAGGTCATCATCGCCCGCAATATGCTGAAAGCTGTCAGCTAAGCGGGGAGGGGGCAATGGCGCGGACGCTCGACACACTCGTCGCAGATATTCGCGCTTGCCGCCTTTGCGTTGAGCATCCTCAGGGCAAACCTTTGCCGCATGAGCCGCGTCCGGTGCTGCAAGTGTCGGTACACGCGCGGATATGCATCATCGGACAGGCACCGGGCACCAAGGTACATCTGTCGGGACAGCCTTTCACCGACCGCAGCGGCGACCGCTTGCGCGAATGGCTCGGTGTGAAGCCGGAGATTTTCTACGATCCGCGCCGCTTTGCCATTGTGCCGATGGGCTTTTGTTTTCCGGGGCAGGATACGAAAGGCGGCGACCTGCCACCGCGCCGCGAATGTGCGCCGCATTGGCATGCGCGTCTCTTCGCGCGCCTGCCCAAAATCGAACTCACTTTGCTGGTCGGGCAATATGCGCAAAAGCGATACTTAGGGGTGCGGGCAAAGGCGAACCTGACGGAAACGGTTGCCGCGTGGCGCGACTATGGTCCGGCTGCCATACCCTTGCCACATCCTTCGTGGCGTAATACGGGCTGGCTCAAAAAGAACCCGTGGTTTGAGCGTGATCTACTGCCTGTGTTGCGATCCCGCATTGCAGGTCTGTTGAAATGAACCGGATCGACCGTGACAGGTGTTCGATGAAGCGTATGGCGCGGATGATATGCGGTTCTGCAATCGTTGCCGGCATGATGTTCGGCTGTGCGCCGCGTCTCATGGCGCTGGGCGATCCTGTCTATGCGCCGACGTTTGAAGGATCACCCCAAGCTGAATTGACGAGCGCCGTCATGTCGGATGGAGCGCGGTTGCCGCTGCGGGTTTGGTCCGCGGAAACGCCTCATGCCATTATAGTGGCCGTCCACGGCATGAATGATTATTCCAACGCCTTCGACATGGTGGGAACGTGGTTTGCGCCGCGTGGTGTGACAACGCTTGCCTATGACCAGCGTGGCTTTGGCAACGCCCCTGGGCGCGGCCTGTGGGCGGGCCATGTGCGCATGGCCGAAGATTTGAAATCACTCGTCGATCTGGCGCACGGCAAATATCCCGGACTGCCCGTCTATCTCATGGGCAGCAGCATGGGGGGTGCCGTTGTCATGCGGTCGTTCGCCTTGGCCGAACCACCGAAAGTGGATGGTGTCATTCTCGCTGCTCCCGCTGTCTGGGGTTGGCGCAGCATGAATTCGTTTTACGAAACCGTTCTCTGGATGAGCGCCCATCTTGTGCCCTCCATGACGCTGACCGGCGGCGGCCTTAAAATACAACCGTCTGACAATATCGAGATGCTGCGCGCGCTGAGCCGCGATCCGCTCGTCATCAAAGAAACGCAGATCGGCACTATTTACGGTCTCGTCGAATTGATGGATCAGGGCGCGTCATCAGCCACGCGCATTCCTGTGCCGGTCTTGCTGCTCTATGGCGCACACGACCAGATTGTACCGCCGATCCCCGTCGGTACTGTGCTGAGGGACATGCAGGTAGCCCATCTCAATGTGACACCCGCCTGCTACCCGAACGGCTATCACATCCTGCTGCGCGATCTTCAGCGCGAAACAGTGTGGAAAGATATTGAGAGCTGGATGCTGACGCCGGAACTTCCTTTGCCGTCGGGCGCGCAGGACTTGCGCCCCTGTCCGGCGCTCGGACAATCCGTCGGGCCTTAATCGGCAGCGGCAGCCTCGGTGCGGACTTCCTCTTTCGCGCGAGGCCCGTAGCGTGTATCGAGTTCGCGTTCAATATCGCCGAGAAGGTCCGGCACGCTCGTCAGGAACGGCTGTTCTGCTTTCAGAATTGAGCGGAACAAACGCGCCTTGATCTGATCGTATCTGGCCGTGTCCGCAGACGGCGCACCAAGCCCCGCACTCGTGACAATATCGACGAGCCTGTCGGCGGCGTGCAACCGGCCCCACAAATAATCATTCTCCCGCGCTCGACGGCTGAAGAAGGCCGCGAAATGTCCCAGATCGCGCCCCATCAACGTGGCTTGCGCACCGCCCTTCCGGATGGCGATAGCGTCTTCCGGACTGATCCGGTCGACCTGCATCGTGTCAACATCGTCGAGATCGTTCCACTTGTTGAGCGGCAGCGTCAGCACATCGTAAAACGGAAATCCGACATAGGCCTGTACCAGTTCGGCGCGCGCGTCCGGCGGCAAATAGGTTTGTGCCATCATGGCAAAGCTCTCGTCGATCACATGGTCAGCACCGACCAGATCGAGCGCCGGTCCCATTTTTTGCACCAGCGTTTCGATTTCATCGACAGTCGCAACGCCATCGTCGAAAATGCGCACGCACATATTTTTGATCGCCGGTTCTTCCAGCCTGACAGATGCACGCGACGACAATAACTCAAGACTTTCGTAGGCGCTCGCTTTGAACTCATCAAGCGCACCTGTGTTGTCGACGCCACCGGCCTGCTCGCTGTAAAGCTCGTTCAGCCGCCTCACAACAAAACGCATCCGGCGAATACGAAAGCTGAGATCAAACTCGCGTAGAAAATTTACCCAGGCCGTTTTCGCGGTCGGGGCCTCCATGCCGCCTTCCACACGTGTCCATTGGACGGGGAACACATCTTTGTCTTTCGCCCATGCTTCAACGGCACGCGACAAGCTCAGCATTTTCGCGGGGTTGTGCGCCACGCCGCTTGTCTCGGCGATAAACATGGTAAGCCGGTCGAGCACGGAGCTGACTTTAAGCTGGATATAGCCATCGTAAGCATAACCTGCTTCAACGGCAGCTTGCGTATTGGCGCGATTACGCCAGACCGGCAAAGTTTCCTTCGTCGGAATGGTCGTCGGATCAATACCCAGCAATTCGCGGATACGCAGCGACACATGCGGCCGCGTCGCGCCTACAATCTGGCGGTACTGGCGCACGCGTTCTGAAAACTGGTGGATTGATTCCAATTCGTCGCGCACCGGCTGGTTGCGTGGAATGTCCGACAGCGCCCCGCGGATCGTGTGGAAAAATCCCGGCGCAGCACCGCCCGCTTCCAGATGGCCGCCTTCAGGGTCGGGGTCGATATAAACAACACGCCTGTCGACTTCGCGATAGGCGGGGCGACCGCGCAGCGAAGCGATGGCTTCGCCGAACGGTTTGTTGTTGAGCACGCTGCCATCGATGAACGACGTTTTGGTGGGGTCGGACCCCGCCGCAATCAGCGGTTTGAAATTGCTCGCGATAAATTCCGCCCGCGTGGACCAGCTTTCGCGCCGCGCCACAAGGCTTCTGTCGATCTCGCCCATCTGTAGCGGCGGAAACGCACCGGGAAAAGACGAGGTTGCCCGCGCGGCAAAAACGAGCCCCGGAATATGTGCGTCATCGAAATCGCTGACCGCATGGCCGCCGGTGCGCTGAATGTAGGAAAATTTCAGAACATGGCGATGCTCACGCTCGCGAATGAACGGCGGATCATGCAGCGGTATGTCTTGTGTGTAGCCATAGAAATCGGTCACGGAGACAATGAGTTCGAGCTTATGACCGACCGGCAGAAGCGAGCGCGGCTTTGCGCTCAGGTCTTCGGTCTTGTCGGCCATTGAGCGGCACGCTTCGAGCAACATGTCCGACATGATGCGGCCGGAAAAAGGTGGCTTGAACCAGCGTGAGCGTGTGAACAGCAACAATTTCTGGCGCATCTCAGCGTCGGGCGCAAAGCGCGCGAGCCAGCGGTTGTTGATCGCCCAGAAAACGGGTTTGAGAAACAGCTTGCTCCATTTGCCCGCCAGATGATCTTCGTCCATCAGCGCCAATATGTCGGCCTGCTCGAGCCACATTTTGCGGTGCTCATCAAGGGACAGATCATGTGCGAGTGCGCGGGCAAGCAGAACGCCGTTGATGCCGCCGGCGGATGCTCCGGCAATGGTGTCGACGAAAACCCGCAATTCGGAGACCTCGCCGATTGCCTGGAGTAGTTCGAAATAACCGTGTTCGCTGTCGCGTTCGCCGCGCGGTTGTAATTCGAGTTCCGCAAAACTCGACGATTGGCGGCGCGTGGGGCTGTCTTCACCGTGATAGATGCGCGACGCCCGCACAAGTTTCAGAATTTCCTTCGTCACGCCATGCATATAAACGGCAAGCGATACGCCGCCGTAGCATACAAGCGCCAACCGAAGTTCCTTCTCCTTCATCGCTACCGCCCGTGCCCCGCCCTGAGAATCGTTCCGGCCCACTTTAACGACCAATACTCAGCAGAGCATTAACGATGTTTCCGGCTTATGCGCGGGGCCGCAGCGTAAATTCGGCCGAATTGGTGACCCGAGACGTTAAATTTTTAGTGAATGTTACAACAAACCCTTAAAGCGGGAGTGGAATGATCCGCCTCGGGCAATGTGCAAATCGGGCCACATTGTCAGGTGTGTTGAGTGCGTTTAAGGGTGGGCCGGCATGAATTCCGTTACGAATTCTCAGGAGCATATCCGTCGTAAGGTGCTTCTCTACTGGATTTCGATGGAGGACAGGCTCTATCTCTTCCGCTGCTCATTCCCCCTGGCGCTCGCTCTCACCACGCTTCATGCCAATGGCGTCACCAGCGCATTGGGCTGGTTTTTTTCCGCCCTCGCGCTCGACACAGGCACGCTGATCTGGCGGCGCAATGTCAAAAAGAACATCGTCAACATCGACACCGAAAGATGTTGGCAGGACGCAGGTCTGTTTCATGTTGCGGCGGTAGCAACTTATACCATTGCAGGCTTCAACTGGGTTCTTGGTGCGCCTCATAGTTATGTCGTAACCGCCATCGTCTTTGGCGCGAGCCTGATGACCCATTGTTCCTGGGTGCCGACCATGCGCATCTGGTCCAATGTTGTGGCGCTCCTGCTGCCTTTCGCGCTGATCATCTTTGCTGCCAATCAGGCGGGCCTGCTCAACCCCACTTCCGGTCTTCTTTGCCTCATGTTGCTTGGCACAGCCGCTGTCATCATGCATTTCAACCGGCAGAAATACTTCGAGACTTTCACGCAGATGCAGGCCGAGCAGGATCTCGCCGCGCGGGCCGACGAAGCCGTCAACATCGCTATTCTGGAAAAAGCGCGGGCCGAAAACGCCAATCGCGTGAAGTCCGATTTCATGGCGACGATGAGCCACGAAATTCGCACACCAATGAATGCGATCATGGGCTTTTCCGATCTCATCACCCAGATCAGCAAAGAGCCGAAGTCACGCGAATATGGCCAATATATCCATGACGCTTCGGTCGGCCTGCTGACGGTACTCAATGATGTGCTGACATTTTCCAAGATCGAAGCTGACAAGGTTGAGCTCGACATCGCGCCGCTGGAGTTTTCAGCACTGTTTGAATCGCTCTTGTTCTGGTCGGCCAAGGCGCGCGACAAAAATGTGCAACTTGAACTGATGAACGATGACCTGCCACGTGAAGCGATGCTGGCTGACGAAGGCCGCTTGCGTCAAATCATGTCGAATTTTATTTCCAACGCGCTCAAATTCACACCCGAAGGCGGACAGGTCATCATCCGTGCTTTCACGGTCGATCATCAATATGGCGAAACGCGCATTCGTTTCGAAGTCAGCGACGACGGGATCGGCTTTGCCGATGGTGTCGCCGACAAACTCTTTTCGCCTTTCGTTCAGGCCGACAGCGAAATCTCGAAAACCTACGGTGGCACGGGCCTCGGCCTTGCCATTTGTTCACGGCTCGTGGCGCTGATGGGGGGTGAAATCGGCGCCTATGGCAAAACCGGCGAAGGCGCGACCTTCTGGTTCGAAGTCCCCTTCGCCCACGCTTTCGCACCTCTGTCACAAAGCGCGTGATTCTCATCCCGATTTCCGAAGAAACCGGCCACAAATCCTGAATTTAAGGAGAGATGGTGGACGCTACTGGACTCGAACCAGTGACCCCTGCGATGTGAACACAGTGCTCTACCAACTGAGCTAAGCATCCTGAGGGGCTGTCTATAAGCCGTGGCTATTCCTCAAGTCAAGCCGAAGCAGGATGCGGAGGCTCCTTTTGCCCGAGACGGCCCCGCGAGGGCTTGCCCGGCGGCCCCGAACGCGCGACTTTGCTCAAAAGCGGACGTGAACGAGCATCGGGCGGCATATGGCAAATCGGGCAGCAGCATTGCGTTCAGTACTTACCTTGCTGCGTCTGGCGTCCCGTGGCGCCGCCTCGTGGCTGCGGCGGGGCGCGGACACCACGGCGGACCAGCAGGCAACATTTGAAGCGGTTCTGACGAGCCTCGCAGGCGGTCCGGCGGCAAAGGCTGCCATCGCGGAAATCCGCTTTGTGAAGGTCAGTGGAGACATCTCCGGCTGGCAGGCGGCTGACCTTGAGGTTGTGGCGGGCCATCAGGTCAGCGTGCTGGCGGTCGGCACGCTCTGGGCGTCCAAGGCCCTCAATCTGCATTTTGGCCCACGCCTCGGCCTGTGGTTGCGGGCGGGTGACATGGGCCCGCTCATCAAGACGCCGGGCGACGCGGCAACCGTGACAATGCCGTCCAGTGGACCGCTTCATATTGTGGCCAAACCTCCCGGCGAATGGGCCGACGAAAACGGCATCTTCGACGAGGCTTTCCCCCGCGCGGGCATCACCGGCAGTTTGCTGGTTTGCCTCATCGTCTGGAAAGCAGATGCCATCGCTGGCCTGCGCACCATGCTGAGCGCCGGTGACTACGACGGCATCGTCGCCCGCGCGCTGGCTCAGGTGAGTGCACCCGTTGCCACGCCGAAGGGCTGGTCTTATCTGTGGCGGCTGGGGCAGGGAGCTATCTACGCCGATGAGAGCGGCGAACACGGACGCCACATTCATTGCCACACCAAAGAAGACGTCGGCATCCTGCAATTTCCCGCCGACTTCGAACTCACCGACACAACCAAGCTGCAATGGCGCTGGAAGGTGGACAAGCTGCCCTGCGATCTGCCGGAAGACATCCAGCCGACGCATGACTATCTGTCCATCGCCGTTGAATTCGATAACGGGCAGGACCTGACTTACATGTGGTCGGGTGCACTTGCCGAAGGCACGATCTTCCGGTGCCCTTTGCCCTTCTGGGACAAGGTGGAAACCCATTGGGTGCTGCGTTCAAATCCGGATGGCTTGGGCAAATGGCTCAACGAAGACCGTCCGGTCAAGTCGGATTATGTGCGCGCCGTCGGCGCGCCGCCTGCGCGCATCGTGCGTGTCTGGCTCATCGCCGTCAGCGTCTTCCGGCGCGGCGAGGGCATTTGCGATTACGCCGATATTGAGTTGGTCGATGGCGACCGTCGCCTGCGGGTGCTCTAGTTCCAGCCGGAAAAATGCGACGGCAGAAGCTTTGCGAGCGCGGCGGGAAATTCATCGAAATGATCGATGATGACGTCGGCTCCCAGCTCGGCCACAGGCGCGCGTGAATAACCAAAGCTGACGCAGATCGACGGCATGCGCGCGTTGATCGCCGCATCAATGTCCGCCTCGCTGTCGCCCACCATAATCGAGGTCTTGGGGTCGCCGCCAAGCTGACGCACAGCGGCGAACAAATGCTCAGGGTCGGGCTTTTTGACGGACAGCGTATCGCCACCGATCACGACGGGAAAATACTGATCGATCTTGAGTTCGGCGATCAGTTGCCGCGCCAGATGCTCGACCTTGTTGGTGCAGACCGCCATGCCGACGCCCGCATCCGCCAGCCGCGCCAGCAGCGGTTCCATACCGGGCCAGAGCTTTGTGTGGTCCGCGATATGCGCACCGTAATAGGTGATGAACTCGCCAAACGTCTGGTCGAGCAAAGCCTCGCTCGCCCGTTCGCCGGTCTCGGCAAATCCACGTTCCAGCAACAGCCGTGCGCCGCCGCCGACAAGATGGCGCACACGCGCTTCCGGCACACGGACACGACCGTGACGGGTCAAAATCACATTCATGGTTTCGCACAGGTCGCCCGCCGTGTCGGCCAGCGTTCCGTCGAGATCAAAGAGCAATGTAGCGGAGGTCATGTCACCAGCTTCGGATTCACTATCGGAACCGATATCTCGCACGGGTGCGCGTCTCAGGCAAGCTGCTCAAGACCGGTGAGCCGCGCCATCAGCCCGTCGCGCACGGCAGGCCATTCCTCGCGAATCACCGAATAATAAACTGTATCGCGAATATGCCCGTCCGGCAGCACCATGTGGCGGCGGAACACACCCTCGCGCACCGCACCGAGCCGCGCAATGGCGGCTTGCGAGCGTTCATTGCGCGCGTCCGTTTTCAACTCGATGCGGTTGAGGCGCAAGGTTTCGAACCCATGCGACAGCAGCATGAATTTGCAGGCCGGATTGACCACGCTTGCCCAGACGTCACGCGCATACCATGTGCCCCCGATTTCGACGCGCAGATCATGTGCCGCAATGTTGAGATAACGCGTCGTGCCGACAATTGTGTTGTCGTCCGTCCGCCGCACCGCCCAGATCGCCTCGCGATGTTTTTGCTGCAACGCCAAAGTGGCGTCGAACCAACGGTCCATGCCGTTGTTCGACACGTCATAGGGCAAAAACCGCCAGATCAGCGGATCGTTTCCGGCAGCCGCCAGACCGACGCGATGGCTTTCTTCCAGCGGCTCCAGCGCGACACCAAAGGCATTGAGAGGCACTGCAACAATTTCGGGTATCGTCATCATCTTCTCATGTCGAACAGGGATTGACCGCCGGGCCATTTCTAAAGATCAGCAAATTTTCCCGACAGAGCCAATCTGCGTTTGCTTGGCCGACAATTTGCGGCATAGTTTATCTATGAAGGTGCTGACGCGATACCAGTTGCGCATGGCGAACCCGGACGAAGACGCGGAAACCATCGCGCGCCTCAAAGTCACCTGTTGGCGCGAAGCCTATACGGGCCTGTTGCCACAAGCCTTGCTCGACGGACTGGACGTCACCCGCGCCACCCGTAGCTGGACCGAAAGTCTCAAAACCGGCATCGCCTGGATCGCCGAGCAAAGCGGCGAGCCTGTCGGCTTTGGCCATTCCCGCAATGATGAAGTGACAACGCTTTACGTGCGTAAGGCGGACCACCGCAACGGCGTCGGCGCGGCCTTGCTCAGCCATTGCTTCGACGAAATCGGCTGCCTTGGTTACACGCGCGCGCATCTCTGGGTGCTGGAAAACAATTTTGCCGCGCGGCGCTTTTATCAGCGCCAATGTGGCAATGGTAAAGCGCGTCGTCCGGTCGGTTTCTCGCGCTGGCCCGACATCATGGAAGTGCGCTACGAGTTCAATGTGCCGGACTAACGGATCATCAATCAGCCGCGCGCAAACTTTCGTGCTTCCATTCGCCCAGCCCGATCAGCGTCGTGCGATAACATTCCAGCGCATTGCGAATGACATTCGTGTGCCATGATTTGCGGCGCGGCGCATAATCCTCGCGGATTTCATCGAAGTATTTTTGCGCGTCCGGCGCATCCAATCCGGCTTCAAAACGCAACCAGCGTTCGAGCAACGACGCGCGCATGGCCTTCGACGGATTGGACTTTTGCATCGCTGAGCGGAACTCAATGACCGCACCGGCAAATTGTGCATGCGGCCCAAGCTGTTCCTCAAGGCCCCAGAACATGATGCCGCGCCGCGATGGCCGCCGCGATCCCCACATGGAATTGACCGTCTTGGGGTCCAGCGCCTCGCGTCCCCACCAATGGGCGGCTCTCGCAAATTGTGCGCTGTCAGGCTTTGAAAAACACAAATGGATCAGCTCACCGTCGCCCGCCGGTCCCGAATGCCAGTCGATAAAGCCGATGCGGGTGGTTCGCGACAATTCTGTTTTGACAATGTGGCGCATGGTGGTGTTCGACCATTCCGCCGCGTGCCCGCCAAAGTGATAA
>TARA_R110000868_G_scaffold192394_5_pt1 | contig 10381 bp, 11 predicted proteins | sample TARA_R110000868 | Tara Oceans TARA_R110000868 (sample SAMEA4397489) | marine metagenome | biome: Polar Biome; feature: [SRF] surface water layer (ENVO:00010504); material: water (ENVO:00002006), including particulate matter (ENVO:01000060) such as... | depth 5 m | reverse complement strand
GCGTGAGGCCCCTTGTCGCGCATTTGTGCGGCACCTGTGTGACACCCGCAACATATTGAAAGGATTATAGTATTTCTGCTTATGCAGGAATCAACCGGCGCTTTATGACGCCGATTTAACTGCCGCGCTCTGCCCGCTGTCCACTTCAATGGCATTGGAACGCGACAGCCACCAGAGCAAAGCGAGGCCAGGCAAAGCCACAAGCGTGCTGACGCCGAAGAAAAAGACCCAGCCGACCACTTCAGCCACCTGCCCGCCGCTGGCCGACAGGAAGGTCCGCCCGAATGACGACAGGGCCGAAAGCAAAGCGAACTGTGTGGCCGTGAATGATCTGATGCGGCAAAGGCTCGAAATCCAGCCAACGAAAACGACCGTTCCGATGCCGCCGGTAAAACTCTCAATGCCCACGGCGACAGCGAGCGCCGAGGGCACGGGGCCGACAAAGGCGAGCCAGCAGAACACAAGATTTGAGAGCATCTGCATGATGCCGCCGATCCAGAGCCCGCGGGTCTGGCCGACCGCATTGACGAGCCAGCCGCCGAGATAGCCGCCACACAGGGCCGCAATCAGACCAACGGAGGAGGAGATGCCGGCATAGACACTTTTTTCAAAACCCAAATCAATGGCAAACGGCCCAAGAAGGTGACCGGCATAGGCGTCGCCCAGCTTGAAGAAAATGATGAAAACGAGAATGACAAACCACTGACGGCGGCGGGCAAATTCAAGGAACGGATCAATGACCGCATGGCGGAAGCGTATGATGATGCTCTCCGACTCCGCCGTCTCTGACGGTTGCACGTCTGGTTCTTTGGCAAGGAATGACGCGATCAGGCCGATACCGACAAGCGCGGCCATACCCGCATAGCCATAGGACCATGCCGCTTCGGCGTTCGCACCGCTCGCCTGCACCCAGGACACAAGTCCGACAGCACCGCCGGTTGCCACAAGCATGGCGACGCGATAGGCGGCAACAAAATTGGCCATGGCGGCGGCTTGCTCTTCTTCCGGCAGGCTCTCGATACGAAAGGCATCGATCACGATGTCCTGCGTTGCCGAAATAAAGGCCACGACAACAGCGGCAAGCGCCATCAGATAGGGCGTCAATTTCGGGTCCACCAGTCCCATCGAAAACACTGCCATCGCCAGCGCGAGTTGCGTCAGGACAAGCCATGACCGGCGGCGGCCAAGCAGACGGGTCAGATACGGTATGCGCAGGTGATCAACAAAAGGCGCCCACAGAAACTTGATCGAATAGGGCAGACCGACCAATGCAAAAAGACCGATGGTCTTGAGGTCAACGCCTTCGTCGCGCATCCACAGCGCCAGTGTCGATCCTGTCAGCGCAAGCGGCAGACCGGAGGAAAAACCCAACAGCAGGATGATAACAAGGCGACGTTCGGTATAGACCGCCCAGGCTTTAGCCAGACGCATGCCCCATGAAATCTGCTTTCCGGTGTCTGCCAAGCTGAATTCTCCCCATCCGCGAATCGCTTCGCGTCACTCTAGGCGAGATTGGCGTGCTGGGCATCTGCGGGCGACATGCCGATGTCGCTGCGCCGTCCCGACCATGTGGCGAGCATACGGGCGAGCGCATCGGGTGCCACCGGTTTTGAGAGATAGTCATCCATGCCGGCAGCGAGGCATTTCTGGCGATCATCCGCCATCGCATTGGCGGTCAGCGCGATGATCGGCAGGCTTGAGCGTTCATCGGACAGGCCACGGATATGCCGCGTCGCCTCGAACCCGTCCATATCGGGCATATGCAGATCCATCAGCACAATGTCGTAGCTCTTGCCGTCAGGTTCTGCGAGCGCCGCCAGCACGTCCTTGCCGTTGCGCGCGATGCGCACATGATGGCCGTCGCGTTCGAGCAGCGTGCGGGTGAGAAGCGCGTTGATGTCATTATCTTCGGCGACCAGCACTTTAAGCTTCGCTGTCCATTCGGCCATCACGGGTGCTGGCGCTTGTCCCGGCCGCAGCGCGGCTTCGGGCGCACGGACATCGCGCTGGGCATAACTGCGCAGATCAAGCAGCATTTTTTCTTCGTCGAATGTGCCAGCCCCCGCATCCGTGTTTTGACGCTTATGCGTGCCCGACTGCAAGGCTTCGAGCCGGTGCAAGAGCGAGGAGGCGCGGACCGGACGCACGAGATAGCCGTCGAACAGACGCTGGAAAATTGCCGGATTGCCTTCCTGACCGATCAGCGCAGGCAGGCGGTCGCGGTCCTGCGGGCGCAGCAGCACCAGCGCGTCAATGCCGGGGGCAATGCCACGGGCGCGGGCCACAAGGTCGCTGCCGGGACCTTCAGTGGTATCAATCGGCACAAGCACAACGTCAAAGGGCTCTTCCTTGAGCCGTGTCAGCATGTCCGCACTATTGACCGCACATTGCACATGCGCACCAGCAAGCGTCGCACAGCGGGCGAGCGAGGCGCCGAGAATGGGGCGGTCTTCGAGCACGAGAATACGCTGACCCGTCAGTGTCGCGCGGCGCGGGCTTGAGGTTTCAATCGCTTCAAGCGGCAGACGCACACGAAAGAGCGAGCCCTTGCCCAATGTGCTTTCAACTTCGATCGTGCCGCCCATGGCCGTCACCAAGTGACGGCTGATCGCAAGCCCCAGCCCTGTGCCTTCAAAGCGGCGGGCGTGGGTCTGATCGGCCTGAGCGAATTCTTCGAAAATCAGTTTCACATCATCGGGTGCAATCCCGATGCCTGTGTCTTCTACTTCGAGCACGACATTGGCTTTATCGTCCGTATAGGAATAACTGTCGAGGCTCGCGCGCAGAATGACGCCGCCTTCGATGGAAAATTTCACCGCATTGCCTGCGAGATTGATCAGCACCTGACGGATGCGTGCATCATCGCCCATGAGGCGCATCGGAATTTGCGGATCAATCTCAGCGATGATTTCGAGATTTTTTTCAAAGGCTCGCGGTGATAGCAATTCACAGACGCTTTCGAGCGTGCCGCGCAAATCCAGCGGCCCTTCGGTGATCGCGACTTTGCCCGCTTCGATTTTGGAAAAATCGAGAATGTCATTGATGATCGAGAGCAGCGCTTCGCCCGAGGTCTTGACCGCTTCGGCATAGGTGCGTTGCGCCGGTGTTAGGCGCGTATCGAGCAACAGCGCGGCCATGCCGAGCACGCCGTTCATGGGCGTGCGGATTTCATGGCTCATGGCGGCGAGGAACTGGCTCTTGGCGCGGTTGGCCGCCTGCACTTCGTCAAGGCTCTCAGCAAGACGTTCTTCCACCGCCTTGCGGTCGGTGATGTCGGTGCCGACGACATGGGTCTCGCGCAAGGATCCGTCATCGTCGCGGATGGCAAATTCTTCCCAGGCAAACCAGCGCGGACCCTTCACGGTCACAACGCGCTGGTCAAAGCGCACGCGCTGCGGATGTGTCCCGCCGGAGAATGTACCGAGCAGGCGCGGGCTTTCATCGTCGGGAATATCGGGCATGAAAATCTGCCCGATCGTATCGGCGCGGCTCCGCCCGAATGTGTCGCAGAAGACGTCGTTGACGTAAATGACGCGGCGCTTGAGATCCTGACGCAGGATCACTTCGCCCTGTGCGCTCATCAGATCGCGGTAGTGCTCCTCGCGGTCAGCCAGTTCCCATGTCGCATCGCGCAGATTTTCGAGCGCGGCTTCGGCCTTGCCTGCCTGTGCTTCATGGTGCTTGGCGCGCGAGGCGGCGCGCCGCCAGGCCTCGACACCGAGAAAGAGCACGGTGGCGAGCGCGAGAAGGGCGAGCGGCACGGGGTCGCTATTGAAAAAAGGCATCGCTGTCAGACCTCTGGAACCGGTGCCACAGGGTGCGGCAACTATGGTTTCCAGAGGATTACTGAAATGCGTGTTTTCCGGCCTGTTTGGCCCTTATTTAGCGGCCGGCGGCTCAAATGTGATGACCTCGGCGCTCACCGGCGGCACCGTTCGCAGATAGGCGTAAAGAGCACCAAGATCAGCCTCCGTCATGCCCGCATAAGCGGCCCAGGGCATTTCACTGTCCATATCGCCTGCCTTGGGCAGCACGTCGTTTAAGGCCTCGGGGGTGCGGCTGCGGAAACGGGCAATGAAATCCTCGCGCGACCAGGCCCCGATGCCTGTGTCCTCGTCCGGCGTGATATTGGCCGAGCGGGCAAGGCCGCCACCCTCAAGACCAAAGATATTGCCGCCCGCGAAAGGCGCGCCGACGGGTTCGCCCTTGTCATTGCGCAATGTGTGGCACTCAAAGCAGGCGCCGGCAAAGGCCAGATATTTGCCCTGCGCCAATTCATCCCTCGGTCCGGTCAATGTCTCGGGCGCAGGGTCGGCCACGACGAAACGCATGGCGGTGGCGACGGGGAAGGGCAGTTCCACAGCGGGATGCTCAAGCGGGCTCGGCGGAATGGAGCGCAGATAGGCGACAAGGGCTTCGGCGTCGGCCGTATCCAGTCCCTTGTAAAAGACATAGGGCATGACGGCGAACATGGCGTGGCCCTCGCGTGTGACGCCCGAGACAATGGCGCGGTAAATCTCGCCGTCGCTCCATGAGCCGAGCCTTGCCGGTGTGAGGTTCGGGGCATAAATCTCAGCCGGAAAGCCGAAAGCAGGTCCGCCCATATAGCGGCCCGCTGCGGGCTGGGCCGGGTCCGTCACGCCCGAAAAACGACGCGGCGCAAGTTGCGGCGTATGGCAACCGGAGCAGGCAAGGGCCTTATTGAAGAGATAGTCACCGCGGGCGACGCGTTCGGCCGTCAGCTCGACCTTCATATCGGGCGCTGCGGAAACACGCGGAAATACAAGGAAAACGATCGCTGCAAGCCCCGCTACAATCACACAGAGACTGCCCAGCACCGCAAGGCCGATGGTTCGAATAGACATAGCGCCGACACCTGATTTGAAAATGACGGCGGTATATTCTCTATGCACCATAAAAGCGCAAGCAATTTAATCAGCGAGCGAACTACTGAACTAAAGTGCGGTGTTGATGTACCAACCCTTTTCGTCATAAACGAGGGTCGTTTTCAGCGCCTTTGTCTTGCCGTCGCGATAGGTCAGCACGACGTCATACATGGCCAGCTGGTTATAGGTGATGACGCCGCCCGACATGGCGATATCCTTCAACCCGCCATGCGAAGCAATGTCGTTTGACCAGTGATCGAGTGCCACAAGCAGCGCGTCTTCGCTGAAGCGCGCGTGAAGGCCGGGCGAAAAGCGTGCTGCCGCATCGCTTCTGGCCCCTTTTGCAATATCTGAAAAAAAGTCATGTACCTCGTCGTCGCTGCCGCGGCCACAACCGGCAAGCGTCAGAGCAACAAGCCCCACGGCCAGAAAAGTGGCCACGCGGGTCAGAAGGCTTCTTGTGTGTCGTCGCATCGCTGAATCCTCCCCCCACTCAAACGGCCCAAAGGGAATTATCAGTCCTGATGTTGGCCCCAATTTATTGATAGTTTGTAAACAAATGAGAACGACCCCGCCCGCCGGTCAGGCAACCGCGCCGAGACGACCGGCGACGGGTTCACGATACGCAAGGGCTTCAGCGACATGCAGACGACGCACGGCGTCCTTGCCGTCGAGATCGGCCAATGTGCGGGCAACACGCAGCACACGGTGATAGCCGCGCGCCGTGAGGTGCATACGTTCAGCCGCTTCCCTCAGCAGCCGTAACCCCGCCTCATCGAGCGCGGCTATGTCTTCAAGCAATTCACCTTCGACATGCGAATTGAGCTGGGGCGCACGGTCCCCCATGGAACGCCCCAGATGCTCATAGCGGTCGCTCTGAATTTGGCGGGCACCGGCCACGCGGGCGGCGACCTCCGCCGATCCTTCGGCAGGCGGCGGCAAGGCGAGGTCGGCAGGCGAGACAGGCGGCACCTCGACGTGAATATCGATCCGGTCGAGAAGCGGCCCTGAAAGTTTCGACTGATAATCGCCGACACAGCGCGGCACACGCGGACAGGCGCGCGCGGCATCGCCCGCATGGCCGCAGCGGCAGGGGTTCATGGCGGCGACAAGCTGGAAGCGGGCGGGATAAGTCACATGCGCATTGGCGCGGGCGACCACCGCCTCACCCGTCTCGATGGGCTGGCGCAAACTATCGAGCACTTGGCGCGGAAACTCCGGTATTAGGTAGCAAATACACCCTGCACCTACTGTCTTCCTTCGGGGGTCCGGGGGTATTTTCCCCACATGACAGAGCGCCCCAACACAGTCGCTGGACTGCTTTCAAAACGTGACCAGCTTTTAGCCCTTCGCAAACAACTAGACGCGGAGGCCCGCAAGGTCACATGCGACATTGACCACCTAGATGCCTGTATCGCGCTATTTGATCCGGCCAACACGCCTCAAGCGGTACAGCGCTACACCACCAAACACCGCGCCCAAAAAGGTCATGTCAAACGCTTCGTTCTGACATTCCTTAAAGACGCACAGGGTCCTGTAACGTCCAGAGACATTACTAACGCTTGGATTGCCGAGAGAGGACTACGGGCCGACGAAGCGACCCATATCATCATCAGGAAGCGCATTGGGGCTTGCCTGAACGTCCTAAAAGCGCAGGGAGTGGTAACGGGAACCATAGTTGGGGGCGACTACAAGGCTTGGACGCCCGTAGGCTAGAGAAGCCCCCCTATCCACCACAATTAGAAATTTCACTCTGCCAAGGCACAAGACCTTGACGCAGCGTCCAAAAACGGGAATCTTGGTATGTTTACGGAAAAGGTCGGGATTAGGGCCCCGACCTTTTCTACCTCGCAAGCCACTGGAGCGTCGCGGGGTGTGTGCTTTGAAGCAATCGGACTGTCGTACGATTTGATGCTCACGTCAATAAGGCGCTCCTTCAAACTCAAGGAGTAGCCATGTCTACTTTTCTTATTACGTTTCGCATTCACGATAACGCTACCTATTCTGAGAGGTACAATAGCCTCGTAGAACGTATCAAAAAGGAAGGCCCCTGGTGGGGCGATACCACATCCTTTTTTGCTGTCTCGTCGGAGAAAACGACGCACGACCTTATCTACGCGCTCTACTACGATACGCTGCTTTCTTCTACGACCGACCTGCTTGTCGTCGTCAACCGTGACTTCAAGTCGTCGTATTATGTGGGCAACCTTCGCGATAGCGATATCAAAACGCTTTTGCCCGAAATTAAATCACTTACCTAAAGTGACTTTGATGCACGTCAACTGGCACATGCATAATGCCAGCGATACGCATCACTAATTTCAAACGAAAATGACGCCAGAGGTTGTTCTTGCCTCTGGCGTTCCCTTTTATCTGAGCGCCCATATTTTCACTCCATGTTATGCAGCGCGACGCTGCCAATAGCCCTTCCACTCACGGCTAACGGGGTGCGCGAGCGCCGCGCCCACAACCATCGCAAACTGTTCGCCATTGCTGACGCGGCGATTGTCTTCGCGCCAAGCCATTTCGTTCGCATAGGCGTGAAGGTGGCGACCGCTGATGTGGTGGTGTGTACCGATTTCGGCGCGACGCAGGCGGGAGAAGAAGCTTTCCGCCATGTTGGTGTTGGCTTCGGCGGTTGAATAGACTTCCGAATGGTTGATGCGCTTGGTTTCAAAGCGACCATGCAGCACGTCCCAATGTGACGCTTCGTCGGCAAAAATGGTGCTGCCAGCTTTAACCGTTGCCGCAATGCGCTTCACGCCTTCGGCTTCCGTCTTCGAGACGAAAGGAAGCGTGGTGCCATTGCGTTCGCGCATGATGACGACGACGCGGCGCTTGCCGGTGCGGTTCTCAAGCAAGCGACGGTCGCGGCGCTGGGCCTTCTGGTTTGCAGGCTTCACATAGCCGCCGAAATACGCGCCATCAATCTCGACTTCGCCGCTGATTTCTTCGGCCTGCACCTTTGCGCCCATTGCCTCACGCAGCTTGTGGGCCATGACGAAAGCGGTTTTGTACTGGCAATCAAGATCACGGCTCAACTGTAAGGCAGAGACGCTTTTAGCGCCGTTCACGAAGATTGCGATTGCCGCGAGAATGTCGCGCATGGCCAGCTTGCGGCTCGCAAAGATGGTGCCGGACGTGACCGAGAATTGACCCTCGCAGGCTTGGCACTTATAGATCGGACGGGCCTTGTATCCATAGACCGCCGTGCAACCGCACTTGGGGCAATAGGCTTCACCGTTGTTCGCAGCCCAGCGGATTGCCTTGAACGTCTCAAGGGCTTCCGCGTCGGACAGGCGCATCACTTTGACCAAAGAGAGGGTCCGTGCCTTTGCGCTGAGAAGGAAATGTTGGGCCATTTGTCATCGTCTCCGTTACTTATGTAACGGATATAGTACGTTGACGTATCCCATACAAGGGCATAAGTATCGAATATGATACTTTTATCGCTTGGAGAGATACATGGCAGAGAAGACGGACTGGGAAGCCCGCGCGGCTAACCTATTGAAAGCAGAATTAAAACGGAAGGGCGTGACCTATGCCCAGTTAGTCGAAAAGCTAGCGGCAATAGGTGTTGATGAAAAGGAAGTGAACATCCGCAACAAGTTGGCGCGAGGCAAATTCATGGCTGCGTTTCTGTTGCAATGCCTGACGGCTATCAATTGCCAAACATTTCGCCTGAATGACTAAGGCGTTTTTCTAGAGGGTATTTCTTCGACACCGATTATTACAGCCTCAACAATTTGCCCGCGCCGCACCTTACCGTTGATTGTGACCATAACGGGCCTTTTCGCCCATTCCGCATCTTTCAAGAGGTTGACCTGTTCCTCTGATTTTAAGATATCCTGTACGCCAGTCGTGAATGTGTCCCCACTTTCAACATTCTCAAGCTTTACGCGGAATCCATAGCTCATACTCGCGTCCACGCGGAGAATCCGATAACTACCCTGAATAGTGACCTCTTCAGATCTCTGACGAGCTGTCTTGACTATTTCATGTGCGATTTCACCAGAAATAGGTATCCCATTGATTTCTGAATCGACGCCCGCTGGCAGGGATTTCAAAAGCCCCTTTTTTCCCGCGTCGATTTCACTCTCCGCCTGAGATAGCTGCGGATGTTCGGAAAGCGCGGTAGTCATAACCTTCATCCGCTCTGTCTCCTGAGCGGATAAGAACTTTTGTGCCGTCAGAAGTTCAATTTTCTCTTGTGAAATAACCTCTTCTTTTCTTACTTGGACCATATGGTCCAAGTAGTCACTGTAAGTGGTCTTTCCTCCTAAAATTAAAGCGACAGCAAGCGCAATAACCATCCAATGTTTTGCTTCCATAGCGTCGCCTGCTTTGTCTATAACCCGCTCCAATATCTTGTTAAGATCAATATCGAAATTGGAACTTCCGGGGCTAACCTTCACTATTATTTGTAGATCATCCCTCTCTTCATCAGAAAGGGTCGTGAGCAATCTTGTATCATATCGAAATATGGCATAGGTGCGGTGAAGGGCCTCCTGCATCGCAAGAAGTCCACGCATTTCACGAGGCGTAATTGTTGACTCACCTATCCCTAGGTGAACACTCAGCCTTGCCCAATCAGCAAATTGTATATTTGGCCGCTCTCGTAAATCATCGAACTCACCATCTACGGCACGCTTCAATAATTTCCACGCAGCGTCCTCGCTCTCCACGAGAAATGATGGTGTCTCGGCTTCCCCAACAGCCATATGGTCTTCCCCCTGATTAATATCAGAAGGGTGCACAATCGGCGTGACGGCGTCAAATTTACATAATACGCCCGTAGGTGTGTTTGCTACCTAATACCGGGAAACTCCGGCAATTCATCGAGAAACAAGACGCCGCGATGGGCGAGCGAAACTTCGCCCGGTTTTGCCTTGAGGCCACCGCCGACAAGCGCCGCCATCGAGGCCGAATGATGCGGCGCGCGGAAGGCGCGCGCACGGCCCATGCCCTGCGCCTGCAGGACACCGGCAATGGAAGCAATCATTGACACGTCGAGCATTTCGCGTGGGCTCAAAGGCGGCAGGATGCCCGGCAGACGTGCGGCCAACATGGACTTACCGGACCCGGGCGGTCCCACCATCAGCATATTATGGCCGCCGGCTGCCGCGACTTCCAAAGCGCGCTTGGCCATTTCCTGCCCCTTGATGTCGCGCAGGTCCGGCTGCGAACGGGCGTCTGTTGCCTTCATCGGCTGAGGTTCGGCGAGCACCTGCGTACCTTTGAAATGATTGACCAGCGCGATGATCGAGCGCGGCGCGAGAATGCCGCCGACATTGGCCTCATCCATCCCCGCCCAGGCCGCTTCCGGCCCGCAGGCCTCTGGGCAGATCAACCCGCGTCCGCGCGCGTTCGCCGCCATTGCGGCAGGGAGTGCGCCCGCCACCGCATTGATCTGGCCGTCCAGCGACAGCTCACCGATCACAATGAATTTATCGAGGTCTGTTTGCGACATGACGCCCATGACGACGAGCAGCCCG
>TARA_R110000868_G_scaffold32036_3_pt1 | contig 10384 bp, 5 predicted proteins | sample TARA_R110000868 | Tara Oceans TARA_R110000868 (sample SAMEA4397489) | marine metagenome | biome: Polar Biome; feature: [SRF] surface water layer (ENVO:00010504); material: water (ENVO:00002006), including particulate matter (ENVO:01000060) such as... | depth 5 m | reverse complement strand
GTCCGGCAGGGCGGGGTGAAAAAATCCGAAGCACCGGCGGTCGTCGGCAAGCCGGCGGCGCAAATCTTCCCAGCCCTGGATTTCATGAACCGCTTCATAGGCGATCAGCTTTTCGAGAATGACGGCCGGCGTGCGCCAGTCGATACGTTCGAACTGCAGAAACCCCCGGTTGAACCAGGACGATAAAAGGTGCTTCAGGTCGCGTTCGAAGGATTTTATTTCCGGATGGTCGCGCCGGCGCGACAGGATCAGTTCGCGCATGCCGACAATCGTTACCGTGCCGCGCGGCGCCATGTTGAGCCGGCGGAAAAGCTCCTGCCGGGGGGCCTCTATGGCGCCTGCAAGTTTCCAGTAGCCCGCATCGTCCGGCGCGTCGGCATAGGCGCGCGCCGCCGCCGCCAGCGCCTCCTGGTCGGGGGCGAACGCTTTGTCCAGCCGCAGCAGCACGTCGAAGCGGTCGTCGTCGTCCAGGCTCAGATACCCTTCCACGATCCGGCTCGCGAGCGCTGTGCCCGAGGCTTCGCCGTTGGCAGAAACCAGGTCGTGGCACTGGGCGACCAATGCGTCGATACCGCCGCCCGCCGCCGGACGGTCCAGATAGGTGCGGCCCAGGTCCACCAGGGCATTCAACATGTGACTGACACTTACGCGGGCCATTTCAGTTCCTTATTGGTGCAGCGCCTTGTCTGCCACGCATTGACGGACATCTTACCGCCGCGAAATTACCGTTTCATTGCGATTGCGACCGCTCGGCCGCTTTTCAGCATACGATCATTGAAAGTGAGGGTGCAATAAATATCGATATTTTGGCCGAAATCGCAAAAATATTAGAAATTCATAAATAATCACTGTATTAACAATGACAAGCACGGATTATCGACATTCAACGGGAGCATCGAATTCGGTGGAAAGTTTGGGATCCGACCGCCAATCCGGAACGCTGGCGAGCTCGGTGTACGATTCGATGCGTCACGATATCCTCTGCGGCGCGTTACCCCCGGGCGAAAAGCTTCGGGTCGAATATTTGCGCGATCGTTACGGGGTCGGCGCCAGTCCGATTCGCGAAGCGCTGAACCGGCTGTCCGTCGACGGCGTGGTCATGCGGGTCGACCAGAAAGGCTTTCGCGTTGCCGAAGTCAGCGTTGCCGAGCTTGACGAACTCATCAAGACCCGCTGCTGGCTTGAAGAACGGGCCCTCCGCGAATCCCTCGGCGCGGGCGACGATGCCTGGGAAGAACAGCTCGTCCTCGCGTTTCACCGATTGTCCAAGACGCCGCGCTCCGCCGATCAGATCGCCTATGCCGTCAATCCCGACTGGGAAATTCTGCACCGCGCCTTTCATCTTGCCCTGATCGGGGCCTGCGGGTCGCGGTGGCTGATATCCTATTGCGAACAGCTCAACGACCTCGCGGACCGGTATCGGCAGCTTGCCATCCGGGTCGCCTATCCGCGGCGCAACGAACTCGACGAGCACAAGGCGATCATGGACGCCGCCGTCAACCGGGATGCGGATATGGCGGTCGAGGTGCTGATGGCGCATTACCGGCGAACGGCCGATATCATCCGCGATTCGGTAAGCCGGATTTCCTGAAGCTTTCCCGGACGGGGAGCGGGCCGGTGCCGTCAAAACAGGAAACGCTCTAGAAATCCAGGTCCGCGTAATGTTTCGGCGGCGGTTCTCCGGGGATATGGTCGGCCAGAACAGCCCGGAACGAGGGGCGCGATTTCAGCCGCGCATACCATAAGCGGGCCGGTTCATGATCCGCCCAGGGCACGTCGTTGATGTAGTCGAGGCAGGACAGGTGCGCCCCGGCGGCGATGTCGGCCATCGAGAATTCGTCGCCGCCTAGCCAGTTCCGGCGCTCGGTGAGCCAGGCGATATAATCCATATGGACATGAAAATTCTCGCGTCCGGCGCGGATGGCGCGGGAATCGGGCGGTCCCTGGCGGAGCAGCCGCTTCATCAGCTTTTCGCCGACCAGATTGTTCGTAACTTCGATATTGAACTTGATGTCGAACCACGCGATCAGACGACGGATTTCGGCGCGGTCCGACGGGCCGCCCGGATAGAGCGGCGGGTCGGGGCAGATCTCCTCGAGATACTCGCCGATTGCCGCGGAGTTCGAAATCACAGGCCCGCCATCCTCGACCAGCACCGGCACGTCGCAGGCCGGATTCAGGGCGAGAAATTCCGCACGGCGTTCCGCCGGGTTTTCCGATTTGAGCTCGAAGTCGAGCTTCTTTTCCGCAAGCGCAATACGGATCTTTCGGCTGAACGGCGATAGCCAGAGGTGATAGAGGGTTCGCATCGACCGGCAGTCTAACCAAACCGCTGCGCCGCGGAAACGTCTATCATCGTCGTTTGCGCACCCGATCAAAACCGGATGGCGGGGGGCTGCCACGCGGCATGGCGCCTTCGTGCCTCCGTGGCTTTACGTCGACCCTGCAGGATATTAAACGTCGATCGTCACGGTCAGGTTCTGCGCGAGCGCCGTCTCCAGCACGACCTTTGCGATCGCGAGGTCCTGAAGCGCGGTGCCGGAAGTATCGAAGATGGTGATTTCGTCCGCCGCACGGCCGGCGGCCTCGCCCACGATTACGGCGCCGATCGGCGTAATTTCCGACTGCTTCACCAGTCCTTGCGCGTAGGCGGCTTCGAACTCACCGAGTGTAATCGACTGTTCGGTCAAATCGGCATACAGCGTCGACGCGGCCACGAGGTCCGTTGCGAGTTCCTGTTTTCCCGGGTTGTCCGCGCCAATCGCCGATATATGCGTTCCCGCGCGAACCCATTTTCTTTCGATCAGCGCGTCTCTTGAAGCCGTTGCGGTGACGATAATATCCGCGTTTCTGGCGGCGGTTTCGATATCTACCGCCTGGGCATCGATTCCGTATTCGCGCGATGCCCGTATGGCGAACTGCTCGGCCGACGACCGGGTCCGGTTCCAAACCAGGAGCCGCTCAATCGGTCTTGTCGCAATGATGGCGGAGAGATCCCACCACGCCTGATACCCGGTGCCGATCAGCGCCAGAGAGCTGCTGTCGGGCCGGGACAGTAGCCGGACCGCGATAGCATCCAGCGCCGCTGTTCGTATCGCGGACAGACATACCGCACCGATAAGCGCAACCGGGACACCTGTGTCAGGATCGAGCAGGACCGTGGTTGAGCCGTGGGCGAGCAGTCCCTTGTCGGCATTGCCGGGAAAATAGCTGCCGATTTTGACGCCCACCAGCCCGAGACCACGGATCGTGCCGCCTTTCGCGCCAAAAGAAGTGGAAGGATCGAGGCCCTTGCCGATGGCGATGGGCAAAAGACTTGCATCCCCACGGGCGAAATCGGCAAATGCCCTTTCCACCAGGGGAATGGTCGCTTCGATCGAGCCGATGCTCGCTGCGACCTGTTCACTGATCACGTACACAGGAATATCCAGTTCTCGTATGCAGACGGTTTCTTCTAACGGCCGAATACATGCGCCGCCAACAAATTTGCCGACTGGGGCTGCATATGCATTGAACTGCCTGCCCGGATCGGGGGCTATCAGGCGCGCTGTTCGGATATGTCTTCCGCAATGACGGGGCGTTCGTAACGGTGGATCATTTCAGTCGGTATGACCTGCCAGAACTTGCCGACCTCCGTGTTCCAGTGGTTCAGCAACTGTTCGGCGAATACCGACTGGGTTTCGCGGTGATGTTCCTCGACGGCCCGTTTCAGTACGTTTTCCCAGTGTGACGTCTGGATGCGCTGATAGATCACCGTGTCGTCGTTGACGTGATCGATGAAGCTTTCGTCGGTGTCATAGACATACGCCATGCCGCCCGTCATACCGGCGGCGAAATTGTCGCCGACCGGCCCCAGGATTACGGCAATACCGTTGGTCATGTATTCGCAACCGTTCGACCCGCAGCCTTCGACCACCACCTCGGCGCCGGAATTCCGGACCGCGAAACGCTCGCCCGCCTGGCCCGCGGCAAACAGTTTGCCGCCGGTCGCGCCGTATAGGACGGTATTGCCGATAATCGTGTTCTCGTTCGACTTGCGCGGCGCCGCCGAGGGCGGCCGGACCATGATCGTGCCGCCGGACAGGCCCTTGCCCACGTAATCGTTGGCATCGCCGAAAACCTCGAGCTTGAGCCCCTGGACGGCAAAGGCGCCCAGCGACTGCCCGGCGGACCCGCGCAGCCGGACCGTGATGTGATTCGGCTGGAGGCCTTTCATCCCGAACTGGCGGGTGATCAGCGACGAAATCTTGGTGCCGATCGCGCGCTGCGTATTGCGGACGTTGTACTGGAGCTGCATTTTCTCGCCGCCCTCGAGCGCCGGACGGGCGTCAACGATCATCTGCGCGTCCAGCGTTTCCGGCACTTCGTTGCGGCCTTCGATCGTACAGTAATGGGCTCCCGCCCCCGGATCGGCCTTGACGAGCAGGGGGTTGAGATCGAGATCGTCGAGATGGGGGCTGCCGCGGCTGACCTGCATCAGCAGTTCGGTGTGGCCGATCACTTCGGTCAGCGACCGCGCGCCGAGCGAAGCGAGGATTTCGCGCACTTCCTCGGCGATGAAGCTGAACAGGTTCACGACCTTTTCGGGGGTGCCCACGAATTTTTCGCGCAGTTTGGCCTGCTGCGTGCAGACCCCGACCGGGCAGGTATTCGAATGGCACTGGCGTACCATGATGCAGCCCATGGCGATCAGCGAGGCAGTGCCGATCCCGAATTCCTCGGCGCCGAGAAGGGCGGCGATGACGACATCGCGTCCGGTCTTGAAGCCGCCGTCGGTGCGCAATACGACGCGGTGGCGTAGCTGGTTCAGGGTCAGGACCTGGTGGACCTCGGACAGGCCCATCTCCCAGGGCAGCCCGGCATATTTGATCGACGATTGCGGGCTGGCGCCGGTACCGCCCGAATGGCCGGACACCAGGATGGTATCGGCATGGGCCTTGGCGACCCCGGCTGCGATCGTGCCGATCCCGGTCTGGGCGACAAGTTTCACGCAGACCTTCGCATCGGGGTTGATCTGTTTCAGGTCGAAGATCAGCTGGGCGAGATCCTCGATCGAATAGATATCGTGATGCGGCGGCGGCGATATAAGCGTTACCCCCGGCGTGGCATGGCGCAGCCGGGCGATAATCTCCGACACCTTTATGCCGGGCAGTTGTCCGCCCTCGCCGGGCTTGGCGCCCTGGGCGACCTTGATCTCTATTTCCCGGCAGTTGTTCAGATATTCGGCCGTTACGCCGAACCGGCCCGATGCGACCTGTTTGATGGCGCTGGACGCATTGTCGCCGTTCGCGCGCGGCTTGTAGCGCGACGAATCCTCGCCGCCTTCGCCCGAATCGGATTTCGCGCCGATCCGGTTCATCGCGATCGAAAGCGTTTCGTGCGCTTCCGGGCCGAGTGCGCCGAGCGATATGCCGGGCGACACGAGACGCTTGCGGATTTCGGTGATCGATTCCACTTCCTCGATCGGTACCGGGTCGCGCTTGGGGCCGAATTCCATCAGGTCGCGCAGGCTTATCGGCGGCGACTGGCGCACGGCCTCGGCGTATTTTTTGTAGGTCGCATAGGAATCCGTGGCGACGGCTTCCTGCAGCGTATGAATCTGCGTGCCCTCGAAGCCGTGGGTCTCGCCGCTCTGCCGATAGCGGTACAGCCCGCCGATCGGCAGTGCCGCGACGTCCTGGTCGAAAGCGCGGACATGCAGCTCGCTCACCTTGCGCTGAAGTCCGGCAAGCCCGATTCCGGAAATGCGCGACGACATACCCGGGAAGTAGCTCGAAACCAGCCACCGGCTCAGCCCGACCGCTTCGAACATATAGGCGCCGCGATAGCTCGAAATGATCGAGATACCCATCTTGGACATGATCTTGAGCAGGCCCTGGTCGACCGCTTCGCGGTAACGCCTGACACAGTCGAACAGCGGCATGTCGCCGAACAACCCCCGGCGATGGCGGTCGATGATGGTTTCCTGCGCCAGATAGGCGTTCACCGTCGACGCCCCGACGCCGATCAGAACGGCGAAATAATGGGTGTCCAGGCATTCGGCGCTGCGGACGTTGATCGATGTGTAGGTTCGCAGCGCTTCATCGACGAGATGCGTATGAACCGCGCCGGTCGCCAGGATCATCGGCATCGCCGCGCGGCCCGGACCGCAGTTCTTGTCCGACAGAATAAGATGCGCCGCGCCGCCGCGCACGGCGTCCTCCGCCATGCGCTGAAGCTTGTAGATCGCCCGGCGCAGCGCGTGTTCGCCCTTTTCGGGCCGGAACGTGCAGTCGAGCACCACCGCGGCATCGCCGAGATAGTCGCGCATTGCCGCAAAGCCGGCATTGGACAGGACCGGGCTGTCGAGCTGCAGCAGCCGTGTCTGGCTTTCGTCCTCGTCGAGAATATTGCCGAGATTGCCGAGCCGGGTCTTGAGGCTCATCACGCGGTATTCGCGCAGGGAATCGATTGGCGGGTTGGTCACCTGGCTGAACGACTGGCGAAAGAAGTGGTGCAGCCCGCGATAGCCGTCGGACAGCACGGCGAGCGGCGTGTCGTCGCCCATTGAGCCGACGGCTTCCTTGGCGTCCTCGACCATCGGCTGCAGGAGCAGTTCGAGCTCTTCGAGCGTATAGCCTGCGGCGACCTGACGGTGCCGCAACTCCGTGCCGGTGTATTCCGCCGCTGCCGCTTCCTCCGGCCGGATGATGTCGTCGAGCGGCTTTATATTCCGAGACCATTCGCCGAACGGACGCGACGTCGCCAGCAGCTTCTTGAGCTCGGCATCGTGATAGAGCTTCGCTTCGCCCAGATCGACGGCGATCATCTGGCCCGGGCCCAGCCGGCCTTTTTCGATAATCTCCGTTTCGCGGATCGGCACCATGCCCGATTCCGATCCCATGATCAGCAGGCCGTCGACCGTGATCGTATAGCGCATCGGCCGCAGGCCGTTGCGGTCGACGCCGCCGATCACCCAGCGGCCGTCGGTTGCGGTGATCGCGGCGGGACCGTCCCACGGTTCCATCACGCAATTGCAGTAGCTGTAGAAATCGCGCAATTCCTGGCTCATGGTCGTCTTGTTGGACCACGCCTCGGGGATCAGCAGGGACTTGGCCATCGGCGCAGACCGTCCGCCCCGGACCATCAGTTCGAATGCGTTGTCGAGCGACGCCGAATCCGAATTCCCCGGTGCGATCACCGGCTTTATATTTTCGATATGCTTGCCGAACGCGTCGCTGGCGAGCCGGGTTTCATGGCTGCTCATCCAGTTGACGTTGCCGGAAAGCGTATTGATCTCGCCGTTATGGGCGAGCATCCGGAAGGGCTGCGCCAGCCGCCATGTCGGAAACGTGTTCGTCGAATAGCGCTGGTGATACAGCGCGAAACGCGACACGAAACGCTCGTCCAGCAGGTCGGGGTAGAATTTGGAAAGCTGCTCCGCCAGGAACATGCCCTTGTAGATCAGCGTCCGGCAGCTCAGCGAACAGATATAAAAATCCGGGATGTTTTCCGCGCGCGCCCGGTTCTCGATGATCTTGCGGATGACGAACAGGTCGCGTTCCAGCTTGTCCGTATCGGCATCGACCGGGCCTTCGATCATGACCTGTTCGATCTCGGGCCGGGTGGCGTTGCCCTTTTCGCCCAGCGCCGTCAGGTCGATCGGCACCTGACGCCAGCCGTAAATCGCGTAGCCGAATTTCAGGATTTCCGATTCCACGATGAAGCGGCACCGTTCCTGCGCTTCCAGATCGGTGCGGGGCAGGAATGTCATGCCGACCGCGATCGGCCCGGCGCCGGCGGTGTGTCCGGTGCGGCCGACATGGTCGTGGAAAAATTCCTGCGGAATTTCCACCATGATGCCGGCGCCGTCGCCGGTCATGCCGTCGGCGTCGACCGCGCCCCTGTGCCAGAGCGCCTTCAGCGCTTCGATGCCGGCATCCACGACCTGGCGGCTCGGTTGGCCGTCGATTGCCGCGACCAGCCCGACGCCGCAGGCATCCCGGCCGTCGACATTCAGTTTGGCGTCGTCTTTCAGAAGCGTCGCGTTGCGTTCGTAGCGTTCGACAAACCGGGCACCGGCGCCGGTCGTTCCCGGATTATTCTTCATGTCGGTCACTCCGCCGCGACGGCCGCGCCGCTGGCGGCACGTGCCTCGATATAAGTGTGAATACCTTCGGCGGCATCCCGTCCGTCGCGGATTCCCCAGACGACGAGCGATGCGCCGCGGACAATGTCGCCGGCGGCGAAAACCCCGTCCAGGTTCGTCATCATGGTGCGATGGTTGATGCGCACCGTTCCCCATTTCGTGACCTGCAGTTCCGGCGCGTTGAACAGTGTCGGCAGGTCTTCCGGATCGAACCCCAGCGCCTTGATCGCGATATCCGCCTCCGCGTTATAGCTGGATCCCGGGATAAGCTCCGGGGTCTGGCGTCCCGAAGCGTCCGGAACGCCGAGATGGATGCGCTGGGCGCGGACGGCGGTGACGGCGGTGTCGCCCAGAAACGCCTCCGGCGCCGCAAGCCAGTCGAAGGTAATGCCCTCTTCTTCGGCGTATTGCACCTCGCGGCGCGATCCCGGCATATTCGCCCGGTCCCGCCGGTACAGGCAGGTCACGGAATTCGCGCCCTGGCGAACGGCGGTGCGCACGCAGTCCATCGCGGTGTCGCCGCCGCCGATGACGACGACATTCTTGCCGTTCGCATCCAGGTTGCCGTCGTCGAAGGCCGGCACGGCGTCGTTCAGCCCCTTGCGGTTCGACGCGATGAGGAAGTCGAGCGCCGGAACCACGTTCTCCAGACCGACGCCGGGCACCTGGATGTTCCGGGCCTTATAGACGCCTGTCGCGATCAGGACTGCGTCATGACGGTCCCGGAGTTCCTGCAGGGTGGCGTCGCGGCCGACTTCGAAATTGCGGTGGAAATTGACGCCGCCCTGCTCGAGCAGATCGACGCGGCGCTGGACGATGTCTTTCTCCAGCTTGAAGTTGGGAATACCGTATATCAGCAATCCGCCGACCCGGTCGTAGCGGTCGTATACGTGGACCTTGTAGCCTTTGCGCCGGAGCTGATCGGCCGCCGCCATGCCGGCGGGACCGCCGCCGATAATGCCGACCGACCGGTCGAGCTCGCGCGGGGGCGAAACCGGTTTTACCCAGCCCCGCTCGAAGGCGGTATCGGTAATGTATTTTTCGACCGAACCGATCGTGACCGTGCCGTGGCCCGACTGTTCTATTACGCAGTTACCTTCGCAGAGCCGGTCCTGCGGGCAGATGCGGCCGCAGATTTCCGGCAGGTTGTTGGTCGCGGACGATACCTCGAACGCTTCTTCCAGCCGGCCTTCCGCCGTCAGCATCAGCCAGTCGGGAATGTTGTTGTGGACCGGGCAATGGACCTGGCAGAACGGAACCCCGCATTGAGAGCAGCGGCTCGCCTGATCGGCGGCGGCTTTCGGATCGAACCGGTTGTATATTTCGTCGAAATCCTGCCGCCGCGCATCGGCGGTGCGCTTTTCGGGCATTTTCTGTGCCAGATCGACGAATTTCAGCAACTTGCCGGTCATGAAGTGTCTCCGCGTGTCACACAGGGTGAACGCGCCTTTGTTTCAGAATTTCAAGGTATGGGCGAATTTAACGGCTTTGGCTGTGAAAAGCGAGCGGAAAAAGGAAAATACGTCAATGTTGATGACCTATTTCGGATTTCCGCCACCTGCGCGGCAAATGACCCGATATATTGCGATATGTTTCGGTCAAATTAGTTCCATAATGCGACTAATTGTTTTCTTGGCGTCAGGGGAATCCATGGGGTATAGGCGGGGCAACAGCATCTGCGCCGGAGAGTCCCGTGACACTCGTCCAACTTGCGGTCATCGCCCTCATTCAGGGCCTGACGGAATTTCTGCCCATCAGCTCGTCAGGCCACCTGATCCTGATCCCCAGCGTGACGGGGTGGCAGGATCAGGGACTTGTCATCGACGTTGCCGTTCATGTCGGCACGCTCGGCGCCGTGATGGCGTATCTGTGGCGCGATATCTGGCTGATGCTCAAAGGGATGTGCCGGCCCGGCAACATTCGCCGGAATCCCGGGCTCAAGCTCATGGCCCAGCTGGTGGTTGCGACCGTTCCGGTCGTCATTGTCGGCGGACTGGTTTTCGCCAATGCCGGGGATATGCTGCGAAGTGCCGTCGTGGTCGGCTGGGCGACCATCGGTTTCGGCGTGCTGCTCTATATCGCCGACCGCTTTACGGTCACCATCAACCGGATCGAACACATGACCTGGGGGCGGGCGCTGATTATCGGGATCGCGCAGGTTTTCGCCCTCATCCCCGGCGCCAGCCGCGCCGGCACGACCATCACGATGGCCCGCTGGCTCGGGTTCGAACGCACGGAAGCGGCCCGGTTCTCAAT
>TARA_R110000868_G_scaffold150063_2_pt1 | contig 10384 bp, 11 predicted proteins | sample TARA_R110000868 | Tara Oceans TARA_R110000868 (sample SAMEA4397489) | marine metagenome | biome: Polar Biome; feature: [SRF] surface water layer (ENVO:00010504); material: water (ENVO:00002006), including particulate matter (ENVO:01000060) such as... | depth 5 m | reverse complement strand
CCTACTGCCTACTGCCTACTGCCTACTGCCTACTGCCTACTGCCTTTAATTTCACGATTCCCGCTAATCAATTAGACATCATCGTAATCTACCGTTAGGGTAGGTGTAGTGGGATGAGCCTGGCAGGTTAGGATCAAACCTTCTGCTATTTCACCATCCGTAAGGATCTGGTTTTTAACCATATCCGCCTTTCCCTCCTTAATACGGGCAATACAACTACTACATACTCCACCTTGACAGGAATACGGGGCATCTATATTCTCTTTTAATACGGCATCCAGTACCAAGGTACCTTTATCCATGGATATGGAAAACTCCTCATCATCCACAATTACGGTGAGTTGCGTTTTCCCTTCCAGCTTCTCTGGCAGTTCGTCTTTGATCTCTGTTGAGGTAAACAATTCAAAATGGATTTTATCTTCAGCAATCCCCTTATCCTTTAAGTTTTCTGTCACCAACTGAATCATTGCCTCGGGTCCACACAAATAATAATCGCTAAAATCAATACTTTTGTGTTTGTTTTTCAGTACATAATTTATCGTTGAGGCCTCAATGCGCCCAAAAATAGATTCGTCCTCCTGAGTCTGGCTCAAAATAAAATATACATAAAATCTATTAGGGTAATCCAGTTGCAGTTTTACCAAATCGGTGTAGAACATGGTTTCCTCATACGATTTATTCCCATAAACCAGCACAAAATTATTCTTTGGATTGGATTCCAACACGGTTTTTGCAATACTCATAATGGGAGTAATACCACTACCAGCGGCAAATGCCACAACATTTTTGGGGCTTGGAGAAGGTTTAAAAATAAATCGGCCTTCCGGCGGCATTACTTCCAATACATCCCCTACCTTGAGTTTGTTATGTGCAAAATCTGAAAAGCCTCCCTTATCTACTTTTTTAACTCCGATCGTGATGCCATCACATTTGGGAGAGGAACTAATAGAATAGGCCCTGCGCAATTCCTTGCCTTTTATTTCTTTTTTTATGGTGATGTATTGCCCTGCTGTAAATGCAAAGGTCTGGATCAATTCTTTTGGAATGGCAAAAGTAATTGCAACTGAGCTAGGAGTAAGCGGTTTAATTTTTTGAACCGTAAGCGAATGAAAGTGGGCCATATTAAATCTTTGATGCAAAATTAAACAAAGCACGGAGGATTTAAAACGGGAAATGAAAAAAATACCAAGGGTTTGTAACAAATACCCTAATTTAGGGACTAATCCATGAGATATAACCATCTATTAGCATGTTAAAGCACTTTCTAACGCTTGAATGGAAATCTTTTTTTAGATCTGCCTCTTTTAAAGCCAATCTAGCCATTAAGATTTTTATGATTTTTGGGGCGCTCTATTTTATGGCCGTATTCCTTGGTCTCGGAATAGGGGCTTTTCATATCATTGAAATGCAAGGATGGGGAGATCCGCTTTTGGTAGTTAATCAGTTTTTGATTTATTATTTAGTGGGTGATCTTTACTTAAGGTATATGCTGCAAAAAATGCCAATTACCAATATTAAGCCCTTGCTTTACTTACCCATTAGAAAAAGTCATGTGGTGACTTATTCCTTGGGAAAAACGGTAGTTTCTTTTTTTAACTGGTCGCATGCTTTTTTCTTTGTGCCCTTTTCCATAGTACTTTTAATAGAGGGCTACTCGCCCATAGGTGTCATTGGTTGGCATTTGGGTATCATGGCTCTGTTTTATTGTAATAATTTCATAAATGTATTGGTAAACAATAAGGACAATTTTTTTTATGCCCTTCTTGGAGTAGTTCTAGTTCTGGGCGTATGTCAGTATTATGAACTTTTCAATATCACCTTGTATACCTCCCCATTTTTTAATGGACTTTATAATTTGCCATTAATGGCATTATTAACATGGGGATTACTGATAGCGCTTGCTTCTTCGGCCTATATCTATTTTAAAGGGCATATGTATTTGGATGCCGGGCTGGCCGGTAAGAAATCTTCGGCCAAAACGGAGGACTATGCCTGGTTGAACCGTTTTGGTAATTTGGGTACATTTTTAAAGAACGACATAAAATTGATTAGACGGAACAAGAGGTCCAAAACCGCTGTAATCATGAGTTTTTTCTTTATTTTTTATGGCCTGTTCTTCTTTACTGGTGCTGTAGAGGCTTACGACGGTCCGGTCTGGAAGATATTTGCCGGCATCTTTATTTCCGGCGGGTTCTTGTTTAGTTTCGGTCAGTTTGTACCTAGTTGGGATAGCGCTTACTATCCTCTAATGATGAGCCAAAATATTAGGTATAGGGAATACTTAAGCTCCAAATGGTATTTAATAATCATAGCTACCGTAGCCAGCACTATACTGGCCTCCTTTTATATTTATTTTGGATGGGACGCTTATTTAGCGGTCATCGTTGGGGCCATTTACAATATTGGGGTCAATTCCTATTTGGTGCTATGGGGTGGAGCCTATATTAAGACACCCATCGATTTAACATCCAATAAAAAAGCGTTTGGTGACAAGCAGGCATTTAACTCAAAAACACTGTTATTAACCTTACCCAAGTTAATTTTACCCTTGGGGGTATATGCGCTTGGACATTATTTAATTGGTCCAACCGCAGGCTATATTTTCGTAGGGATGGCAGGTGTTATAGGATTCGGATTTAGAAATAAGGTGTTTGCCAGGATAGAATCCATCTATAAAAAGGAAAAATATAAGACCCTTGCTGCCTACAAGCAAAAATCATAAAAAGAAAAATATCTATGATTACAGTCCAAAATTTAACAAAAAAGTACGGTGAATCCATTGTGTTGAATATAGAAAATTTGGAAATTCCAAAAGGGCAAAGCTTTGGTTTGGTTGGAAATAATGGAGCTGGGAAGACTACTTTTTTTAGTCTCTTGCTCGATTTAATACAGCCAACAACAGGGCATATCACTAACCACGGGGTGCAGGTAGATTCGAGCGAGGCATGGAAACCTTTTACATCGGCCTTTATTGATGAAACCTTTTTAATCGGGTATTTAACACCTGAGGAATATTTCTATTTTATTGGGGAACTACGGGGCCAGAACAAGGCGGATATAGACCAACTGTTGGCGGGATTCGAAGATTTTTTTCATGATGAAATCTTGGGCCAGAAAAAATATCTTAGGGACCTGTCCAAGGGAAATCAAAAAAAGGCAGGTATTGTGGCCTCTTTCATAGGTAATCCTGAAGTAATTATTTTGGATGAACCTTTTGCCAATTTGGACCCTACTACCCAAATTAGGCTAAAAGGGATTATAAGAGAATTGGCCGCTAGTAAAGAGGTGACCGTTTTGGTATCCAGTCATGATCTAATACACGTTACGGAGGTTTGTGAACGAATTGTGGTGCTCAGTAAAGGAGAACAGGTAAAGGATATTCAGACCTCCGATGAAACTTTGAAAGAGTTGGAAGTTTTTTTTGGGGGATAATCCTTCTCTAGCTTTAAAAGCCATTATCCATTTCTATGTTAATATCAACAACCGCAAAAATATAGGTTAGGCACATTTTAGGAATTACATTGATAAATATCCTTTTTCGGCAAATTTTTAATTCTGCCCATTTCTTGGTGGAGGTCCGGAATTCTACACCAACTAAAAATAATGTAGTTTTTATCGACCAAATACATAATAATCTGGTTGTTTTTAAGTTTAGGATACGTACGAATACATAGAATTTTGAAGCTTCGCAATAGAATTATATTTTCAGTTGTTTTTGGAGGATTGGTTTTTAATGCCTGTTCCACCAAGAAGGACGCACTCTTAAACCGCAATTGGCACGCTCTAAATACCAAGTACAATACTTTGTATAATGGTAATATTGCTTTTGAGGAAGGGAGAAATGGCCTTAATGACGTTTATCAGGATGACTACTGGGAAATATTGCCCGTAGAGCGGCTGGAGGTCACTGAGGACATAAAGTTGGATTCTGACAATAATAACCCAAGTTTTCTTATAGCGGAGGAAAAGGCTACCAAAGCCATACAAAAACACAGTATGGATATTAAGGATGAGGAGCGAAATCCACAGACCGATGAAGCTTTTTTACTGTTGGGGAAGGCTAGGTATTTTGACCAAAGGTACATGCCCGCCTTGGAGTCTTTCAATTATATCCTAAATAAATATACCCAGAGCGATAAGCTGAACGAAGCAACTATTTGGAGGGAGAAGGTGAACATTCGTCTTGAAAATGAAGAACTGGCCCTTAAGAATTTAAAGCGATTAATAAGACAGGAGCGTTTAAGCGATCAGGAATATGCAGATACCCGTGCTATGATGGGTCAGGCTTACATCAACCTTAAAATAAAGGATACGGCCATTCAGCAATTGAAGATTGCATCTGCCTACACTAAAAAGAATCCCGAAAAAGGCCGCTATTTATATATCATTGGTCAATTGTTCGATCAATTGGGATATAAGGACAGTGCCAATTACGCCTTTGACAAGGTCATCGCCCTAAACAGGAAATCACCCAGGGTATACATGATCAATGCCCATCTTCAAAAGATTCAGAACACAGAACTTACCGATGAAAATAGGGAGGAAATGTATGAGTACCTTACGGAATTGGAGGAAAATAGGGAAAATAGACCCTTCTTGAATAAAATATACCGACAGGTAGCCGAGTTTCATTTGGCTACTAAATCCGACAGTCTGGCCTTGGTCTATTACAACAAATCTATTCGTGCCACTCAGAATATGCCGCAATTGAACGCTTTGAATTATGAAAATCTAGCAATCTATAATTTTGACCAGAATGGTTTTAAGGCTTCCGGAGCATATTATGATAGTGTGTTGCAGAATTTAAAGGAAAATACCAAAAAGTTTAGGGAGGTTAAAAAGAAGCTGGACAATTTGGAGGATGTTATTAAGTATGAAGAGGTTGCACAGTATACGGATAGTGTAATTTCCTTATTTGAGTTCTCCATAGACGATAGGGTAAAGTATTTTGAAGATTATATTGCCCAATTAAAGGATTTGGCAGAGAAAGAGAAAAAGAAGGAAGAAAATATGGCCAGTGCTGGTTTTGCAGCCTTTAGTAAAAGTAAGGGAGGCAAAGAGAATAAAGGCAAGTTTTATTTTTATAACGTAACGGCATTGGGATATGGTAAGAACGATTTTAAAACTAGATGGGGAAAGCGAAGTTTAGAGGATGATTGGAGATGGTCCAATAAGGTTAAATCGCAAAACATAGAAGTAAGTGAAGGCAATTTGGCCAATTCAGGGGGCAATAGTGTAACCGCTGTTGGGGAGGATCAAAAATATAGTGTTGAATTTTATTTAGATCAAATACCCACAGATCCAAAGGTGATAGACAGTTTAAAGACCGAACGAAACTTTGCCAATTATCAATTAGGCTTGATCTATAAGGAAAAATTTAAGGAGAATCTACTAGCGGCCGGTAAATTGGAGAGTGTTCTTAGATCCAATCCGGAAGAAAGGTTGATAATTCCATCAAAATACAATCTTTATAAAATATACGAAGAATCTGGTAGTCCATTGGCGACCGAAATGAAGTATAATATTATTAAGAACCATCCCGAATCCAGATATGCGGAAATTCTACTAAATCCTCAGGCCGTTCTTGCTGGTAGCGCGGACAGTCCAGATGCCAAGTATCAACGATTATACAAAATGTTCCAAGATCAGAAGTTTTTACAAGTGATTACTGGGGCGGAGGAAAATATAAGTACTTATACCGGCGATCCCATTGTTCCAAAGTTTGAAATGCTAAAGGCAAACGCCATTGGTAGGCTACAGGGGTTCGATGATTTTAAGGAAGCCCTAAATTATGTCGCGCTAAACTATCCCAACAATCCGGAGGGGAAAAAGGCCCAGAGCATGGTGGCGGAACAATTGCCAAAGTTGGAGCCAAAGGTTTTTTCGGCCGAAACTGGAACTTCAGGTTCTGGAAATTGGAAGGTGGTCTTTCCATTGAAAATTAGGGACGATAAAAAGGCTTTAAGACTTAAGGAACTATTGGAGAAGTCTATAAGTGATCTTAAATATAAGAATAAGGTATCAAAGGACATCTATAATCTTGAAGATCAATTTGTGGTAGTTCACGGGTTTAAATCCAAGGACTTTGCCTTAGGATACGCCGAATTGATAAAAAACAACAAGGATTACCGGATCGGTGATGAGAATTTTGTAATTTTATCTAACAACTATAAAATAATACAAGTACATAAGAATATAGCAGATTATAAAGCTCAACAGTAAACCCCAAAACCTTAACGAAATGTTTTCAGATAACAAAAAACCTCGTGTTATGACAGAATTAGGCGGACAACCCAACAGAATTGAAAAAAATACTAGAATCAAAGGAGATATAGTCTCTGAAGCGGATTTTAGGATTGATGGAAAATTGGACGGCAATGTAAAAACCTCAGGAAAAGTGGTCATCGGTATAGATGGTTATATCCATGGTAAGGTGGAATGTGTCAATGCCGATATTGAGGGTAATTTTAATGGAGAGTTGATCGTTTCCGATCTTTTATCCCTAAAGTCTTCCGCGGTTATCGAAGGAACGGTTACAGTTTCCAAATTAGCGGTGGAACCCGGCGCTACCTTTAACGCTTCCTGTACAATGAAGGGCAAAGAGGGGAAAGGCGCCATACATACCCCAACAAAACATTCTGCAACCACTAATGAGCCAGCAAAAGCCTCCTAAAAATAACAACGGTTTAAAAAACGCCGCCTTGCTTTCTGGCATTGCCTTGGAAATGGGTGGGATTATTTTCTTGTCGGCCAAAGGAGGAAAGTGGTTGGACGACTATTTTGAAATGGAGTCCAAGACCTTTCTTATAGTGCTTACTTTATTGGGAGTTGCCATTGCAATTTATTTGGTCTTACAGCAGTTGAAACGCATAAAGTATTAATGTTCAAGCATAAATTTCTCTTAACTTTTTACCTTAGCTTGGTGCTTTTGAGCCTTTTGGTATTTTGCCTTCACATCCTAGTACTTTATGTAATAGGTTTTCCTTTGTTCGACCATATGATTGTTTTGGCCTATTTGCTAAATATGGTGCTGGCCTTGATAATTTTTTCGGCTCTTTACGGGTATCGGGATAAATATAGAGATCAAATTGGCTTTCTTTTTCTTGGCGGAAGTATGCTCAAGTTTTTATTTTTCTTTATCGTTTTTTACCCCTTCTATAATGCTGATGGCAACATGGAATCCTTGGAGTTTACATCTTTTTTTGTTCCCTATTTCGTTTGCCTTCTTTTGGAAACATTGTTTACTGCCAGAATGCTAAATACTTAGCATCAATTTTAGTTTCCGAATTGCTTTTAAGTTTTGGTTTAAAATAAACCGTTTAATGCTTTTTTCTTTTTGAGATAAAAGCGTACATTTGCACGGATTTTTTGAGACCGATATTTTAAGTGATATGCAAAAACCATTTTACGTTAAAGTTCTTTTAGTTGTTACGCTTCTTCTGGGTATCAATGCTTTCGCACAGGAAAAGGACCATTCATCCACCGATGAAAAAGGAAGCCTAAAAACCGAAATCAAGGAATTTATTGGACATCACTTGTTGGATTCCCATGATTTTAATCTTTTTACTATTGATGAGGAAAATAATGAGCACGTTGGTTTTCCATTGCCAGTAATTTTGTGGGATAATGGCTTAAAATTGTTCTCATCGTCTAAATTTCACCATGGGGAATCCGTGGCAGAAGTGGACGGAAATTATTACGCTCTTTATCATGGTAAAATTTTAAAGACCGATGCCGAAGGGACTATCAATTACGATGAGGCACACCATGCAACCAATGCAAAACCATTGGATTTCTCCATTACCAAAAATGTGGTTTTTATATTTTTAGTGGCGGCATTGATGTTGTTCTTGTTTGCAAGAATGGCCAAGTCTTATAAAACAACTGCTATGCCGAAAGGAATAGGACGCTTGTTGGAACCTATTATACTTTACATCCGTGATGATATTGCCATTCCAAATATTGGGAAGAAGCATTATAAGAAATACATGAGTTATTTGCTAACGGTGTTTTTCTTTATTTGGATCATTAACCTTTTAGGACTTACTCCACTAGGGGTAAATGTTACCAATAATATAGCGGTAACCTTCGCTTTGGCTATCCTTACCTATTTGATTACTACGTTTACCGCAAACAGAAATTACTGGAAGCATATTTTTTGGATGCCGGATGTTCCTGTCTTTATGAAGATAGTTTTGGCACCGATTGAACTTTTGGGAACTTTGATTAAGCCGTTCTCCCTTATGATTCGTTTGTATGCGAACATCACTGCGGGTCACGTGGTCTTAATGAGTATTTTGGGAATGATGTTTATCTTCAAGAACTGGATAGGAAGTCCATTGTCATTTGGTTTGGCCTTTGCACTTTCTTTATTGGAATTGTTGGTAGCGGCCTTACAGGCTTATATATTTACGATGTTGTCCGCCCTATATTTTGGCTCGGCGGTGGAAGAGCATCATGATCACTAAAAAGTAGAATGTTTAATAATTAATTATATATATTATGGAAATCCCAACTATTGTAGGAGCTGGTTTGATCGTTATCGGTGCTGGTTTAGGTATTGGTAAAATTGGTGGATCTGCTATGGATGCCATCGCTCGTCAGCCAGAGGCTTCAGGTAAGATTCAAACAGCAATGTTGATTGCTGCTGCACTTATCGAAGGTATTGGTTTTGCTGCGCTTTTCGCATCTTAGTCAAACAATTAAAGCAACAGCTATAACGGTTGGTTATAGCTGTTCTTTTACAATTAAAAATTAAACGTTTACATTTCATATATTAGGACATGGATAAATTAATAGAACAGTTTTCATTTGGATTGTTTTTTTGGCAATTGTTATTATTTGTAGCAGTGCTTCTTTTGTTGCGTAAATTTGCGTGGAAACCAATTTTAGATGCCGTTGAGGATCGCGAATCCGGAATTAAGGATGCCTTGGCAGCAGCTGAAAATGCTAAAAAGGAAATGCAAAATGTTACTGCCGATAGCGAGCGTCTTTTACAAGAGGCACGGGTAGAACGTGAGGCCATGATCAAAGAGGCCCGTGAAATGAAGGAGAAAATCGTTGTTGATGCTAAAGAATTGGCACAGGCGGAAGCTGATAAAATGATAAAGCAGGCTCAGATGGCTATTGAAAGCGAAAAGAAAGCTGCTGTAGCGGAAATAAAGAACGAAGTAGCTACCCTATCCCTTGATATTGCTGAAAAATTAATTAAAGGTCAGTTTTCAGATAAGGCCAAGCAGTTAAAGTTGGTAGAGGAAATGATCGGGGACATCAAGTTAAACTAGGGATTGGGATATGAACGAAGCTAGAGCAGCCGTACGTTACGCAAAGGCAATATTGGACTTGGCAGTAGAGAATAAAGCTACCGAACAGGTGGAAAAGGACTTTCGGAGTATAGTATCTACTATAGCTGATAGTACCGACCTTCAGGAAATGTTGGGAAGCCCTGTTTTAAAAGGCGAAATTAAAAAGAAGACCCTGGCTGAAATCTTCAAGGGAAGTAATTCTATTACTGAGGGACTTATTTCCACATTATTGGATAATAAGCGAATTACAATTCTGAATAAAGTTGCCGAGAAGTTCATCATTTTAAATGAAGCTAGAAAGGGTCAGGGTGTTGCGCAGGTAACTACTGCAGTTCCGCTTAGTGCCGAACTTGAGAAAAAAATATTGAGCAAAGTGGTTCAACTTACCGGAAATGAATCTACCATAGAGAACAAAGTGGATGAGAGCATTATCGGAGGGTTTATTTTGCGAGTTGGGGATTTGCAGTTTGATGCAAGTATAGCCAACAAATTAAGTAATTTGAAAAGAGAGTTCACAAATAGTCTATAAATAATTTTTTTGGACGATGTTGGGTTTCAATGTGGTCCTAATCTTATATCTATAACAAATGGCAGGAGTAAAAGCCGCTGAAGTATCAGCAATATTAAAGAAGCAGTTATCGGGGTTTGAAGCATCGGCTTCATTAAACGAAGTAGGTACCGTTCTACAAGTAGGTGATGGTATCGCCAGGGTTTACGGACTTTCTAATGTTCAATACGGGGAATTGGTGGAGTTTGAAGGTGGACTTCAAGGTATCGTTCTTAACTTGGAAGAGGATAACGTTGGTGTGGTATTGTTGAGCCCATCTAGAAATGTAAAGGAAGGATCGGTTGTAAAACGTACCCAGACTATTGCCTCTATCAAGGTAGGTGAAGGTATTGTTGGGCGTGTTGTAGATACATTGGGGGCACCTATAGATGGTAAAGGCCCAATAACTGGTGAATTATATGAATTGCCATTGGAGCGTAAGGCACCTGGAGTTATTTTCCGTCAGCCGGTAACAGAGCCATTACAGACTGGTATAAAGGCTATCGATGCCATGATTCCTGTAGGTAGGGGC
>TARA_R110000868_G_scaffold68159_14_pt1 | contig 10388 bp, 7 predicted proteins | sample TARA_R110000868 | Tara Oceans TARA_R110000868 (sample SAMEA4397489) | marine metagenome | biome: Polar Biome; feature: [SRF] surface water layer (ENVO:00010504); material: water (ENVO:00002006), including particulate matter (ENVO:01000060) such as... | depth 5 m | reverse complement strand
AAAATCCACTCGCAATAAAATTGTCTACCCCGTCGTCATTGTTAGGTGGAACGGGGGAGACAATAGATTTTGATTTTAATTTATTCTCAGAATCATCAATCGAAAATCCAAAAAGTTTTGCCATCTTATAAGTTTAATCGTATATTCTATTTAGTTGATGTCTTCACCACCAGCATTTGTGCCAGTACCTTTAATTGCTTCCCACCATTGAACTTGGAATTCGCAAGTAAATTCTTCAATTGCATCAGTTGTCTCATAAGAAAGTGGAATTGCTGCAACATTTGTTGGGAAAATATCGTACATATGATATGCTCTAAGTGTAGAACCATCACGATCCAATTGATAGACAAAAGCATCTGCTTGATATGCTGCTGGATCAGTAACTCCAGTCGCATCAGAAACTCTGTTAATTGAATTGATCCACTTTTCGAAAGCAGAACGAATTGCAAAATCAGTATCATTAATTACAGTAACAGTCCAACTTTCAAAAGTTCTGTCTCCAGCAATTTTGAGAATTCTTCCTCTAAATGGAACATTCACTGGACCAATAGTGGATGCTGGAAGAGCAGCCGCTTTAACTAAAAGTCTGATTTTGTCGAGAGTATTTGTATCTGTTGAAGCAGATGCTGGAAAGGACAATACAACTTCAAAAAGATTTGCGCGAGCACCGCCACCAGAGAGTTTACTCTTGAAGTCGGTAATCTTCCTTAAAGGAGGTGTATTTAATTGATTTCTAGTTGCCATAGTTGTTTACCTCTTGTTTAATTAGAATTGACCGATTACTTCATCAAACGAAACACCAGTTCTGGTGGCAACAAAAGTAAGACCAATGAAGTTAATTGATCTTGCTGGTTTGATATAAATGTCAGCAACAAATTCGTTAGAATCAATCACTGCAGCAGTATTATTAGTTTCATCACAAACAACAACGTAATCATAAATTCCTCTCTTTGCCTGAACATCACGAAGGAATGGTTCAACTATATTTACAAAGTTTGTTCTTGTAATTTCGTCGTTGAATTCGAAGAGTTGATCCTTAGCAGCTGCAGAGATTGCAGTTTCTAAGTAAATGAAGAGACGACGAACGTTAATTCTATCAAATGCTGATGCCTTGCCATATCCAGTCTTGTCACCGAATAGAACAATTCCTGCTCCTGGTGAGAAAATAATCGAATTAATTCTACTTGAATAAAGACGATCTCTTTGAGACTTTGAAGGATTATATGCAAGTTTCACTGCATTTAGAATTGCACCTCTCGAAGTTCCTGCTGGCGAATACCATGGGAAGTTGTTGATATCATTACGAGCACAAGTACCAGCAATATCACCATTCAGAGGTACATATCTGAAGGTATCGGAGAACCTGTCATACATGTACTTATAACCACTATCAAAAATTGCATAAGTTGAAGATGTGATAGGTGCATAGAACTGAAGAACCTTATCAGTAATATCTGCATCAGATCTTACAGTTACTTCTGTCTGATTCGCAGTATCGGTAAGAGCAGCACCCCTATAAGGAGAAATGAATGCAATTGCATCTTTTCTCAGTTCTGCTACTGAAATTAGTTTTTCTGCAAGTGCTTGTGCATCATAAATGTTATAATTTGCAGATCCCATTAATAGGAAATCAACTTTGAAGTTATCAGTATTTTCAAATAAATCATAACCTTCGGCAATTTTTCCAACTGTTGCAGTTAATGCACCAGTTGTTGTAATACCTGCAGATCCATGATAATCTAATCCACCATTTAAAATTAGATTCTTTGCACCACATGCACCAAAAGTTATACCATCTGCTTCTTGATCCCAACCAATATCTGTTGCTACTGTAAATCCTGAAGTAAATCCAGTAGTAGTAATTCCTGCAGGAGCAGATCCTCCAAAAATATATTCGGAAGAATTTACAAAATATTTTCTCCAATAAGAAGGACTTCCAACTGAGAACTGAGCATCTGATGCTTTGGAAATGTTTAAATGCTTCTCAAGAATTGTTCCAGCATTACCAGTAATTGTTCCAAGTGCATCAATGACTACAACGTGAACTTCATCAAATCTTGATCCTCTTGCATTAGCATAATCTGAAGTAAATGGGCGATCTGCAATATTATTCCAATTAATTTTGATTTCTGTTGATGCTGTTCCAACGAAACCAGTACCAATGGTAAGAGTTTGCTGATCAAACCAATCTAATGAAGTTGAAGCAGTAACTGTTGCAACTCCAATAGAACTATTATTTGTTAAATACAGGGAACCATAAGTTGAACCAGTTTCAAAAGCATAAATTGAATTTGGTTGATAATCTACATTGCGGATTGTTCCTGCAGCAGATACATGATTTAAAAGTTTTACTGAAACTGTTCCAGAACCAACTTCGGTAACAATACCTTTAAAATAACCGTCAAGAAGTGAGGTTGTTCCCGCTCCTGCTACAACTTTTCCTACAGCAGATTGAGTAATACCATATCCAACTAAAATATTTGTTGTGGTAATTCCAATGATTTGATCTGCCTTAGCATCAATCATTGCCACTCTGATTCCATTAGACCAAGAACCGGGGTTTCTTGCAACAACAGTTACGTTAGTGATTGCATTCTCATCATATCCTAGTTCGGTATAATGATCTAAACTTTTAATCTTAATACTTGATGCTGCACCTACAAAACCATTTTTTAAATCAGTATCATCTGCTCTTACTACTCTTAGTGATCCACCATAGGCAAGATAAGACGATGCAGTTAACCAATGCTCATAATGCTTATCTGTTGCATATGGTTCACCGAAATTGTTTAGTAAATCTTGTTCAGTTTCTACTAAAGTTGGTGAATCAACAGGTCCCTTTGCAAAAGGAGCCACAATTGCACCAATTTTATTAGAAGTTGGATTGACTCTCCCAATTGTTAAGTCAACTTCTCTTACTACAATTCCAGGAGATGCTAAATTTAGCGCCATTTGTATTCCCCGCCAGGTCCAGAATTATTCTAAAAGTATTTATAAAATTCTGCCTCTTTATCGATAATCCCACATATCGGAACGATCACCATACTCGTCAGTATTCCAAACTTCTACTGATGAAAATTCATTTTCTGCTTTTGCAAACAACCATCGATCTCCAGTTTCTAGATCCACATAAACCTCAGTATCATCTAATCCATCCAAAATAAATCCAAAAGGTGCCATATCTTGTTCAATTTGATTCCTCTGCTCTTCATAGATTCTCTTACGAACATCATTATTCGTCATTTCTTTAAAATAGTCTTGTGCAACTAACCATGAGAATATGACAAGACACATTGCAAGATCATCATTGCAACCTTCTTCTGCTTCAAATGATCTACTTTTTTGAATGAAAGTTGTAAGTTCCGAAATCATGTCATAATCATTAATTACGAGTTTATCATCCTCAACCAATGTTCTTAAGTTAGAACATCCTAACTTTTTAACTGCAGATGTCATGCGAACACCAAGTTGTGACTTTTTGCCACTAAATCCAGATCCAACAATTTGTCCAGCACGACCACGCATAGAACACATCAGAACATTATCATACTCAAGATCAAAATGAAGAATATTTGCTACTTGATCTCCAATATCATTTACTTCAACTAATAACCATGCATCATCATATGCCTTTGCCACTTCATAAATGATAGATGGAAACATCATTGGTTTAATTTCATTATTTTTATATTTTGCTACTGTTCTATATGGGAAATTAGTGATGTCAAAGACTATAAATGCCGAGTAATCATTTCCAACTCCTCTTGCAACATCAACAGTAATTAAATAATTATGTTCTTCCTTTGGATCTTCATATACATCAAGACCCTTATTTCTTTTTAGAGGATCTTCATAAACTAATAATCTGAGTTTTGATGCATTAATTAGGGTATCGACAGATCCTAAGAATTCGCATTCAAACTCAACCTTGAACTGCTGCTCACTAGTGTTGGCAATCGTAGATGCCTTCCATTTAGCGTCTCTACCAGGTACTTCAGACCAATGAACATCTGTGGGTACATATTCGTTCTTACCTTTCTCAGCGTCATGCCACATACGGTAGAAATGATTCATACCGTGAGGTGTGGATACGATAATTACCTTTGTTGAACTACCGGAAGAAATCGTAGGATAAACTGATGCAAAAAACTGATCTGCTATGTTATTTGGAATGAACGCAAATTCGTCCAAGAATATGATATTATAAGATCCACCACGAACAGCAGATGCAGAAGTCGAAGCGGCAATAATTTTAGAACCATTCTCCAGTTCTAATGACTGTTTGTTCCAAGATACAATACCTTGTTGCATCCACTTTGGAAGATTTTCATATGCAAGTTGCAATCTACCTAGCAAATCTTTTGCGGTGGATGCTTTGTTTGCAAGAATAGCAATATTGACATTATCATTAAAAACTGCATAATGTAGTAGATAAGATATGCAGGTAGTGGAGTTATGTGTTGGAATAAAAGTCTTACCGCATAAGAATAAATGATCCTCACTATCTACTTGAATACAAGCAACTGGAACACTATTAACCTTTTCTATCTTATGAATGTAATGTCTATTTTCTTGTATTCTTATAGGTCTTTGGGAATCAATATTATTTAATTTTCTTGGAAGATTAAATACTTGCTCTTTAGTTGTAAATGATACTGTGTGATAATAATTATCATTTATTTTTTTACGTCTTATATTTGATTTGATTCCCAGTGTGGATAATAGTTCGGCAACTTGTAAGATAAATTCATAGTTTTTTTGATAAAATTCAAATGATCTGGTATTTTTTGATACTGACCCATCAGTATCCATTAATCCACGAAGTAGTTGCAATCTATCTTCATAAGAAGATCTTAAATAATTTTGTGGAATGTGTTTATTGTTTAATAAATTTTGTAATTTTAATTTCAATCTAAAGTCTTTAACTTTAAATCTTATACAATTCCCATCTTCTCTTTCATACTCAACATTCATTTTTGTTTTATAAAATGTATAGTCATCTTTGTGTGCAATAATTCTCCCATCAGAAGAATATCCATCTCCCAACCAAACTCCAAGAAGATATGGATCAATATCTAATGAATTTTTAATGAAATTAATCGGTTTAGATTTATTGACATATAATGATCCTTGAACTCCATTTCCTCGTTTATTTTGTGTTTTGGATTCATATCTCTCATATATTTCTTTTGATGTTATAACTTTCTCTCCAGTTCTCCAATAAGAACTATTAACTTCCCACAAATGATCTGCATCTGCAATTATTTCTTCCCCATTATCAAAATACAATTTATAGCAATCATGATTATACATGACATCAGTTTTCGTAATAACTGAAACTTTATTTCCAGATGGAGACAGTATATCATCCCCAACTTTAAGATCCTCCATAGTTGTCCAACCAGATGGTGTTGGAATTGGAGTATCTAATGCTAATGCCTTACCTGTCTGGCGAGGCATCTTACAGATATTAAATCTATTCTCATGAAATCTTTTAACTAATTTTTCCTGAAATGGAAACATATCAAAAGGAATAAGTCCATGATCAAGAGAAACAATTTTAATATAAGTTTTTGCAAAATATACTGGATCTCTTGCACACTTCAACCATTCAAGAACTTGTTCTTCAGTCCATTGAATTGTAGTATTTGCTCTCTTTAGATTTGGATTAGAGAGATAAGCATCTGATTGCTTTAGTTGAATATCTTCAATTGGCATAATTTACCTTTGTTCAATCCAATTCAATACTGCAAGTGCTTTTTTGTTAGTATTGGGACTTGCACAAACAAGAGTATAAGTATCACTAATTGTTCCAATACCACTTCTACCCAACTGAAGTGCTGCTCTAACATCAAGATCAACTAAAGCACCACTACCATTAATCACAAAACCACTCAAAAGATCACTTCCACCAGACACTGCAGTTTGAGTAATATTATACTGCATAAAAGAGTTCGGATCTGGATGATTTACCCAAGTTCCTCCAGTCAATGTTGCATTTTGTAGAAGTTGCCAATAAACATTCGTATTATCATCAGTTGCTGCCTGTAATGATCTCAAGAGCATTACACCAGTTAGATTATTAGATTTCAAACGAATGCTTATAATTGGATAGTATGTATTTGCAGACGACATCGTTGTCCCTGTGATGGGATTTGATATACTCAAAAGAGTTCCAAGTTTTTCTGGTTCTCCTTCCTGAATAAGAGAGTTGGAACCTTGATACATGTAATGAGTTCCTGCAACACCCGTTATATTTTCTATCTCAAGTCTAATTGGTAAGAATGGAGTAGAACACCAAACTCCTGGATTAGTATTTGAGTTTTCAAAAGTATGAGATGAAACAGTCTCATTTTTCATCAACCAAGCAAATTGAATTATACCTGCACCATACCATTCATAATTGATGGAAATCATTTGTTGTTTTGTTGGATCTGCAGTTACTCCAGTCCAACCATTTCCATCAAACTTTTCACCATTCCAATCATTTCTGAATACTCTGGTTTCTGAAACAATTCCAGTTACACTACTGCGGAGCACATAAGAATATGTTCCCCCATCATCCTCAAAATAAACACCATTATTTTCATCAAACAATCCAAATCTTCTGAGAATACCTACTTTTGGTTGTTCTAGACGAACTGCAAATGCAAGAGTTGCACCTCTACCAGGAATATATCTCATTACATTCTTGGTTTGACGAACGATTTTACTACCAGCAGTAGAACCAACTTGCATGACTATATTACTGGCATTTGCATTAAATGTTGCAGTTCCTACTCCAACTACTCTTTCATCCCATACATCACTCTCTTTACCATACTGGAAGGTGTTGAAGAATACTGTTTGATATGGAGATATTTTGAATCTGTTGTTATTGGTAAATTGAGGTCTCCAGTCAGTCTGGTTTCCCCAGTGATCTGCAATATTATAAACCTCAAAGAGAGACCTTTCCTGATTTAAGTAGTCTTGTGTATTCTTATTCCACTGTGCCATAAATTAAAACCAATCTAATTTTGTAGGATGATATCTTTTTGAATTCTTAATATTAACTGCTTTCTGAGTTACTGGATAAATGCTATGAACGATAGCACCTGGATATTCGCTTTGAAGATCTTCGGCCAACTTTTGGTTAGTTGGCATTCCTTCTGAAACTACTTCCATTCTGTAGATACTTCCTTGCCACACAACATCTGCAATGTAACTTTCTCCAACCTGCTCTGGTTGGGATGCACTGCCGATATTTAATGTACCGTTAAAATCTCCTGCAATATTAATACTTTCGGAGAGGAATTGTTTGAAACTTTTCATTCTAGTAAAAGACCTTGATTGCAATTTTATTCACTTCGTGTATCATATTAACAATTCCACTTCCTTAATGACTTATTTATCCTCGAATTAGGATCATTGGCAGTTTTTGCTGATGTGAGTTTATCTTTCATTCCACTCATACGGGAACAAAATGACTTTCTACGATTTGCTGATTTTGATCCTTTTTTTAATTTGGATGGTTTTGTTGTAACCGCAAGTGAGAGGTGTGATCCAGGATTCTCTTTACGGTAAGAAGCAATTCCTTTTTTATTTAGACCACCCTCAGGATTCTTTCCCTCTTTTCTTTGCCAAGCAGCAGATGCTTCAATCATAAAAGATTCTAGAGTTTTTGCTTTTGATGGATGAATCTCAGAAGCTGATTTTAGGATTTTTACTTTCAATGCAGGTGTTAATCCAGGTGCTTTTGCAGCATTAACTCTTCTATCAAATTTTTCCTGCGCCGTATCTGTATCTGATACTTGCTCTTCGATATAAGTTCCTTCGGACTCGTAATGTGCCAATTGAACATTTGGTCTTTTTGGAGCAGGAACATAGGGATTTTTTGGATCTTCTTTTGGTGCTTTATATGGTTGACCAGGAGATCCACCTTCCCCCTTTGCTAAAGGTAATTTTGGCAATTCTGCACCTGTTGGTTTTGGTTCTTTTCCTTTTGGATAAACTGGTTTTCCACCACCAAGTCCAGATCCTGGTCTTAACTTTGGTTCACTAGAAATACTTTCTCCAACTAATCTATTACCAATACCTTTTGTTGTCTTCAATGATTCAGGTCTGATAATATTAATAATTCTAAGGAATGTATTACCGTTTGCATCTTCAATAGTAGTATCCTCATTTACCTTACTTTCTCTACTATCAATATAATCGGCAGCGGTATCAATATAGTCTGCGGCTTTGGTAATTTTTGATTGAACCCATGCTTCAATATTACCTTCTCCTTTCATCTTTTTCTTCAATCTTTTTGCAGCATTCGTAATTGTATCAAGTTCAGAACGTGCCATTGAATACTCATGATCCTTTTCTTCTGGCATATTTCCGGGATGTGGAGTATTTGGTGTGTAGTCTTTTAAGGTGATTGGCATTGAGAACATATCCCAATATTTTTGACCATACTTACATTCATCACGAGTTTCTTCTTTTGCACACTTGGGGCAATATCTTACACCAGATTCTTCTTTGATGGGGCGACAATCTGGAACTTCTTCACCGTTCTTTATTTTTGTCCCTTTAGCAACTTTACCGGGCCAACACTTGCTAGCACCAACATTTTTACGTGCTTGCCTCAAATCTTCACCAATATTAAGAGTTTTTGGATATCCCTTTTGTCCTGGTTTTTTTCTAGGAAGTCCTTTTTCTCTGCGAGCATGTATATTGTCCCAAAGACCTTTTTCTTCTTTCATGTTCCTTTTTGCCCAAGTATCTGGAGTTTGATTGTGCTTATCAACAAAATCATTATGAAGTTGTTTAGCAGTCATTTTTCTTTTCTTCATAATGCCCCTCATTAAACCATCAATGGATCCATAAGATGCATCGGGCAATTCAGTAATACCTCTCTGAAGATCAGTTACTGCATCTTCTGTTACATCCTTGAACTTTTTATGTTCTTTCCTTGCGGATGCTTCCATCTTTTTCAGACGAGTATAATAATCTGGAATCTCATCTAAATGCTGAAGAGCAATATCAGTCGCCAAAGTTTTATTACGTGTATGCTCATGTTCAATAGGAACCCCCATATCCAGTTGTTTCTGAATATCAGAAACATCCATACGATGTTTCCTTGCAATTTGCTCAACTGATTTATGAGGTTTTATTCGCATGTAATTAAATTACTCTTTATTATTTAGAAAACCTTGCTTTAGTAATTTTTGCAATTCAGAGGTTGATCCAACAAATACCGCATTATTTGTCACATTATTGGTAGTTTTAATATTTTCATCTTCAATTACACGCATTTTCTTTTGAAGGTCAATTAATTTATCTGCAGCATCACTAACACTTTTTAAAATTTGTCCGGCAACTTCATATGCTCTTGGACTAGCAGTTTCTGCTGCTAGCTCCATAATTCCATTTAAAGTTTCTTGTCCCTTTTCAATAATTGAATAATATTGTGCTCTACTATACTCATAATCTTTTTGAACATCATCAGGTGTTGGTTTTATTAGTTCAATTTTGGGTGGATTTGGTTCAACTTCGACAATACTACTTTCAGTATTCAATGCTGCATCAATAGATTCAAAATTATTTGCCATGTTAATTAACTTATTAAATATCTATATGTTGTGTGGGACTATAAGATTTGGAATCATTAAAGTATTCCCAATTCTCATTGAATCCAAAATCATCATCTGGCGCAGCATCAATTGGATCCGGAACAACAGTATATCTCATCTCCCTCTTAGCATTTACAGTATCTGTACTAGTATACATATCAACCTGTACCTTACGAATAAGTCCATCGGTTGTATCTGAAATAGGACCAAAGAGATAAGTCTTTGCGGTAAAATTTAATGTATAAATTAAAGATCTTCTTGTAGAAAAGTCACCCTCATAATCATCTTTAAATGAAATTTCATCTAAATTTAGTGGAATATCTCTTTTTTCTCCAATGGAATCCACAAGATCTACAGTTAATGTAAATGCTGGTTGGAAATAGGGTAAAATTTGTTCCACTATCTGTAGTGCATCATCATTCAATTTGCACATGATACTAAGTTGAAATCCAATATTATATGGAACAGGCATATAAACTTTTTTCAAGTTTTGTCCATCTGATGCCTTAAAAGATTGGGTAACTGTTGCTTTTCTTGAAGGATCATATCTTATGGAAGTCATCTCAAATGACATTCTAGGCAAAGTAATTTGAACTGGTTTATTTAAATCTGCCTGTTGAGTCAAGCGAGCAAGGAATTTTTGTGTAGGACCATATGCCAATGGTACTCTTAGTTCACTATAAGTTTCATTATTTGCATCTTGGTGTTTAATATAAATCTGATTAAAGACAGTACCAAAAGCAATAATTGTTTTTCTTATAATGTGGTGATAATAGTATGTTCCTAGCA
>TARA_R110000868_G_scaffold141814_1_pt1 | contig 10391 bp, 11 predicted proteins | sample TARA_R110000868 | Tara Oceans TARA_R110000868 (sample SAMEA4397489) | marine metagenome | biome: Polar Biome; feature: [SRF] surface water layer (ENVO:00010504); material: water (ENVO:00002006), including particulate matter (ENVO:01000060) such as... | depth 5 m | reverse complement strand
GATTCGGGATACGAGGTAAAGGAAGAAGATGTGGATGTGACTTCACTCAAACCAATTCAAGGTCAATTGAAGGGCGAGAAGGTTGCAGGAATGTACGGAACTCTTGCTGCTGCCGCAGCGGATCCCACGAACTACGGTAAAGCAGCATCACGACTTCTTGAACCCATCTATGTGAGTGACGGTTATGTGATTGACGGACACCACCGTTGGGCTGCACAGTGTGCAATCGATATTGCAAACGGAAGCGGTGCAAACACCAAGATGAAGACGCGAACCATTACTAAAGGTGGTAAGCCTGTTCCTGTGGAAGACATGATCAAGTTCTCTAATGGATTTCAGAAGAGTGTGGGGCTGATGAGTCAGACCCGTGGTGGTGAAGCAATCAAAGAAAAGCCCAAGGCAAAGACAGAAGGATATCACATGAGCAAGTTCGGAAGCGGTCGTATTAGTCGTATCACACAGTCACTTCATGAATCTGTTTCTGTAAAGTTGCATGAAGGCGGCATGAAGGCTGCTCTTGAAGACTGGATATACGCTCTTCCTGATGGGGTTGTTGAAGACTTGAAAAAGGTAATGAATATAGAGGCAGAGAACAATATGACTCCTGCCCAACAGGAAGCCAAGATCAAGCAGATTCTCAAAAAGCATAAGGTTTCCAAATTCATGGGACGCGAGAATCAAAGCGTGGGTGCGATAATGACAAGTTTCAATGCGTACCACGATGCTCTGTCCGAGGCTGCGGCAAAGCCAAAGATGAAAAAGCCAAAGATTGAGGGAGACGCTCCCGATACATTCGGTGTGGGTGCTCGTATTGGTAGAGGAACCAACCGCTCCGATTCACACGGCAAAAAGATTGCAAGCATTGCGTCTCAGGTTAATCGTGATGCTGTTGCAGGAAACACAATTGCGAAGAACGAGAAGACTGCTGCTGATCTAGTTGCACTTGCAAACAAGAAGCCAGAGGGAACAACCTTTGAAATCTACGGCAAGAAGGACGGCAAGGAAACTTCTGTCAAGATCAAGAAGACTCGCGTAATGGGATCTGTTGTGTTCATGATGGGTGCTAATCAAGTAGAACTGAATGTTGCAGGTACAGGCTTGCAGATCATAAACAAGAAGACCCGCCGCATGGTGCTTGATCGTGGCAATGATATGATTTGGGAATCTGCTGACTTCACCGATGTTGGTATGATCTGCATTACCGAAACCACATCCAAGATGCCACAGAAGCGAAAACTATCTGATTGGGATATGTGGAAGATTGATGTAAAGCAACGCGAAACTATGAACAAGAAGACGGATGCCCAAGCAAAGAAGTGAGGAGTAATTCATGGCAACAACTGGCAAGGCGGCGTGGAGCAAGTACTTTAATACAGGCAAGGATATTCCTTCAGTTTTAAAGAAGGCTTCAAAGGTATTTGATTTTAAGACAAATCAGCCAGTTGGAAATCTTGACGCAGGAACCGAAATTGTTTTTGTTTCGGCAAAGCAATTTGACAAGCATCCACCTGTTCTTGTTGGTAGGAAGACGGTTCGTGTTGAGTTCGACAAGATTGCCAAGCCAGGTGTTCGCTCAAGCACTGCTGCAAGCCTGAAGCCACAGGCTTTCGGTGTTAAGGACACCGAATATACTTTCAAGAATTACGCCAAACTAATTCGTGAAAGCATTGAGGAACGCAAAGACTTGACTAGTAGTGTACGGGCGTATCTGTCTGCGCTTATCGACTACTGTGATGATCCAACCGAAAAGAATAAAGTACACTTAAAGAAATTTTACAGTTCTGCAAAGACTGTTCCTGTGGCAGACATCGTGAAAGACTTTGGTGAGGTGGCTGGTCCTTTCGGAGTATTGAGCAACAAACTCATTAAAGGACTAACTGAGAGCAATACATCAGTTTTCATTCCTGCTCGTCCAAATGAGCCGCTGATGGACTATTCGGTAATAGACACTACTAAGAATCGGCGTTATATTATTTCTGCTAAGTCGGGAACCACTTCCAATGTTGTAAAGCCTGGAGACATTATTAATCTCCTGAACAAGACCCCTGCCAAGAAAACAAAATGGCAACGAACCACAGAATACAAGGTGCTTGAAATTCTATCTGGTGCAAGTATTCTTTACGGACCAGTACTTGTTGCAGCGTATCTCACGGGAAAAGGTTTCAAGGAGTTTGGTGGAATCACACAGAAAGCCGCAGACGACTTTATGGCAAAGGCGAAGGGGTCTAGTTCCACGGCGTACAACAAGAGTCTGTTTGCGAAATTCATTTCGGGAAACGATTACCTAAAGAAAAAGAAGTCTCCAACAGCAAATGAAATAATGTACGAGTGTGAAAAAGCAATCGGAAATCTTTCAAAGACTCCCAAACTTGATTTCACCAAACTGTTTCGTGAGGCTGTAGATCAACAGGTTTACTACATTAAGTTTTCCCTAGATAATACAGGAGTTCCCGAATTCGATCTCATTGGTGACACTCCCGAAGAAGTAAAGTCTAAAGTTTTTCTTCGCAGCAAAAACGGATACACACGCGCATCCGATAGAATAGGCATACAGATATGAAACCATTTAAAGACTTACGCGACCACGCTTTTTGCTCACTACAGCGAATCATCTTCGAAGAGTTCGATGCCGAACTCACAGAGGAAAAGATTGTGCTTGATATGCCTAACTTCTCATACGAAGATGTGGTTGATTACCTTGAAGATAATGATGTTGAGTGGGAAGAGAAGGACGGTGTGATTTACATTCTTGATCCCGTGGAAGAAGCGGAGATCACCATTGAAGACGATGATTCTGAAGACATAGAAGAGTCGGTTGACATTGAGAGCGAAATGCTCAATGAGGTTGCAGCAAAGCGCAAGATTGTGGTTCGCAAGGGCAAGAAAAGAATCCTCTTCAAGTGTGGACCAGGATTCATGAAACGCGGACCGCGTACCTGTGTTCGCCGCAATGTGAGTCAGTTGCGAAAAATGAAGTTCCGTTCCAAACGATCTGCGCGAAAGGCTAGATCCAAACGAGGACAGGCAAACAGAAAACGAAAACTCTCGATGCGTAAGCGGTTAACATTTGGGATTCGACCACGAAAGAAGAAATAGCAAATGATTGAATATGAACAAACCGATGGATGTGGATCGGTTCGTGTGAAGACAACCGAAGGATTTGCTGTATTAGCCTTTGCTTGCTCTAATCCAACACAACCACTCTCACTACAATGTCGAGTCTCGGCGGGATCTTCTTCCCACCTTGCAGGTGTTATCGTAGAGAATCTAGTCGAACGATATCACCCTTCTGTGCTTGTGGTGGAAGGAGACAACACTCAGTTGCGATACAAACCAAAGATTGCACAGATGTTCAGGTGTTGGACTCAGGACTCTCAATCAGTGTATGCGGAAGCGTTTTCTTCGCGTGATCTTTTTAATCGCGTGTGTAGTATGTCTGCTGCCATGCAGAAGTACGACTTGGTGCGAGTTCAGAACGAAGACATTCAATTCTTTAAGAGCCGTGATGTGCTAAAGAAGATTCGTGAAAACACCATGCCATTCGAGTTCTTGTCTATTAAAGAAGAGTGCGACTACAGCATTAGAAGTTCGTGCGTGAACTGCGTTCGTGATATTATTTCTACTGCAACTGCTGCGCTTCCCCTACTGAGTGAAAAGAAACAACAGCCGTTCATTCAAGCAATTGGGCTGTTGGAAGCAAAGCAGCAAGAAGGAGGAAGAGGATTTGATGTAAAGCACTCCTACATACAAGAAGCCGCTAATGCTATTCTGCTTCCGTGTATTGTGCAATTCGGAAATACTCATCCGTTCACTCAGCGAATATTCGCCGAGTTTTCTAAAACCACATCCAAGTATATTGCTGCCTCGCAAGAGTTCATGGACAACCACGCAGAAATACTTGACTCCGATTCTTGACTTTGCCTATTCACCCTATATACTACAGGAGACTACTATGAGCAACATGAGAAATTATTTGAGTTGGATACAGCAGAATCAGCAGAACAATCCACAGTGGAAGGCTGCACAGCGACAGCAGAATCGCAATCAAACCCCCGTGACCCCTCCTCCACAGCAGAAGCGTGACGACCAACTGCCAGAGGGAACGGAAATCATTGAAGAAACACCAGACGAATAAATGAAAACCTTTCATCATGAATTTGTAACACTAGACGAAAATGTAAACAGCGTAGACACAGACGGCGGCAGACGCTATCAGACCCCTGATGGTGTTTTTCCCTCTGTTACCACGGTTACAGGGTGGAAGAAGCGAGCCTTCTTTGCCAAGTGGCGGCGTGACAATCCCGAAGAATCAAAGCGAGTACTAAGCCGTGGCACGAAACTTCACTCAATTATCGAGTCGTATCTCAAAAACGATCACAGTTCCATACAGACGAATGCGGGGACTTGTGAGTCAGACCTATTTTTCGAAATGCAGGAGTCTATCGACCGCATCGGCACGATCCACGCTATCGAAGTTCCGCTGTGGTCGAAGCGTGTTGGATTGGCGGGACGGACGGACTGCATTGGATTTTTTGATGACAAGCCGTCGGTTATCGACTTTAAGTCATCGACCTATCCAAAAAGCGAAGACGCAATTCAAGACTACTTCATGCAAGCCACGGCGTATTCGCTTATGTGGCAGGATCGCACAGGAGTGGAATTACGAAATATCGCCATTCTGATTGGGGTGGAAGACGGGGGCTGTCAGGTGTTTACTGCTGATCCACGGGAATATATTGCAGATTTGGCAGACGCAATCAAGTTCTATCGCTCCGAGCGGGACTCCTATGCTTCTAAATAGAGAAGCACAGGAGAATTATGAGAGCATTTACCGAACACCTATTCGAAGCATTTAAAAAATCAAGTGGCAAGAATGTCCATTTGGAACACTTAGAGGATGAAATCCTCAACAGTGGCTACGCAGGGTTCGGACGCGCCATAAAGGCTTTACGGGGCGTTGTGGAGGCTCTCACAGCGAACGCGCCTAGTGCATACGACATCACAGTAAAGTGGGATGGCGCACCCGCCATTATTTGTGGAATCGACCCCAAAAGCGGTCGATTTTTTGTTGGCACAAAGAGTGTGTTCAATGTGACTCCCAAATTGAACTTCACCAATTCAGATATTGATACGAACCATCCCGCAGAGGGATTGAACTTAAAACTTAAACTGGCGCTAAAGTATTTTTCAAAACTTGGTATCCGTGGTGTTCTGCAAGGCGACATGATGTTCTCCTCTGAATCAAAACAGCGGGAACTCATTGACGGCAAGAGTTACCTTACCTTTCAGCCCAACACAATCAAGTACGCCGTTGATCCAAACAGCCATTTGGGTAAGCGTATGACCGCAGCAAAGGTTGGCATTGTGTTCCATACGGCATACGAGGGAGAATCAATCGCCACCATGACTGCACGATTCAATCCCGATATTAGTTACATGACTCCCACAAAGGATGTGTGGGTTGATAATGCCACTCTAAGATTTGCAAACGGATCAGGACTGTTCTCCCCATCCGAACGCAGCACAATAGAAAACTCTATTGCTAGTCTGAGTAAAACTGCTGCTGACTTGCGTGTTGTCTTGAACGGCATTGCCAAGAATGAGGGCGTAAAGATAGACATCAAGACCTACATCAACGGATTGGTGCGTGGTGGAGTTGCCACCTCTCATGCTGATGTGAATCAACTCCTGCAATTCATGCAGGAACGCGCACAAGGCAAACGCAAAGTAGCAAGCACAAAAACTACTCCATCAATTGATTGGGTTCGCAACAACAGAAACCAACTTGCTCATGTTTTTGCACTACATAATGCGCTGGCTCAGTTGAAACTCACGATTGTTCAGAAGATGGCTTCCATGCAAACAGGCGTAGGAACATTCATCAAGGACAAGAGCGGATACCGAGTCACTACTCCCGAAGGCTTTGTTGCCATTGACCGCTTGAGCAACAAGGCAGTTAAATTGGTAGACCGATTGGATTTTTCACGCAGCAATCTGACCACAGAAAAGACTTGGAAGAAACCTTGACTGGCAGTTGGTGTCTGGTGTAACAATAAAGAGGTGATCACAGTGGAAAAAAAAGTTCGGGATATTGTTAAACCCAAGACTAAAGGCAAGTCTATCGTTGTTGCCTTTGGTCGCTTTCAACCCCCCACATCAGGTCACCAACTGCTAGTCGATAAAGTAATTAGCACGGCAAAGAGTTTGGGCGCAGAGTACGCAATGTTCAGCAGTCGCACGAACGACCCCAAGAAGAATCCACTCACTCCCCGACAGAAGTTCAAGTACCTGAAGCGGTTCTTTCCTGACGCAAACTTCAAGGATATGAACACAATCAAAAACCCTGTGGATATGCTGTATTGGCTTGCCGAGAAGGGGTACGATCATGTACACCTTGTGGGAGGTGAAGATCGCCAAGGACAGTACGAGGCTTTCAAAGACCTGATGAGTTCCACCCGCAGAAAGGATCGCCTCAAACTAAAGAGCCTGACGATTGTGGGTGCAGGAAAGCGAGATGAGAACGCAACAGGTGTACAGGGCATGAGCGCGTCTAAACTTCGTGCTGCTGCTGCCGCAAACGACTTTAAAACTTTCAAGAGCGGAATGCCTCGACAGGCTAATTCCTCTGATGTAAAGGATTTGTTTCAAGACCTACAACGGGGCATGAAAATCGCTGTAAAGGAATATATTGACTACAGTAGTATACTTTCTGTGGCAACGGAGCGGCTGATCGAGAGCGACAAGAAAAAGCAAAGAGCCAACACTCCTGGTCAAACAGGCGGGTTCTCTAAGCATAATAAAATATTCCCCACTCCTCCGTGCAAGATTGACGAAGAGTTGATGCGATGGCTAAAAGACAAGTGGATAGGCACAGGTAGCCACTCTGAATGGTCTAAATAAAGAAAAGGGAGACTCTACAATGGACGGAATCGGACACGATAGCGGAATCACATCGAAACTCAACACCTTGCTGCGGCTTGGTCTTGTTTCCAAGAACAACATTCGCCGTGCAGCGGTTCTGTTCCAAGACCCCGACAAGGCAATGAAGAACCCTGCGTACCGTATGCTTATGCAGGAAATCCTTGTGGATGTGGTGGATCGTGTACTGAATAACCGCAACCTGTACACCGCTCTCCGCACTAGTCTGTCGAAGGAATCGAATATCACCACCGAAAGTGTTGAAGGCGAACGCACGAAGACCCTGCTTCGTAGCGGTCTTGTAAAGAAGAAGGATGTGGTTGTGGCTCGCCGCGCTCTGCAATCTCCTGAGACAGCCATCAAGATGGGTGCATCCAAAGTGTATCGCGATCTCATGATTGACATGATGGACTCAATGGTAAAGAAGATTACAGGATCACCTGTTCTGTTCAACGCTTTCCGCAAGACTCTTGGTGGAGAAACTGTTGAGGAGTCATTCGAGACACCAAACACTGAAAGCATGGACGAGTTTGGTTTGGTTGAAGCCGCACAAGAACTAATGGAAGAGAACAAGCCAACAAATCCTGAACTGTGGTCACAAGCGAAGTCCAAGGCTCGCAGCAAGTTTGATGTGTACCCTTCTGCCTACGCCAACGGTTGGGCTGTTAAGTGGTACAACGAACAAGGTGGGGATTGGAAAAGTGTCAGCGAAGGCAAGACCTTTTTTGATCTTCAAAGTGAACTCAACGAGTACATGACCACCATGAACCGCAAGAGTCCAAAAGAAAATGCTGCTGCGCGAGAGAAGGCTCGTAAACTGCGCGATGAAATGGAAACAATGAAGTTGCCAAAGCCAAAGCAAAAGACTTTCAAGGAAGCCAATGATTGCATGATAAAGGCAACGGAACTCATGCAGTCCTCTGATGTTGCTGCGGCAGAAACACTGAAGCCGAAGAAGGGCAAGAAGAAAGTGAATGAAGCAAGCGGGGTCACTGCAAAACTTCAGGGTCTAAAGGCAGACTACGCCAAACACGCAGAAGAACTTCGCAAGCCTATTCCCCCTGCTCGTGGATCAACGAATCCAATGGCTCGTATGGGAAAAGGCAAAAAGATGGAGTGGGCAAAGGATCGGCGTAAGAAGGCTGGCAGCGGCAGCAAGAGAGCATCCGATGTTTCAGATGAGCGTTCAGGTTCAGTAAGCGAAGGCATAGGAGCATTCGCATTGGGTGCTGCGGCTATTGCAGCACAGCGAAGACAACGCGAAGCCGAACAACGCGCAGCAGCAGAACGGCGCAAACAGGAAGCGGAAATGGTTCGCCGTGATGTTGCACGGCAATCAGGAAAAGCAAAATGATTAAGAAAAGCGGAAGTAAATTTGTAGTCACTGATTCTAGTGGTTCTAAAATTCTAGGAACCCACCCAACCAAAGAGAAGGCACAGAAGCAACTGGCTGCCATCGAAATTTCAAAGGCAAAGCACATGAAAGAAACCAAACAATTCAAAGCATTCCGCAACACTCTCAACGAGAGCGAGTACAAGGAAACCCTTACAGGTTATCCCAATCGTTCGCTTGATACGGATGTTGGAGCAATCAAGTTCAATGCACAGTTCATTGCGAACGCCAATGCCATGCTTAATGCTCTTTCAAAGTACTCGTACTTGAACACCACTGATGCACTGGTGAAGATTCGTGCACGGCTCAATGTGCTCCTGCTTGACTTCCCGTGGACACCACGAGTGTGGTCAGGATACGCACAGGTTCCACCTGCGACACCAGGAGAAAACAGTTCTGTGGTTGGTCTGTTTACTCTTCCGCTGACACGCTTTGGTCGTGTTGATGGATACGATGCACTGACTGGCGGTATTCGCTTTGATGGTCGTGCAGGTAGCCAAGACGGATTCCAAGAGTTCACGCTGACCGTTAAGGTTGAATTGGGCGATGACTCCATGTACCGTGTAACCGCTTTTGTTTCACCGAAGGAAGAACCTGTAGTGGCTGAAGAAGGCGTGGAAGTGGACGGTGATACCATTGCTGAGATGGCACAGACTCCTGCGCGAGTAAAGGAAATGCAAGGAAAGTTGGATACGGCTGCCAGCAAGATACGCAACAAAGTTGGCGATCAACCCGCAGCAAAGAAAAAGTACAACAGTATTCTGTCAAAAGATCGTAATGAATTTTTCGCCAAGAAAATGTACGGCAAGGGTGGCAAGGAAGTCAAGGAAGAACTCGTTGGCGGTCAGAAGAAACTTGATGCAAACAAGAACAAGAAATTGGACTCACAGGACTTCAAACTGCTTCGATCCAAGAAGTCTGTGAAAGAAGATGTCACCACAGAATTCACCACAGGTCTTCCAATCATGGATCCTGCTCTTGGATCAAACATTGCTGATCAAAGCGGCAAGGGCACCAAGCGCATCAAGAAGACTGTAGAAGAAGCCGCAAAGACACCAAAGAAGACCGTGAAGAAGCGGACTATACTGCCAGGTGCAGCAGATCAAAGTGCTAAAAGTCATGCCATTAAAGACAGACTAAACAAGTACGGTATGCGCTGGTAAGCGAATACTTTTATCATGGACATTAATATATTGACCAAAGACAACTTCTCTCTCTATGCAATGGGAAACTACACCAATCCTGACTGCATGGGGATGGATGAATTCTTGGAAGATATTTCGAAGATTAAGTATGTAAAACGATTACTGAAGCGGTATAACCGATGCGGTACTCTGCGTACCATTCTTTTGCTCAACCATATCATGGTGCTTGGGAATGTGTTTGGTCGTGCTGCTGCTTCTCGTATGTTGTTTCATAAATTGGAAGCCGATACACACCCTGCGCTCAAGACCGTTCTCATGTATTTGGAATACATAGATGAACGGATGATTTTTGACGGCGTTGTAATCTCGGACATTCCGATGGACGGAAAACTAGCGCAAATACTGAGGCAACTATAATGGCAAATCTCTCACCGCAATTACCAATATTCGCCGTTAACAGCACCGTTAAGGCGTGGTGTCATACAGGATTGACTAATTGGACATCAACAACAGCAGCAGTAACTCCTGCAACTTGGAATGCTCAAAATTTAATTGGTTCATATAATTTATATTTGGATGTGAGTAATAGTACATCCAGTGGTACTAGTCCTGGAACAGAGACATTAAATGGAACAGCATTAAAGTTTTCTTTTGTTACTCCAATGCTGCATACAAAATACAAAATTTTTATACAGTATTCGGTTAACAGTGGTGCTGTTGAATATCCAGTGTACTCTCACGCACTAAACTCATCGTTATTTCCAAAACTAACCACTTCATTTTGGATTCGAGTAGGTAGACCCCAAGACTCAACTACAGATACAAATAAAGTCATAGCCACAACATTTAATACATGGAATAGCAATCTAAGAGTGGTGGTATTGTGAGTCTTTCCCGTTCAGTAGCGCAAATTTCTTCATCCACCACCGCTGTCC
>TARA_R110000868_G_scaffold168808_2_pt1 | contig 10395 bp, 10 predicted proteins | sample TARA_R110000868 | Tara Oceans TARA_R110000868 (sample SAMEA4397489) | marine metagenome | biome: Polar Biome; feature: [SRF] surface water layer (ENVO:00010504); material: water (ENVO:00002006), including particulate matter (ENVO:01000060) such as... | depth 5 m | reverse complement strand
ATACTATAGCACTAGCTAAAGCAGTGTAGTCTATAGATGGTGAAGAAGGCAATGGTTGTTTTATATTATTTTCTTTTCCTATTTTAATTTTTCCTTCTTCAAATTTTTCAGTTAGTGAATTAGGTTCTGATTTAACATCATCACCAAATAAATTAGTACCGGCTATTACAGTATCTTTATCATTTAAAGCTATTGTTCCTTCAGGACCTGTTAGTGTACGTTTACCATAACCTGGAGAGACCATATCATTAGCCATTGTAGCTTTTATAGCTGCTATTCCGGCAAGTGCAGCAGCAACAGCTACAACTACTCCAATACCAAACGTCATAGCAGCGTTTGTTGCCATAGATGCACTTAATAATCCTAATTGAATACCTAATTGAACAGTTAAAGCTCCTATTGTACCTATTATACCAGCTTTATTCGCATATTCAAGAGCAAGTTGAGATATTTTAAAACCTTTTATAAGTCCCTCATATATAGCTACAGATTTAATAAAAGTTAAATATGATAAAGCCGCTATACCTATAGCTCCCATTATCTTTTCCATTTTAGATAATTGTCCAACATTTCCAGTTAATATTCCGCTTATTCCTTTAAATATATCAAAGACAGGGCTTAAAATAAAAACTATACTTTTTAAAGCTGGTATTAAAAGATCAATTATTGGAGATACTATTTGTAATATTGGTCCGGCTAATGATATAAATACTTCTTTTAATTTTTCAATAGTTTGACTAAAACGCTCTTGAATAGATTGTTGAGACATCATATCCTTTAATTTTCCATTTGCAAGTTCACTTTGAGCTTGTTCTAAACCCACATCTTTAACTCTTAAATCAAAAGCTCGTTTTGCTAATTCAGCTTGTTCACCAGACATTGATTTTAAAGCTTCTGCTTTAACTAAAGTACCTGCTAATTCTTCACGAGACATACCTACTGCTTTAGCTGCTGCTTCTTGTTGAAGTCTATTCATTTTACTATATTCCGCTGCGGTGCCATAATTTTTAGCTAATTCTTTAGATAAACCAACCATGTCATTATTTAAAGCAGCTAAACGAGCTCCTTCTAAATTTAAATTTTTTCCAGTTAATAATTCTGCTTCTAATTCTGCTGAGATTGAAGATTCAATTTGAAGTAATGAATCAGCAATTTTATCAACTTGTGTTAAAGTCATGCCTAATGCTTTAGCTTGTGCTACTGCTGCTCCTAAATTAGCTGTGCTGCCACCTAAAGATAATTTTGTAGCATCTGAAGTTGCAGCTATGTCTTTCATTATGTCTTTTTCATTTAATAAAACACCATTATTCATAGCTGTTATACTAGCTGCTCCTAATAGTTTTTTAGTATTATCTTCTAAATTGCCTCCTGTAGCTAATGTAAGCTGTTGCATTTTTGATAACTCTTCATTAGTAAATCCAGCTTGTTCTCTTAATTTAGTAAATGTAACTGCATCTTTAGCATTTAAAATAGCATTAGTGCCTAAAGACTGACCTATAGCTGCCATTGTTTCTCTAATACCTTTAGTAGTGACAAAAAGATCATTTGATGTATTAGCTATATCATTAAATTTATCATTCATTTTAGCTGCATCTTGATAACTTAAGTTCATACTTTTAGCAAACTGACCTATGCCTTTATCTAGATCTTTAAAAGCATCAAAAATTAATTTAATATAAAATAAAGGATCAGAAAACATTTTTGTTAATCCTTTAGCTGCTTGACTAAAGTAAGTATTCATTACTTTTATTTTGTCACTAAATAATGAATATTGAGCATTGTTTTTTTGGAGTAAAGCTAATCTATCTTTTTCAGATTGAAGAAGCATTAAGTTTGGACCTATTTGCTTATTAGTAATATTAAGTTTATCTTTTTCAGTTTGAAGAAGTGTTAAGGCAGTATTAAGTTTATCTTTTTCAGATTGGGCAAACATTAAATTTGTACTTAATTTACTTCGAATATCTTTTAAAGTATCTTTTTCAATTATATTTGTTTTCTTTAAAGTATCAAGTTCAGCTTGTTTTAATTTTAAAATTGTTCCTCCAAATCCTGATCTTATTTGGTTTATAGATAATAATCCTTTTTGAGCATCTATTTCGTCTTTTAAACGTTTTTCTTTTTCAATTTGAGCACCTATTCCTCGAAATTCTAAATCATTTCTAATTGCTATTTGAGTGTTTATTATAGTTTCTAATTGATTTACTTTAACTAATATTGCATTTCTTAAACCTTCTAATTGATTTATGTTAACTAATGCTGTATTTCTTAAATTTAGTAAATCATTTATTTGTTTTTCTAAAATAACATTTTTTTCTACTAATTTTTCTTCTTCTCTTAAAGACTGAATGCGGATCATTGCTAATTCTTTAGCTTTGTCAGAAGCAGCTTCAAAAGCTTTATCTAAACCTAATGCTTCTCCTAATTTTCCTAAACCTAAAGCATTTAGTGTTCCTTTTAATGCTCCTGCCGCTGCTCCGGTTAAACCCATAGTTTTAGCAAATGTTTCAGCTAGTATGGTTGATTTTCCTAAAGTATTATATAGTTCTATTAAATCTGAGTTTTGGCCATTTATTAAATCTTTTATATGATTTTGAGAAACTATATTTTTATCTAAACGATTTTGAATAGCTGTGTCGGCTTCACCTCTTGCTCTTGCTATATTTTTTTGAAGTTGAAGATCTCTTTCTTCTTCAATTAATATTTTTTGAGCATTATTTAATCTATCTACTTCAAGATCAATCTTTTTTTTAATTTGTTTTACATCTTCAGAAGATAAATTATTATATCCTTTTTGATGATTAGACAGTTTTTCAGCTAAACTACCTAAATTTTTAAAACCAGATTGAGTAGCTTTAATTCCTTCATTTGATCTTCCAATTTCACCTACTAATTTTTTAAAATTACTTACTAAATAATCTGTTCCATCTTCAGCTTCATGTACTCGTCTTGTAAAATCATTAAAAATAGCATCAATAGCTGTAATATTTTTTTCTAAAGGACGTAAATTTAAATTATTAAAATTTTCACCAAGTTGATTAGATAATTTTTCTATATCTTTAATCTTTTTTTCTAATAAGGCTAATTCTGCTGCTGATAACGCCATTGTTGGATATTTTGTTATAAATATTAAAAATTACAAAACTATTTGTAAGTAGTAGGCGCTTTAGGGGATATACCTGGTCGTGATATAGATGGAGAAGGTTGATTTTGAAATAAACTGCGATCTTTAACTAAACCATCTGATCCAATAGCTATGTTAGATTTATTAGAAGCTTCTTCATGTTGTTTAGCTTCATCGTCATAGTATTCTTTAATTTGATTAAAAGTATATTTTCTTAACCAAATAGGCATATTATAAATTGTATTCCAATCATATCCACCTTTACCATGAAATACAATTTGATGAATTTGATTAAATAAAGCTAATCGAACTTGACCAGCATTAGTTGCTGTCAGGCCAAAAAAAGTTAAGTCCAATTGGAATGTTGACACTTTTGTCACTCCTGTCGGGAAAAAAAGTCAAGTCAATGTCTGGTTGAACTTTTTTAATATATTCTCTTAATGCTCGAGAATCCATAGCAAGTAAATGATTATCAACAAAATCTCGAATTGATTTAGGTGTTCGATCACCATTTACTGATGTGATAATATATTTTAATCTTGTTGATAGTTCAGGTGATGAATCTTTTTTAATTTTTTTCAAACCTGCTAACTCAGCATCAATATTTTTTTCATCTGCGTGAGTTAATATTTTAAATGTAATTGTATTACTTGTATTAGGTAAATCAAATTTAAATTCATTTACACCTGGAGTAATTATGCTTTCATCAAATTTCTTATCAGTTAAAGAAGTTAAATCTATTGTTTCTTCTTGACCATTATAAGTAAAACTATAATGTTTTCCATATCCTAAAACACGACATGAAATCATAATTGCGTTTTTATCTCCAACAATTATATCATCATAATTAATAGGAGATACAATTAATGCTTGCATTAATTTATCTAAAACTGTTCCTTTTTCAATATAGGATTGATTTGTTAAAATATCTTCATGAGCTGCGGTCATGTATCTTATTTCAACTTTACCTGATGATAAAGGATTATCTTTTGGATATAGTAATCCTTTTGAAGGAAGATCGATTATTTCTGTTGGAAAATTAAATTTAGGTGTTTCTTGATTTGTAACTTGTTCCATAATTCTTATTTAATATAACTTTGTTTATTATACATATCGTATGATAAAAAAAGCTTGCCATAAAGACAAGCTTAAATTTAATTTTATTGCTAAATTAGTAATTTAATATACAATAATCCATACCTAAAGTAACTTCAATGTTAATTGCTGCTGCTTCAGTGTCCCAATTGTATTCACCAAAGTTTGCTGTTTTAATAAAAGCGCCCTTAATAATCCATTCTGACACAATATCACCTACTGGACCTAATATATCAATAGTTACATCTTTTTTATAAAAATCAGAATAACCATCACGACCAGTAACTGATTCATGATGTAAACGTACCCACTCCATTACGGCTTGAGCACCTGAAGGAGTAATAGGATCAAATAAAGTCATAGACATATCTGCCCATTTTGCTTTACCTTTAATTTTACGGTAAACATTAATATGGTTTAATATAATTTCTCCCATATCTACTGATACTGGAGCAATCCTTTTAATCATATATGATGGAATCCCATCTACATACATTATAAATCTATTAGCTACTTTAGGTTCAAATGCTGTGAAAAATATTTCGTTTGGTGATAATACTGCCATTTTATGTTTTGTTTAGTTTGTTATTGTTTATTATACATATTGTATTTTTAAAAATCTTCCCTCCTTTTTGGAGGGAAGAAATCTAAATTATTATGCTGGGAAAGTAGCTCCAGTTGGAGTAATTATAAAATCTAAGTAAATAAATTCAGCAGTTTTTGTTGGTTGAACATAAATAGCTCCTACTAATTGATTTCTATCAATTACAGCTGCTGTATTATTTGTTTCATCCATTATAACTTTAAAAGCATATAAACCTTGACGTTGTTGAACTGAAGATAAATAAGGATTTACTTGACCTAAAAATATATTTCTAGTTGCAGTTGAATTTTGTTCAAACAATAATGTGTTTGCAACTTGAGAAATATAAGATTTTAATTCAATCATTAAACGACGAACATTTACACGATCTAAAGCTGATGGTTTTTGTTGTAATGTCTTTTGACCATATACTACAACTCCTTGACCTGGAAAAGTTCCAATTGGATTTACTTTACCTGTATAAAGAGCATCTCTAGTTGATTGATTTAATTTTTGTTCAACACGAATTACTGAACCTAAACCACCACGATTAATACCTGCAGGTGCAAACCACGGTTCAGAAACTGAATCATTGTAAGCATAAACACCAACAATCATTGTTGAAGATGGAACCCAAACATTTTTACCACTTGATGGGTCTAAAATTTGACACCATGGCCAATATGAAGCAGCATATGAAGTATCACGTGAAGAGGCTTGAGTAATTACAGCTGTAGCTGATGAACCATATCCTACTGGATCTAATATAAAAATATTATCACCACGTTGTTGAGTATTTGTAACAATGTTACTTATAGTACTTGTATGAGAAGCAAATCCATCAATTAAACCTGGAGTGATTAACATTTTAAATTGATAATCATCTTTATTTGATAATAAATTTACCATATTAGTATAACATCCTGCTGTTACACCTTGAGAATCAGTATTGCTAATATTATTGTAAAATTGAGCATTACCTTTTATAGTACCTGTAGCTCCATTAAATGCGCCACTAGCCGCTAAAGGAATAGATGCTGTATATTGATTTTTTGCTACACCATTATTATCTAAATAGTCTGGAGTTAGTAAATTAACTGAACTTACATAAACAAAAGCTGAGTTATTTCTATAACTACCTGTTAATTCGATTTGAGTAGTTGATGGATTATAATTATAAACATAATCACCAATTACTTTAGAAATATAATTTGGAGATTTTGGATCTAATGATAAATTACTATATGTTTCTAATACTGTTTTACTATTAGTAATATCATTTCCTTGTCTAACTAATAAACCAAAAGTTCCAGAAGAAGTATTTGGACTTACAATTTCCCAACGAATATTATCAGCTGAACCGCTAACTAAAGATCCCGCAGCATCTACTGAACCTGAGTTGTTCATTACTACTCCTTTAGAAATTGTGTTTAAAGCAAATGCTGGTTGAGAACCAGCTCCTATACTAGCACTAATAGGTGTACTTGCAGCAGAGGTATAAGAACCTGTCACTACACGAGCTACTAATAATGTAGTTCCACCGTTATTAAAGTAGTTGTAAGCTGTAATTGATGTAAAGTATGAATAAACGTCACTGCCGCTTGTTAATACATCACCAAATTTGTTTACATAATCACTGTAAGAAGTTACTACTGTAGGTAATTCTACAGGACCTTTTACTGTAGGGCCAATTATTGCTGCTCCTACTTGTACAGGTTGTTGCGCTACTTGAGAACGATCAATTTCTCTAGCTAATACACCCGGGGATATTAAAGTTTCTGCCATTTTTAGATATTTTATTTATTTTGTTGATTATAAATATCTAAAGATATGTCAAAAAACTAATTAGTTGGTGTAATTTCTCCTGTTTCTATATTAACATTTATTACCCCGTATTTAGATTGGAGATTTTGACTAAATGCTATTTCTGCTGTTTTTAATGTTTCAAATTCTTTAATTAATTCTTTTTTTTGATCATTAAAAATCTGCATTTGATATTCGTTTTGACCTAATTTAATAATTAAATCTTGAGTTGCTGTGTTTAAGTCTTTTAGACTTTTTAATTCTTCTTCTGTTAAAACTTTTTTTTCCATAATTTATATTATAACAATAATTTTTTAAATATCCAAATTTAATTTTTAGGAGGAATACGATTAATATCACTAACTGTTTCAAATCCAAATACAGTTTTAGTAACAGTAGGAATTTTTTTAACTGCAGTCATATCTTTTTGTACTATATCTGGGATTATGTACCCGTTTAATTTAATATCAAAACTACTTTTAACAGCACGATCATGACCATCATTTGTTTCTATAACTGTATTAAATGAATCAATCATTGCTCTAAATTTAAATCTTGCTGGATCTCCCCAATATGAATCAGATGCGTAATTAATTGCTTCTACTATTTTATTCATTTGTTCTACGTAATAAGTATAAATCATACAACTATATTTTATAGTTACATAATCTGGTATTACTATAGCGTATTGTTCTTTTTCTCGTTTAATATTATTTAATACATCAAATGGGGTATAAAAATCACGTTTAGAGTAAGTTTTAACCATTGAAGTGTATAAATGAGGTTGATTTGCATCTAATTTATTTCCTATACTTCTGTTTTTAGTTAAATCATCTCTTTTAAATACTAATAAAGGAGACATTATTTTTCCGCTTTTATCTCTATAATATCCGTCTTTTTGAATTGACTTCCATTTTTCAGGACTACCATAAACAATAGGTACTGGTAGTCTTTGTCCATTTTGGATTACATAAGGTTTTATAACTTCAGTAAAATAATAAAATATAGCTTCATCTATATCTTGAATACTTAAAGTAAGAGGTTTAGTAGTATCTCCTTTAAAACTAATTTGATTTCCTCTATTTAATTCAGAATTATTAGGATTTCCTACAGGTTGAAAACCAGGTCCACCTTGTTGATAAGGTTCTTGTTGAGAAATACTTATTTCTTTTTGTGATTTTGGAGTTGGTTTTCTATTAGCCATTATTCTCTTTCTTTAGTTAAATTTACTTTATCTGCAGGAATGTAATGAGCAACACAATTTACTGACACATTATAACCAAAATTTTCTAATCCTGGGTTTAGTGGGTTTTGTTGATAATTATAATCTGGATCTTTGCCTGACCATAGTTGGTTATTAAACGATTGTTCTATTGTAAAATAATCTTCATAGTACATAACAATATCTCCTAGTTCAGGATAAATATTTGCTTCTTGTAAATCATCTCTTAAAAAACCAAAAGTAACAGTACGATTATAATCACGTCCAAAATCTGTTAATTCAAATGATGGATCAGTTCTTGTAATTCTACAATTTAAAATAACAGGTTCAGTATAATATCTTTCCATATTTGCTTCTCCATATATATTAGAAACAGTTTTAGTTAGATTAATTTTATAAAGAACACACTGTTGAGACATAACATTACCTAATAGTTCTCTATTAAGTTTTCGTACTACTGATACATCTCTACTTGATCCAAATAATGCCATATTTTTATCCGATAAAAATTGTCATAGGAACTTGACTAATTTCAAATTGACGAGCTACAGATTCTGCAGCTCTTCTTTCTAATAAAGATTTTCTTGATGTTTCATCAAAATATAATCTTAATCTTTCAATTAAATCTTTTTTTTCTTCTTTACCCGCTGAAATTAAATCGCTCTGGTTTAAAGTCATTTCTGCTCCAGGAATAGGAACAGTACTATATTTTCCACGAACATATCCTAACATTTCTTTACATAATGCTAAAGTATATTCAAATATCCATTGACGACCAACAGAATTAATTGTTGAATAAGTTGGATTATTGTATCCAGCATTTGAAACATTAGTAATTGATGAAGTAGCTTCATGAACAACACTATTTAATCTTTCATTTACTTTTAAATATTGAAACCAAATTTTTCCTCCATCATATGGTGGTATAGGAAATATTCTTAATTGATTATTTATTAATTCAAAAGTATAATCTGCTAATGAAATTTGATTTTGCATTTCAACTGCTTGAGCTGATTGCATTAGTAAACTTGTTGGATACATTAAAAATCCAGTTGAACCAAATAAACCATAACTTCCAACTGCTGGTACTCCTCCTAAACCTGAGAATACACTTAAATTGTACACTTGGTTTACTGCTGGGGGTGGTTGCCAAAATACTCTTTTAATTTCAATTTCTCCTACTATGCTTTCACTTAAAGCCCAATCTGTTAAATTATAATCTTGAATATTAGCAATAGTTGTAACAGATCCACTATAATAATTTACATTTCCTCCAGTTCCTGCTTCTACAGCATACTGTTGAGATAATCTAATTAATGTAGCTAAAGTAGGAGTAATTAAAGATTGATTTAAATCTGTTGTATTTGGAGTTCCTTCTATACTTAAAAAATTATCTCTTACTTGATAAGCGTATAATTCGTTTCCATATGCTGTGATAGCTTCTTCAAATGCTGTATAAAAGTTTAAATCTTGCAATTCAACTTCCATAATAGGATATCCTAATCTTCTAGCACAGAATGTAGTTACTCTATCAGCATCGGTTTGAAATTGATAGTCATTATCATAAAACCCAAATGGAGTATTTCCAGGGAAAAATGAACTAGAACCTGGGTAGATAGAAATATTCATGAAATATATTTATTATAAATATATCAAAAATAAAAGTAAAATATTTTATTATCTATTTATTTCTACCAAATAGTTTATAACTGCCGTTGCTCTTGCTGCGTCAACTTCATAGCCTGTTTGACTATTTTGACTTACTACTAAAATTGTTTTACTAAATTGAAAAGCTAACTCATCGTTTGTTACTAAGGGTAACGTAATATCAATACTATATTCATTAGTATCTATAATTGTTTCTACACCGTATCCTAATGATCCGCTTTCTCTTAAAATATATTTATCCATGTTTTATTATATTAATTGTTAAAAACCAAATTCTTTCCACTCACTATTTACCCATACATAATGCTTATCATCATTTGGATATGATATTGGTGCTGTCCATTTAAAGTTTTCATTTAAAGTCCAATCACTAAAAGGTTTTGGAGAAATAAAAACATTATTGGTTTCATCCCAAGTGTCTCCTATTCCAGCATACTTGTTTCTAGTATTTGAATTGTAAGAAGTTTGTCTTACTTTATCGTAATCGTAAATTCCTTTAATGTTTAGTGAATCTATAAAGTCAATACCTAATTGTTCAACCTCAATTCCATTGTTAGTAATAACTTTATTATCAATAACTATTACAGCTATCACAATGTTTTGTTTTATTAATGCAAAGTTTGCCATTATTGAAATTTATATTTTATTATTACTATTCCTGAACCACCATTACCTCCTTTAAAAGTTCCATTTCTTTCTGCTCCTCCACCTCCACCGCCAGTATTAGCAGTTCCGCTTGTTCCATCTCCACCTAATCCGCCTGCTCCTCCACCACCTGTTCCTCCAACACCTGCTGTTCCATCTGTTAAATAAACAGAGCCGCCTCCACCTCCACCATAGTAATTACTATCTATCGCTGATAATACCCCGGCTCCACCATCACCTCCATTTGTACCAGTTCCA
>TARA_R110000868_G_scaffold47483_2_pt1 | contig 10398 bp, 11 predicted proteins | sample TARA_R110000868 | Tara Oceans TARA_R110000868 (sample SAMEA4397489) | marine metagenome | biome: Polar Biome; feature: [SRF] surface water layer (ENVO:00010504); material: water (ENVO:00002006), including particulate matter (ENVO:01000060) such as... | depth 5 m | reverse complement strand
TGCTCTTGATAAACGGTAAATAACAACAGCATCTTCAATCATTCTCAATTGATTGAGTGGCTTAATAGCTTTGTGTAAGTAAGAGATTACAAATGTATTCTTTGCATCCATTAAACCTGAGTTAACATTAATTACAGATTCGGGAGCAATTCGTAAACCTTGATTGACTGATGAGGTAAATGTCTGTGATGTTGTACCACGGTCATTGTACACATAGTATTCAGCTAAAGAACCGATGACTTGAGCGCCAGTTTTTGGGTCTCTTTCTTTTTGAATCTCACGCACTTTACGAATCTTGCGTGGGTCAATATATCTCAATTCTTGTATGCCGTCTTTTGGATTCTTATCGTTAACAACAACGTGGTAATAAATTCTACCATCAATGTACCAACGTTTAAATAAATCATCGGCAAGATTTGAAAAGTTTAACATTTTTTGAATGTTTGCAAACTCTTCAAGTATTTTCTTTTTGATGGATTCTGGTTGTTTTAGATTATCCATATTGATATCTACAACAGTACCATCATCTGCATGAGTAATTGATTCGTTAACAATTTCATCAATTGCCATATCACATTCAGGGTGATTTGACATTTCACGGTAACGAGTAATTAGTTCCAGTTCATTACGAACAGAACCTTCTAAATCTACATATGTTCCGTAATGGGCATTCTGCGTGATAGTGACTGCACCATCATCGTTTGCCTCTGTAGGGAGCGCAAAGGAAGCTTGTTCAGGTTTCTCAACCTGAACAATGTCCTTTTTTCCAAGCGTAAAGCCAAAGAGTTTTACTGCCATCAGTATTTCATCCTATATTTGAAAACAATAGAGGCCGAAGCCCCTATTATTTAACCACCAGTATCAGTAATAGCAGTTCTATCTGTACTACCATCGTCAGCTTCCCACCATTGGTAAGAAAGATTTACAGTATATTCTTCAATTTGGTCATTTGAACCCCAATCTAAAGCAATATCGCTTAGTTCTGTTGGGAACACACCAATGAAATTGTAACTCTTTAAAGCTTTACCATTTTTAGCAAACTGTGTTACCTTTGCATCTCTCTTGTAACCTAAACCTAAAGCAGCAGGTGCTGATTGCAAGTTGGCTGCATGGCTATTAATACCATTTAACCATTTTTGAAATGCTGAACGAATAACAAAATTTTCATCATTGATGATTGTAACACTCAGGTCAGGAAATGAAGGTCTATTACCAGCAAACTTCAATGTACGGCCGAAGTATTGGAGCTCTACAGAACCAATTGAAGAGGCAGGAATAGATGCTTGCTTACACAAGAATGTGAATGGTGTTGATGCACCAACGCCCGCAAATTCAGGGAAAGTTAAACTAACCTCAAATAGATTTGGACGGGCGCCATCGCCCGTCAGATTAGATTGGAATTGATTTATATTAAATGCCATTTGTTTTCTCCTATTCCTTTATTTATTAGAATTTCCCAACGATTTCTTCAAAACTTACACCTGTTCTAACAGCAACGAAGTTTAGTTGGATGAAATTGATGGATCTAGCTGGTTTAATATACAAGTCACCAACAAACTGATTGTTATCTACAATATCAGGAGTGTTATTTGTAGTATCACATACAACACGGAAATCAGTAATACCACGGCGACCTTTAACATCACGAAGGAATGGTTCAACTAAATTGACAAACTGTGCTCTTGTAAATTGGTCATTGAATTCAAACATTGTTGAACGTGCAGCACGAGCAATGGTTGTTTCTAGAACAATAAACAAACGGCGAACATTGATGCGGTCAAATACTGATGGACGATTCAACATTGTCTTATCACCAAACAGGATTGTACCTTCACCTTGGAAAGTAACAACTGGATTAATACCTTGAACATACAAGTTATCACGGTCTGCTTTCGTTGGATTCCAAGCAAGTTTAATAACATTCTTGATTGAACCACGAGTTGAACCACCTGGTGAATACCATGGGTCACGGTCTTGGTCTGTTCTAGCGCAAACGCCAGCAATATCACCATTCAACGGCACCCAACGGTAAACATCGCTGTATTTGTCGTATTGATACTTGTAACCAGAATCAAGAACAGCATATGATGAACTTGAAAGTCCTGCACGGAAAGAAAGAATGCTTGCAGTTTCAGCTCCGGCATTGTTTACAACAGAAGATTTTGGTGGTGATAAGAACACCATGCAATCTTTACGGCTTTCAACTAATGAAATCAAACTTGTTGCAATTGTAGAATTACCAGGACCAGAAATTAGTAATGATAGTTGAACAGCATCTTCACCACCAAACTGGTTATATGCAGCAGTAACTTCTGTATTACCAATTGTACCATCTGCACCAGCAGTCATTGATGCTGAAAAAGGTGTATTGATATCAGTAAAGGTTGTTCCGACTGAAGTATTACCCCAATTTGTGCCGCCTGGTTGATGTGTTAACCACCAAACATATTTTGACTTGCTGTTAATAACTGTTTTGTAATAATTTGATGCACCTTCATTTGTCATAGAATCTGATGCTTTTGAAACAAAGGCATATTTTTCTAAAACTGAGTTTGCAACACCAGTAAATTTAGCATCTTCGTCAATAACAATAACGTGCATTTCATCGCCACTGCCACCGTTAGATTGTGTAAAATCTGAAGTTGCTGGTGCTACACCAAACTGGTCAGCATATTGCCATTTACGGAGAACTGGTGTATTAGCAACAACAGTACCTAATGCTGTAGTAACAACAATTGCAGTTGCATTAACAGAGGCAACACGAACGTATGTTGTACCACCATCAACAGAAACCGAATCTCCAACATAAACATTAGCAGCTGCGTTAGCAGTACCGTTAACATTGATTACTGTATCACCGGATGTAACAGCATTTGCTCTTAATGAGTCGGTGACTGTTAAGTTTGATGAGAAAGCTTGTGTGCTTGGGCATATAGAAATTCTTAGTGAATTACCATATGCACCGGCATAACGGGCACCAAATGGACCGTATGCTGTATTTGTTGCGGTTTCACGAGTTGCAGCGTAGTCACTTTCATTTTTAATTAAAACACCACTGCCGTTTGCAGTAGCATTCAATGTTGATGTAGTGTTTGCAGCACGAACGACTTTTAAATTGTTTGCATATGATAGAAAATTTGCAGCTGAGAACCAATATTCATAATTTGCACTATCTGGTTTACCAAAACTACTTGCAAGACGAACTTCATCAGTAATGGTAGTGACTTCACCAATTGGTCCCCAATTGAAATTTCCAGCAACACCACCAGTCGAAGTGGCAATCGAAGGGACAACAGTTGTCAAGTCGATTTCTGATATATTTAATCCAGGTGATAGCTGAAAGGCCATTTTTTACTCCTTAGTTTACGGGACAATTATTCTTTATGTTGTATTTAGTTTTTTACAAACTTGAAGTTAGATATCCGGATGGAACTTCTGGTTTCCACATATCTCCATCTTCCACAGCGTACTCTTCTTCTGTTCCATTGAATAGAAATCCAAAAGGAACAACATCTTCTTCAATTTGTTTAATTCTGGCTTGATACATTGCTTCACGAATATTAACATCATTTAATTCTTTGAAGTATGGGTTAGTCGTTAACCAACTAAACAATACTAATGGCATCACCAAATCATCATGGTAACCATCATCTGCGGCATAACTATCTTTTACCTGAATGAAAGTTGAAATTTCTGATATGGTATCTGCATCTGTTATTAATAACTTCTTTTCTTCTACTAATGATTTGAATGTAAAACATCCAATACGTTTAACTCTCTTATCTGTATTCACACCAAGTTGAGTTTTACCACCACCAAAACCACCTGTAACTGCCTGTCCGGTTTTGGCATCCCTGTTTACAAAAATAAGGTTCTCATATTCCAACTCATTGTGCATGATATGAGCCACCTGCTCACTTGAGTTAATCTCAATCAACACATATGCCATGTTAAAATCTCTTGCCACTTTATATATGACACTAGGATATAACATTGGTGCCATCTTATTATCTCTAAACTTACCTACTAGTTTATATGGTACTGATGTGATATCAATAATCACGAAGGCTGAATAGTCACCACCAACGCCTTTGGCTGTATCGGCAACGATAACATATGAATGTGGCTTACCTATTAATTCTTCGGTATCCTCATCAAGTTGTGCTTTGACAGGGTATTCATACAAATCTAAACCGTCTTTGGAGTACACCGTAGGACAGGTTGACATATACTCGATGGTGTCTGAGTTAATCAACGTCAGGGACGATCCTAAGAACTTACAGAGTACTTCCTGATTGTACTTCAGGTCACCTAGTTGTCTCTTCTGTTCAAGTGCCCATTTCTCATCTCTGCCAGGTATCTCTGAATACGGAATGAACATCGGTACAAAGTCGTTGTTCTTATTAACGGCATCATTCCAGAATTTCCAGAAATGGTTATAACCCAACGGAGTTGAGGTAATAAGAATCTTTGTTGTTTGACCGGCAGAAATAACTGGATATACCGCAGTAAAGAATGCATCGGCTACAGTATTTGGAATGATTGCAGCTTCGTCAATGTACAATAAGTTAACTGACTTACCACGAATACCAGCAGCCGTTGTTGCAGCTGTAAACACAATTGAACCATTTTCTAATTCAATGTCACCTTTGTTCCATGTTTTAATACCTTGTTGCATCCAATCAGGTAGATGTTCAAACATCAATTGATATCGGGCCATGATTTCACGAGCTGTTGATGCCTTGTTTGCAAGAACGGCTACAGTTTTACTTTCTTGGAATAAGGTGTACCAAAGAATATAGGCCGCAGCAGAGGTAGTCTTACCTTGTTGTCTGCCTTCCATAAGAATAACTTTACGATTATCATGGATTAATTTAATCTTTCTTTTTTGACAATCATAAAGTTTGAACGGTTGGATACCGTGGTCAAGTGTTACAATATAACAGTAGTTGTCAATAAAATATATTGGGTCTTCCGCACACTTAGCTAACTCTAAAACCTGTTCTTCAGAATAAGAAAAATCAATTCCTATTCTTTTAAGTGATGAGTTGCCGTTATAACCATTATTATTTAACATTGTTTACTTTACAATACTACGCAGCATCCATGCTTTCTTTTGGTGAGCACCTAAAAGGTCTTGCAAAAAATTAGATACAGCTGGTTCACCTGCTTGGTCAGCAGCAGCAATACCTGCACGGAGATGAACAATGAATCTATCATTGTCAGATTTGATTTGTGCCATCATTGCCAATGCTGATGGAATCATATCAACAGCTTCTTCAATGTCTGCCAATTCTAAGAACCTTTGCATTGAACCTGGAGTATATGAATCTAACATACGAATATGTTCTGCGATTCTATCTGTTTGATTCCACACATCATTGTAAAATCCATCTAAGAAATCGTGGTATTGTGGAAAGTTTTGGCCCTCAATGTTCCAATGAAAGTTGTGACTCTTTAGGTACAATGCAAAGTTGGTACCTAGAATAACTTTAAGTTGTTGGATTAATTGTTCCATGGTATTACCTGTTCTCTCTAATTTGTTTTAATAATTCTGCGGTTGAACCAACAAATACGGCATTCTTAACATTAATGGATGAATTGCCTTGATTATTTTCAGGTCTCAACTCTTGTTTTCTCTTTTGGATTTCTAAAAGGTCTTTGTTTAAATCAGCCAATGTTTTAATAAAGTTAGCAGCAACCTCATATGCTCTTGGATGTTCAGACTCCTTGGCGACTCTTAACAGGTCATCAATTGAATCTGTACCCTTATCTATAAGATTTTTAATGTTGTTTCTGGCTAAAGAAGAATCAACATCAACATCATCACCAATTACGGCAACAGGCGTTTCTACCCTTGTTGCAGGTAAGTATTTTGGTTCTTCTAAAGGTTCGATATCAAAAATATCAGATAGACTATCGTTTATTTTGCTCATAATGTATCAGGCCATTCAGTAAATATTTCTTCAAAACCATATGCTGTGTCAACATTGGCACCAGCTGGTTTTGGTGTAATAACAATTGCAACGGCTTTTGTTGGTGAATTGTCTACAGTTTGAATGGTATACCGTGAGTTGGAATATAACCCAACCAACTTATCACCAACCACAAGTGGTTGAGTTAAATCAGTAACAACTAATTGTCCTGCTGATGTGTTACCAAAGTATAAAACCTTACCTGTTGTTTTCTTATTAATAACACCGATATCTTCACCGGTTGTAAAGTAACCAGATGTGCCATTTGCATAATCAACAAAAACTTTTTGTGCATCCAAATTGGTAGAATCTGTATATATGTTAACATTGGCTTGAGTAATTAATCCTCTATTATCAGTAGGAGATACAACTGGTGGCCAAATATAAGCTTTTACTGTAAATGTTAAATTCCAGATAATCAATCTGGTTGACATTAAATCACCTTCATAATCAACTTCAGGTGATACTGAAGTCAACATAACAGGCATATCATATACCTGATCCATCTCTTTAATGAAATCAACCGTAACAGTAAAGTCTGGTGTAAAAAAAGGTAATATTTGTTCTAGAATTTGTGTACCATCTTCTGTGTTTCTAACATAGATGGATAAACTAAAATCAAAGTTATAAGGAATAGGTGCATATTGCGTTTTCATTTTTGATGAACCAAACGCAAAATTTTGTAATGTTGTTTGTTGTTTTCTACTAGAATCGTATTCCATACCAGTCAAATCAAAACTCATTCTTGGTACAGTTGTAGCAATTGATTTGGTTAAAGTTGGATCAGAATTAATTCTAACAATGTATTTTTCTTTTGCGCCATAATTTAACGGCACTTTAGTAACATCGTGAGCTGTTAATCCGTCTTTAGAATAACGTATCAATTGGATGTCATTAAACATGGTGCCAAATGCCACCACAATCTTACGAATTGTACGATTATAGAAATGTGGATTTTTTAGCATTAAGTTTCACCAAAAGGATTATGTTCAGTGAAGTCAATCACACCATCAGCCTCACCTTGAATTCGATAATTATCTGCCATATCTTCAAATGCATCATTCATGGTTATAGTATCAGATTCAGTATTAATTACCCATGCAGCACCAGAAGTTGCACCGTATATCAAAGAGTTTGATGTAAAATCACCAATAACTCTATAAACATCTACTGAAGAACCTGTATCATAATTATGTACTGTGGCTTGAGCCGTAGAATTTGCATATGTAGCATCAGCTGACTCATAAACAATTTCATCTGGCACATATGCACCAGAACCGCCTGCTTTCAATGTCAACCTTGTTCTTGGGTAAGCATCTTTAATTTGTCCATCAATTTCTGAATTACCGGTAAGAATCAATTCATTAGAGAATACAAACTGTTTCATCTTTATTGCGTAAACATAAACATTACCACCACGACCACGACCCAATGTATAAAACATGGCTTGGTTATTTTCATGTTCTACAAAGGTAATTTCAAAGAAATTTTGTATCAATGGAATATAAATCAAATCACCTTCAAGTGGACGTCTTTGATTTACTGTTGAAGAAAACCTGCGGCGAGAAACAAGAAGTGTTACCTCATCTCGGATTTCAAGACCAAATTTGGACATGAAATCACCTTCACCCTCCATACCAGTGACATTTTCCATATACATTTCAATTGGATATGCTGATGTATATTGTTTTAGTGTATCTTCACCATACAATAAATCAACTTCATCTCCAGATGTTCGTGGCATATAGTAAATGTCCATACCGTTGATACCAAGAGATTCTATTACAAGGTCTTCCACCAGTAATTGCTCACTGGTGACTTGGTTAGCTGGAAAATTATTAAAATAGAAATTCGTGGCCACGAAATTTAACCCATCATAATTTCTGACGGCAAAACATTAATAACTTGCATCTCTTCTTCTAACTTATTAATTTCTTCAACAGCCTCATCATAAATTTCTTTACCATTTAATGTTACACCACCTGGCAATTGTACACCAGCAAACTTTTTAAGGTTGTTGCCCCATTGCATTTTGATTAATGCATAAGCATATTTCTTTAAGAACCTATCACCCCAAACATCTGGATTACCAGAAATTGTTGCAGAGACATTGGCTGCTGTGTTGACCATTGGGCCACGAATTCTTAATGTTGTTGGAGCTTCAATTTTATCTACTTGAAAACTATCAACACCATTGAAGGTAATGAAATCATTTTCTAAGAATTGTTGGTCAAATGTTGTACCATATCCCAATACAAGATTGCTACCAGCTGTATATGATAAAGTACCAGTTAAAGTAACTGTAGAAGGATTCAATGACCTGTAGCATTCAATAATAACATAATCACCTGGATGAACATCTCTTGTCCAATCCATGTCAATGAATACTTTGTTTTGTTTACGATTGAATCTAAATTGTGGTGTGCCTGAGAACAACATTTCAAGTGTTCTCAAATGTTGCATGGTGATTTCATATGACACATACGAAACTGATGTAAAGTCATACAAATCATGTAAACGTAATTGATAACGCAAGTCAAACATATTGACTGATGCATTAGAATTATTAAAAGGCCATACGCCTGTTACAAATGTTACCGCATCTGGACAATAAATCCAACGGCGATTAATATCTGCGGCCGTTAATTGGTGCTTCATATACATCTTCTCTGTACCATCAAAATGATAGTCTTGGAAGTATGACAGAGCATCGTCTATACGGTCATCTACTTGGTCATCATCGACATTAATTTCAATAACAGGAAAACCAAGTTTTCTTAAACAGTAAGTTTTAAATTCTGCACGAGTTGATGGAGTTGCCATTTTTTATCCTAAAGCAATTGCAAACGCTAATGCATCACCAGCTGCGGAAGCAGCCGATGCAGTAACATTAGCTTGTGTTGCAAGTGGAATTCCGCCTGGAGTTGAACCATCATGGACAACTAATGTTTTCTTATCTGTATCTACGGTAATTTCAGCAACAGCACCAGTAAATGTACTGGTTTGTGATGTATTACCTTTTCGTATTTGAACTTGTGTTGACATAATAGTATTTATAGTGTCCCGTAATCTATGCTGTAATTCACTGGATCATACACAAATCCGTAATCAACAGTTAGGCCTTGTGCGCCAGGAGTACCAGCTACTGTAATTGTTTTAGTAATTGAATTAGCAAAAACAACAACACCAGATTCTCCAACAAAATTGACTTGTGAATTGGCAGCAGCTGCATTAGCATATGTATCGTTGTTTGCGGTGTAGATAATACCAAAACCAAAATCGGTAGTACCACCTCCACCAGAACCAGCGTTGGCAGTATATTGTTTTGATCCATCTGAAAACTGGATATAACCTGTATTAGCTACAAAAACATTAGAACGAACAGTACCATCAACTATTAGTTCACCAGTAGTTTTATTGAATGTTAATTTTTGTGATCCACCAATAGTACCACTATCATTAAATTGAATTTCTGTATCTAGGCCTGATGGTCCAAGATAAGGATAGTGAGTAACAATTGAACCGGATGGAGTGGAATAGAAAAACTTTCCATCTTGATTGTTGATGGAAATTTCACCATTGGCCAACGATGACGGGATATTTCCCGTGACCGTTGAATTTCTAAGTTGGATTACTGTATTTGCCATTAGAATGTACTACCGTCCTCAACCTTTAATTTAAACAGGTCATTGGCAGCAGAATCAATAGACAATATTTCTTCAGTTTTAACAGTATTGATTTTCTTTAGTTTAGTGGCAGAAACCGTTTCTTCAAGTTTGGAAATGTAGGTTTTTAAATCTAACAATTCTGCATCCTTGTCTAAAATTTCTTTTTGTTTTGCCTCTAAACCACTTTCCAACCCTGATACTTTTCTCATGGTATCATTTAAAGCAGATTGAATTCTAGTCTTTTCTTGGACTATGGCATCATTACTATCTGCTTGTATTCTATACTGTTCAGCTTTATCAACTTGTCCTAAAACATCTTGATATTTTACCGTTAAATCATTTAATTTTGCCTGTAATTCTGCTTGACCAATTGCTTGTTTTTCAAGCAATTTTAATCTTGCTTGAAACATGAAATTCTGCTTGAGTATTGCGTCTAAGTTCTCAAGCAGAACTTCTTGGTAAGCATTTGAAAATTCCACACTCATAATATCTCCTATTCACATTAATAATTTAGAACGTGCCCCCAGACAAATAGCTAAATGTTGGTACACCAGAACCGTTGATTGTTAACACATGACCTTCTGTTGAAGATGATGCAGTAGCAAAGGCTGATGTACCTTGACCTAACAGAATACCATTATTCGTAAATGTACCAGCGCCTGTACCACCTCTTGCAACACTTAATGTACCAGATGTAATTGCAGAAGCCGCAATTGCAATAGCAGTTGAATTTGCAGAACTGATACGGCCGTTTG
>TARA_R110000868_G_scaffold48456_2_pt1 | contig 10400 bp, 14 predicted proteins | sample TARA_R110000868 | Tara Oceans TARA_R110000868 (sample SAMEA4397489) | marine metagenome | biome: Polar Biome; feature: [SRF] surface water layer (ENVO:00010504); material: water (ENVO:00002006), including particulate matter (ENVO:01000060) such as... | depth 5 m | reverse complement strand
GTAAGTGAGATCAGAGAAGATGAGGAAATCATGTCAGTAGAAACTGTTGAGGAAACCCCAGCGGTTTCCGCAGATATGGAAGCACGCGAGGCCATCGGCTCAATGCGCCAAGAACTTGCAAGCCTTGCAGCTAGTGTGCACGTCAGTGCACCTGCAGTGCACGAGCTAGCGCAATACCGTTCATTCGGTGAGTATCGACTCGCAGTGCTAAACGGCGAAATTGAATCACGCGCCCTGTTTGACCAGGTCACCGCAAATAACCCAGGCGTGCTGCCACCCAACTGGTCCCTGATCGTTCGCGGAATCTTTGACCTAGGCGCACCAACCATTAGTGCTTTTGGTCGTGAATCAGCAGGCACAACCGGTATGACTTTCAACTGGCCTTACTGGGAAGGCGACTTGACCGAAATCGTCGCAGAACAAATTGACGAAAAGGACGAAGTCAACTCAGTAGCCATCAACATTCTTAAGGGCACTGCAAACCTCAAGACCTACGCAGCCGGATCGGATATTTCCTTCCAGCTGCTCCAGCGTTCCAGCCCCTCATACGTTGACGCGCACACGCGCATCATGCTCAATTCGTATGTCCAGGTCACGGACATTGCTTTTGTTGGTGCTGTGTATGGTGCACGCACCGTACAGGCATACGATTTCGCGGCAGACACAACCGGCGCGGCATTCCGTGAGGCAGTATTCGGCGCATCTGTAGCAGTCCAGACTGCAACGGGAATGCCTGCAGAGTTTGTGCTCGTATCACCAACCGTATTCACCAAGATCGGCGGATGGTCCACATTCTTCCCAAGCAACTACGGCACATTCAACGTGTCAGGTACAGCGCAAAGCAACACCTTGGGCGTAAATGTATCCGGCTTGCCAGTCATCTTGGACCGCAACATTGGCGGCGAAGCAATCCTCGTGTCCAACCGTGAAGCAGCCAAATGGATCGAAGACGGTCCAAGGTTGAGCCAGGTTGAAACACCAGCATTGTTGGGCCGCGATGTGAGCATTTATGGTTATGGTGCTGCTCAGATCATCAGTGGTGCTGGCATTATCGGCCTTGAGTAAAAACTAATTCGGACAGGGAGCAGGACACCATGGCACTGGTTACAGGTGAGGAACTAGCTGAGGCATTAGACCTTGACTACGACCCACCCACAGAGCCATACGACCAGATCGCTGCAGCTGCAGACGATATTGTTGGTGTCCTGCTTACTGACGGGGCTTACGAGCTTGAGCCTCCATCATGCAAAGAGGCAGCCCTATCTGTAGCGATTGAGATTTATCAATCAAGATCAGCTGCAGGCGGTCAAGCAGTAGCCACGGACTATTCGCCAGGGCCATATCGTCTTTCGGTATGGCTGACACGTCGTGTCGCTAGTTTGATCGGCCCATACACGAACGTCAAGGGAATGATCGGGTGACCGCGCTTACAACTGAATCCCGTGGAGATCTCATCACTGCATTCAGTGGACTTGGTTACAAGGTCTACACGGCAATCCCAAACGTGCCAACGCCAAAAAGCATTGTCATCATCCCTGATGCGCCTTGGATTCTTCCAAACCGTATCGGGTCCAGTCTTTCGTATGAAGTGTTCTGGAAAGTTATTGTCACAGTTTCGCCTAGGAATAACGCTGCAGCAGAACTCGATGCAGAGAACGCTGTAGACGCAATCCTCGCGGCGATCCCAAACCCCTACACGTTCTCACGGGTAGGACCGCCTCAACTCACCGACGTGGGAGCCCAGGGCACAGTTATCACGACTGAAATAAATGTTTCAGTCAGAATGAAGGAGTGAAATCATGGCAGCTGTAGGAGTAGCTGGGTCCACGTTCATCGTAGAACTTGGCGTGACCCCATATGAAGACCAGGTGACAACCGGAACGGTTACCACCACACCGACAATCACACGCACCAAAACACTTGGTGATGTGAACTTCACACAGACAGATCTTAATAGCACCATCAGTTTGAACTTTCTGTATGACGAAGATTCAGGAATGTACGACGCTCTGCAGACTGCAGTTGCAGCTGGGACTTCTGTCGCGTTGACTATCAGCACAACCGCTGGTGGATCATGGACAGGTTCAGCCATGTACATCGACTCTGTAGATATGAGCATGGACGCTGCTAATGTCGCAATGTGTACCGTGTCTATGCAAGGCAATGTAATCTTCGCGTAACCATCTAGTGAACGAGGTAACGGCATGTTTCCAAAATTAAAAATCACGCTTGAAGGATCAGAACCACAAGTAGTTCACATAACCCAGGCAGACATGTGGACCTATGAGGAACTATCCAACGGAACCACAACTGAACACGGCATGAGACTTGTCCTGGCGTACTGCACACTTGAAGGCGAACCTAAAAACCTTGCTCAAGTAAAAAAGTGGGCCCGTGAAAAAAATGTTCTGGTGGAAGTGGAAGGAACTTCTGAACCTTTCCCGTCGGAAGCGTTAGACGATTAGTAGTACGTCTCGCGCTAAGGATAGGAAGACCGGTTGAGGAAGTTTTGGAGATAAGCCCAGAATTATTCGCTACATATATTGAGGAGTTGAAAGCTGATGGCAACTAGACAGGTGCGACAGTTTGACTCCTACACTGAAGGTCTTGACGAATGCTTGCGTGCTTTCAAAGCATTACCTAAAGAAGCATCTCGTGACTTGCGGCTAGCGTCCACCAAAGTTGCCGAACGTCACATGCTCCCAGCGTGGCGGGCAGCGGCCCTGACCGTTGACACTTGGGGCCCAGATCTTGCTGCAAGTATTCGCGTAAAAAAAGACCGCCTGCCTGCTCTCAGCATCGGTTTTCAGAAAAAAGTTTTCAGCGGTGGCGCATCCACGAACATGGTGCGCTGGCCCTCAAGTACAGGTGAACCGCGTAACTCTTTCGCACCTTTTGAAAACACGGGCTGGCTTAGTATTGCGCGGCATCATTACGTTGAACCTGCCATGCAGGAATGGGGCAGGGCCTTAGATGAAACACTAAAAAAGTGGAGTGATCTAGTCTAATGGCTGTCGGAAAAACATTAACCGTATTGGTCAGTGCTGATGTTTCTAAACTCACAGCAGGACTAAGCAAAGGCAGAGCAAGCCTACGCGATTTCGCTAACGGCACCGCATCACTAGGTGACGTAATGAAAGCCAACATGGGCCCAGCCCTGATCGGTGCCACTGTTGCGGCTGGTGCTTTCGCTGTTGCCATCGGAGTTGATGGTGTCAAAGCTGCCCTAGAAGATGAGAAGGCAGTAGCCAAACTATCTCAAACCATGGGGAACCTAGGTTTTCAAGACCGAACAAAAGAGTCCCTAGCGTTCATTGATTCGCTTCAAAGGCAATACGGGGTGAGTGAAGATCTTCTCCGTCCCGCTTTTGAACGTCTCATGATTGCGACAAAGAATGTCGGATTGAGCCAGAAGGATCTGCAGCTTGCAATGGACGTGAGCGCGGGCACGGGCAAGAGTTTGGAAAGTGTGAGCAATGCTCTTGGAAAAGCATACGAGGGCAACTTTGGGGCCCTTGGGAAACTGGGCGTTGGTTTAGATAAGGCTGTTCTCAAAACTAAAGACATGGACGCTATCACCTCAAAACTTTCTGAAACTTTTGATGGTCAAGCAGCAACGGCTGCTGGCACGATGTCCGGCAAGTTTGGCATTCTTTCCATTGCCGTGGATGAGGCTAAGGAAGCAATCGGAGTTTCTTTAGTCAACGCCATGGATAAGTTCTTTACAAAAGTAGGCGGCCCTGGTGGTGCTGAGGAACAGGTTGACAACTTTGGCACCACCGTAGCCAATACGGTGACGGGGTTCTCTGAATTCACTGACTGGCTTATGAGAACCCCAGCAGAAGTGGATAAGGTAGCCACTTCGCAAGAACTGGCTGCAACCGCAACAGTGAACTGGACTCAAACAATGATTCAGGCCATACCGCTGGTTGGATCATACATTGACGCTCTGGGATTGTTGGGATCAGAAACTGCCAAAACTGCTATTTATGAACAAAACCTAGCTGACGCTGCTAATCAAAAATCCGGCCCAGCCTTGCAAAAGGCTGCTGAAGTGATACGCAAATACGGCAAGGCGATTCCGGTAGTCAACGACAACCTCAATGGCAACACAACAGCCACGTTGAAAGCAGCTGCAGCCCAGAAAATCTTGGAAGAAAAATATCAAGCCACTTTAGAAGTTTTCAATCTTGCTAAAACTAAACTTAGTGACGCGACACGCGAACTAGAAAAATGGAACAGCGAAATTGATTCATTTATCAGCACGACAGCAAAAAAGATCACCACAGGAATCGACATTGGGGCAGCATTCACCGCAGCGACAAGCGAGGCGGGTAAAGCTGCAGGACTCACCACTGCCCAGGCTTTCCAAGACCAGATAGCTGCTTCATTCAAGTTCGGCAATCTGCTGCAGAAGCTCAAGAGCAGTGGAGCCCAGGACAACCTGATTCAGCAAGTGGCAGACGTTGGGCCAGAAGCTGGTATTGCCCTAGCTGAAGACCTCATCAAGTCTGGACTTATCCCTACTCTGCAGGCAAGCCTCAATGATGTGCAAGCGCAAGCAGCAACTTTGGCTGCATCTATGGTTCCTCCATTCTTACTCGAGGGCCAAAGCGCGGCCCGTGGTTTAATCGCTACTGCAATCGCTGAGTTTCACAGCGCAAGCGTGGAACTGAAGGCAGCGGGAGAGGCAGCGGGTAAAGCTTTTGGACTTGGTTTACGTCAGGAAATAGAGGCGGCAATCAAAGCGGCCCAGGCATCATTGCAAAATGTGCAAGGTGGAACAGGTATGCCTGGTGGAATGTTCCAAACTTCAGCGGATGCATTCGCCAATCAAGCCCTGATTGATCAGGAGATGATTGATATAGCAAACCACAATGCGACGTATGTAGCCTCTTTGCTCAGTGCAGGCAGTGACCTTGACCGCGTTATTCGGCAATCTAATAACCGTAACGGATGGTATGAGATGCCTGTCGTGACACCGGTGCTTCAATGACCATCAGCCAGGTACAGATAGATGGTGTGACCGTCAACCTGTCAGCCATTGAGTATGCCGTCGCTATCTATCACGGGCGCAACGATGTCACGAGCCTGCCCACAGCGTCAGCGGCTGCATTCACAACCATCGGTTCCACGATTCTGGGTGAGATAGGTGACGATTTAACTATTGAGGCGTATAGCGTGCCACGCTTCACAGGCAAAATATCGGACATCACCATTGAACATTTTCACACCACTGACGGCAGCCCTTTCGCCCGTATCCAATACGCCGCGACAGGCAACCTTGCCGACCTTGGACTATTGCAGGTAGGGACAGCCGGATACGTTCTGGAAAGTCTCGCGGATCGCGTTGATGAAATCTTCACAGAAACAGGCCTCACTTATACGGCACTTACTGACCCTTACATGATCCTCAATCCCGTTGCAGCCAACAACGGAACGAGTGCCCTGCAGCTGCTTAACGATTTAGGGTCACAAACCGGCGGAACCATGTACGACACACCTAGCGGCGATATCGTCTGGGAGTCATACACCAGGCGCGGCTATACCTATAACCCAGCAAACTGGGCAGCCCTCACAGACGCGTGGACGGCGTACCCATACGACTGGGACAACGTCTACGTTGCAGCCTCTAGTGCACCGACACCCGTAACCCTGCCCAATAATGATGTGGTGTGGGAACCGATCTGGAAAAACAATAACCAAGCAATTCTCAACGCCGTCACGGTTACTTACGATGACACAAATCCACAAGCCACTGTCGAATATGATGATCTCGTCTCACAGGCAGCCTACGGATACAGGGCTTACACACTTACCACAACCCTGGCTGATGGAACAGATGCATACAATCGAGCGACCAATATCATTACAGCTCAATCATTCCCACGATACGACCTGTCAAACATACAGGTCAGGGTGGACTTGCTGAGCGCACCAGTGCAAGCGCAAGTATTAGGCCTCGTCATGGGTTCCCGTGTCTTACTTAATGACTTGCCACAACCTTCACCTTCAATCGATTACTTGGGTATCGTTGAAGGCTGGGGAGAACAATACGCAAACGGCATCCACACCATGACAATTTCCCTGTCAGACCCACGATACTCATATGCCATGGCTACATGGGGAAGCGTCAGCAACACGCTAATCTGGGGGAATGTGAACGCCTCTATTCAATGGTATGACGTTGTCTTGCCTGAAGATCTACTCATCTAGGAGAAAAAATGGCTACAACCACTTACGGATCGCCTTACGCGCAATCCGCTGATCTGGTTTCCGCATGGCCTGCAACCTCGTTGACGGTTGCGGATCGCATTGATGACGTGTCATTTAAAGGCAACGGCATCAATGCACAAACCGGAACGACATACACCACCGTCTTGACTGATGCAGGCAAAACAATTACTACGTCTAACGCTTCAGCGGTCACGGTTACTATCCCAGCTAGTGCCACGGTTAATTATGAAGTAGGCACGGTGATCAGGTTCCTTAACATTGGAGCGGGTGCATTGACCATCGCTGCAACCGGTGGTGTGACAATTAACAACAACACAGGGACCACGGCCCAATATGGGGCTTACTCCATTATCAAAACCGCTACCGATACCTGGTATGCAACCCCTTTTTCGTCAGGTAGCGCGAAAGCAACGGTCAGCGCGACTACTGGATCTCCAACCATTACGACCGTAGGATCAACAACGTGCTACAAATACACGGGCAGCGGAAGTATCACATTCGCTACAGCGGGAACAGTCCGACTCTTAGTAATTGCAGGCGGCGGAGGGGGCGGGTCTAGCGCAGGAGCGGGCGGCGGCGGTGGCGGCTCATACGAAAAAACTTTATTCAGTGTGGATGCAGGAACAAGCACAGTCACGGTAGGCGGCGGCGGAGCCGGTGGCGTTAGCACTGGAGCCGGAAGCATTGGAACCTCCAGCGCGTTTGACGGAAAACTATCCTCAGTCGGAGGCGGCCTAGGGCAAGTCAGTTCCAATACTGGTGGAACTGGTGGATCGGGCGGCGGCGGCGGATCAGCAAATGGCGCGGGCGGCGCAGCAACAACGGGTCAAGGCTTTGCTGGTGGCAACGGCTTATCTGACTTCCCAGGTGGCTCGGCAGGCGGCGGCGGCGGCGGCTCAGCAGTAGGAGTAAACGCGACACTTGCAGGAGCCGGAGCAGGCGGAGCCGGTCTTACCTCAACCATTACAGGAACATCGACAGTTTATGCAGGCGGCGGCGGCGGCGGCTCAGACAGTTCCGGCAATACAGCAGGCGCAGGCGGTACAGGCGGCGGCGGCGCAGGCGTAGCAGCAGGATCCGCAGCAAACGCAACAGCCGGAACAGCAAACACAGGCGGCGGTGGCGGCGGCTCAGGTGGTCTATCTGGAGGATTCACAGGCGGCAATGGTGGCGCAGGTGGCTCAGGTGTCGTCATAATTCTGGTCGGCTAAGGAGAAAAAAATGGCACACTTTGCATATATACAAGACGGAACAGTTCAACGCGTAGAACCCATAGTAAACGAAGTTATCGCCACAACAGCGGGCAATGACTCCGAGCTAAAAGGAAAACGCTTTATGGTCAGTCTTTACCCTGAGACGATCGAAGATGACTGGGTACAAACTTCCTACAGTGGCTCCATGCGCGGAAAATACGCAGGCATAGGCGATCTCTGGGACGGCACAAACTTCACACAACCCGCACAACCAGTCAGCGAAGTCGATCCAATTCAGAAAAGTGAAAAGGATGCAACCGTCTGATTGGGTGACACTCATAGGGGGGGTGTTATCCATTCTGACAGTCATCATCGTCGCTAACGTGTGGCTCATTCGGACAGTAGTAAGGCAAGAACTAATGAAGTTTGAGGAAAGGCTCAACCATGGGTAGATGGCTCTCGCAAGCATGGAGCGCAACACTCACCAAAAGCATTACAGGAGCTGCACTAGGTGCGGTTCTGTCCTGGCTTATGACTTCCAACGTGGAGCCCCTCATCGTCGCCATTGGTGGAGCCGTCATACCTTTAATGATTAACGCTTTGAACAAATACGATCCAAGGTATGGCGTGGGGAAACTGCCCATGCTTAGTGACACTGCAGATATGGCAGAGATCACCATTGAAGGTGAGGACACATGAGCTGGAAGCCTGCAGCTGCAGCACTGACCTTGCGTAAACAGGTCGATAAACGGTGGCCTAAACGTGACCGTGGGGCCGATGGAATCATTGGAAACGCTGATCACAAAACCAGACCCAGTGACCATAATGTCAACCAACGCGGTTACGTGGACGCTTTAGATATTGACGCTGACCTGTTAGGTGCTGGTAAGGGGCGTGCAGCTGCTCAAAGACTTGCCGATCAAATTGTGGCTTATGCAGCTAGTGGCTTACCTGGCTCTCAAAGAATTAAATATGTTGTGTATGCCGATCAAGTTGCAAGTGGATCTTATGCCAATTCCATGTGGACGTGGCGCGGATCCGGTTACGGCCACTGGGACCACATCCATATCTCTTTCACTCCTTATGGGGAAACTCATGGGGGCCTCTTTCCTTTACCAATATTCGACACACCAAAGAAATAAACCCGAAACACCCGTATCTTGTGTATGTTAAGACTTGAAAGGGGCAAAGAATGAGCACATATATTCGACCAGGACAAGCAGCTGATCAACTAGGGGTCACTGTTGATTCAGTTTCCAGATTCTTCGATGAAGGTTTATTGACGGGAATCAAAACACCTGGGGGACAACGTCGCATTGAGCGTGAATCGCTTGAAGCACTCAAGGAGTTGACGACTCACACGACTAGCTCTGAGGTCAAGTAATTGTCCAGGCGGTCATGGCTGTCTTTATTGCAGTCGCGCCGCCTCTCACAACGACCACACACGAAACCGGTTATCAACCCAGTGCCTACGTCGGTAAGTATTACGACCAACATTACGAGGGGCTCAGGAAGTGCATCGGTCAGCGTGAAGGGAGATGGAACTATTCCGGAACCGGCTCACACGGGCACTATGTGGGGACGTATCAATTCACCAGAGAACTGGCTAGGGGGTCAGTATGGATGATGGAAAAAGAATGGCAAACACTGTATGGATCAAAGACCGCAAGAGCAATGCGCTTGAAGCTGCACAATACCGATCCAACACGATGGTCCAGACAAATCTGGGATCAAGCATGGTGGACAGTCCTTTCCTGGAATGGGTCATTGTCAGGCCTGCGCCACTGGAACGGGGGCCGATTTCATTGCCTCAGAAAGTAGCCCTGCAAATAACGTATTTAACTATCACTCTAATTTTTGTCGGCGTGGCTGCATGGGCCGGATATATCACGGGGGCATAATCCACAACTTAGGGCGCGGTTCCAGACGCTGGCAGCGCACCAACTAGATCATGGGTGGGGAAGCCCTAAACATCTAGACCGCGTCCTAAACCATCGAAAGGGATAACGATGAATCATCACCAAACTTGCCACTGGTCTGAACCAGGCACAATCAAACCCAGAGAATACTGCAGCACCTGCGACAAAATAGAACACGAATTAGCACTTGAGCGCGACCGTATAGCAGACAACCTCTACCTGGTGATCAACAATCCACAAGACGCGGCACCTTTGGCGCATTGGATTAGAAGGGGGGCCCTTGATGGATTCACTATTCGAGATTGATCCTGTAGAGCAGCGGAGAAACATTCACAGCTGCACAGGTACAGGTTGTTCATTCTGTGAGTTTGTGGAAGGCGCAACAGGTAAACGCAAGGGCATCGAAGCAGTAATAAAAGATCCAGAATGGCATTTACGAGCTACACAGTGGAGAAGGTCATTGGATTTTGGGAAAACCATTACAGCCGATGACCTTATTGAAGAATGTGGACATCCTGAAGGCTCACCTAATCAGATAGGGGCATTGTTTAGATCATGGGCAGTGAAAGGGTTGGTCCAAGTTCAAGGCTCAGTCAGTAGCCAACGAAACAGCAATCACGCTAGACGAATAATCCTGTGGAAGGTAAGCCATGGCTAGAGAAGATTACATTGAGGTAAGCGAACGGATACAGACGTTCTATGAGAAGTATCCTGAAGGCTCACTTCAGAGTGAATATGAGCTCGTCACTGTGTTGGATCATCAATGGATCATTGTGAAAGCTTACGCCTATCGATCAGCTGAAGACGCTCGCCCTGGTGTGGGCCACGCCTGGGAGCATGTGCCAGGTAAAACCCCGTTCACTTTGGGATCTGAACTCATGGTTGGTGAAACATCAGCCTGGGGCAGGGCCATAGTTTCATTGGGTATCGCTGCACATAAAGGCATCGCGTCGGCTGATGAGGTGAGGAACGCTAAATCTAGGCAAGTCGAACCCGTGTTCGAACGCACTCAAGGCACACCAGTAGAGGCTGACCCTTGGCAGACACCTGT
>TARA_R110000868_G_scaffold95363_1_pt1 | contig 10406 bp, 10 predicted proteins | sample TARA_R110000868 | Tara Oceans TARA_R110000868 (sample SAMEA4397489) | marine metagenome | biome: Polar Biome; feature: [SRF] surface water layer (ENVO:00010504); material: water (ENVO:00002006), including particulate matter (ENVO:01000060) such as... | depth 5 m | reverse complement strand
TACACCTTACATGGAAGAACATTTTGAACTTAGTTTTAAAAGTGGCGGCGGCGATTATCTGATTGGAGTAAACTATAAATTTTAAGAGGATGATAATCTGTAAATGAGAAAAAAATGTTGTTATTCTGTCTTGTTGTTTTTACTTTATCAATCTGTTATCGCCCAACATGAAATCAGTATTGATGCCTTTTTGGATGCTGATGACCATACTTTAGAAATTACCCAAAGGATTCACTTTAAAAACACGACTGGTCAAAGCTTGGACACCCTTTATTTTATAGATTGGGCCAATAGTTTTTCAGCTAATACAACCTCTTTAGGTCTTCGTTTTAACGAAGATTATCGACGTGATTTTCACTACGCAAATGAGGCTGAACGTGGTGCTACCCATATAAGGAGTGTTGAAACGGATTCTGGAGAAAATTTAAATTGGGGAAGACCTACGGGTGTCCCTGATGTTCTCCAAGTACTACCAAATAAACCTTTATTTTCAGGTGAGAGTACTACCTTAAACTTAAAATATTCCGTTCAAATACCGAGTAGCAAGTTTACCAAATATGGATATACTAAAGATGGCGAGTTCGATTTGGAATATTGGTATATTGCTCCCGCAGTTTATACCGATAATTGGCAAGCATACAGTAACAAAGACCTACAGGATATCTTCCTTCCTTCTTGCAACTATATCATAAATTTAACATTACCTACGGAATATTCCGTGACATCCATATTGGAACAAAGTGCGGTTGAAAAAAATCCCGAACAGCGAAAGCTGCATTTGTCAGGAAAAAACCTTAAAGAAGTAAAATTATACATTCAAAAGATTGATGATTTTTATTCAATGGAGTTTGACAAGGTCAAGGTAATCTCAAATGTAAAGGTGGGAAAATTAGATGATTTGGTTATGCGTTCGAAATTAGATAGCATATTAAATTTTCTGGAACAGCACCTAGGTAAATATCCTTTAAAGAACATATTAATATCGACCATAGAAAGTAATAAAAATCCATTGTATGGGCTTAATCAGCTTCCAAATTTCCTAAGACCTTTTTCTGATGATTTTCAGTACGAAATGCAAATGCTCAAAAGTATTACGGATGCTTATTTAGAAAACACTCTTTCACTGAATCCGAGAACAGAAAAATGGGTTACTGATGGCATTCTTATTTATTTAATGATGGATTATGCAGATACCTTTTATCCAAAGATGAAATTAGGAGGAAATTTGGCTAGTTACTTTGGAATACGTTGGTTTCATGGAGCGGACCTTGATTTCAACAAACAATATTACCTGGGCTATAAGAATATGGCAAGAAATCTAATTGATCAGTCATTGGATACACCAAGGGACTCTTTATTGAAATTTAATTATAATATTGCTAATCCTTATAAAGCAGGGCTAGGTCTAAAATATTTAGAAGATTACCTGGGTGATTCCTCAGTAAAACAGTCCATAAAAGAATTTTATAGTCAAAATGCCTTAAAACAAAACTCGGCTAAAGAGTTTGAAGATGTTTTGAGAGTTAAAGCTAATAAGGATATAGGGTGGTTTTTTGAAGATTATGTTAAAAATAATGGCAAAATTGACTTTAAAATCAAGCATGTAAAGAAATTGGATGATTCTTTAAGAATAACATTGAAAAATAAGCGCAATAATTTAATGCCAGTCTCAATTTATGGAATGAAAAATGATTCTTTAATATCCAAACATTGGGTAAATGGTTTTTTGGGAACCACTACTATTGCTGTTGAAAATAGTGGTGAGGACGAGCTTATTTTAGACTATGTGGAGAAAATTCCCGAAATAAAAAGAAATAATAACTATAAAAACCTAAATGGACTTTTAAACAAACCAGTACAGTTTCGTTTTATCAAGGATATTGAAGATCCTAGCCGTAGTCAAGTATTTTTTATGCCCGTCTTGGAATTTGATAACATTTATGACGGGGTAACTTTAGGTGGTAAGTTTTATAATAAGACGCTATTTAGAAAACCGTTCATTTATAAAATTACCCCAACTTATGGCTTTAAGTCTAAAACCTTGATTGGGTCTTTAGGTTTTGGTGGCAATTATCAATTCAATGAGTCAGGTTGGTATTCTTTAACCGCTGGGCTAAATATAAATAAATCAAGTTATGCGGATAACTTATTTTATAAAAGTATAACACCAAATATTCGATTAAACTTTAGGAACAAAGATTTGAGAAGCAATGAACACCAAAATATCAGTTTACGTAGTGTGAATATTTCAAGGGACAAAAGTCTAGATATACCTCTACAAACCCCAAATTATAGTATTTTAAATGCACGTTATTCCTATTCGAATGCCAATTTTGATAATGTTTTCGGGTTTTGGATGGATGGAGAATATGCAAAGAACTTCAGCAAAATTTCAACAACGTTCAAGTTTCGTAAATTATATGAAAATAACCGACAGGTTGATTTGCGGTTTTATGCAGGAACATTTTTAAAAAACAACACTCAGGCCGATAATGGCTATTTTGATTTTGGGTTGGATAGACCTACGGATTATCTATTCAATTATGGCTATATAGGAAGGTCAGAGAACGAAGGGTTAATCTCCCAACAATATATAACTGCAGAAGGTGGCTTTAAATCCATACTTGATTCACGATTCGCTAACCAATGGTTAACTACAATTAATGCTGAGGCGAGTATATGGAATTGGGTTATGGTCTATGGGGACGTAGGTTTAATAAAGAATACTGGGAGTAATCCAAAATTTGTTTGGGATTCTGGAATAAAACTGAGTTTGGTGGCCGATTATTTTGAACTTTACTTTCCTGTATCCTCAAACAATGGCTTTGAAATGGGGCAGAATAAATATGGAGAGAAAATAAGGTTTAAAGTTACCTTAAGTCCGAAGACTTTATTGGGGCTTTTTACTCGTAGATGGTATTAAAACAGATTATAAAATGAATATTTCAAAATCACTTTTTGTTTCTGTCTTTTTTCTTTTTTATAGTTTTGGGTTTTCCCAAGCCAAACAGGATAGCATTCAAGAGGTACAATTTTTTGATATTTCAGAGGGATTGAGTTACGGATATACCAAACCCAAATTCTTTGACATGCTGAAATACATTCCAAAAGACATCGCTGAATTTGGGAAGTTTACTGTACAAAAGGAGAATCTTATTTGGACAGGTTCGGCCATTGGTGCTACGGCGGCATTAATACCATTTGATCAACAATTGGTTGATGAATCCATCAAGTTTGGAAGCAACTTTAATTTTGACGGTGGCCATTCGTATAGCAATCTTGGGCCTTTACGGGTCATCCCGAATGATATTAATTCAGCTGTTTATTATATAGGCAATGGAGGTACAACCATGCTTTTGAGCGGAGTGTTCTATGCTTTTGGAGCGATTGGAAAAGATTATCGTGCTTTGAACACCTCAAGCGAATTGGTGGAGGTTCTATTAGCAATGGGTATAATCACACAGTCCATAAAGCGAATTACAGGTAGGCAGAGTCCTGGTCCTGCAATGGCTAGTGGCAATCCAGGTGGCCGTTGGAGACTTTTACCTAGTCTCAAAGAATACCAAACAAGAACTTCCAACTACGATGCGATGCCATCGGGCCATGTAGCTACTTTTATGGCAACTATTACCGTTATTGCTACCAATTATCCTGAAATCAAATGGATAAAACCGGTAGGTTATACTCTGATGGGTGTGATGGCTTTTGAAATGATGAGTAGTAAAGTACATTGGGCTTCAGATTATCCTTTAGCATTGTTAATTGGTTATATGGTAGGTAAAACCGCTGCAAATCGCCGTATAAAGAAAATGGACACTAATGAATTGGGTTTGAATACTCCCCATGAAATTAAAATGGATTTTAATTTGGGTCAATTAGGAACTTATCAAACTTTTGGTGTTTCCATTACTTTTTAAGGTTTGTTTCCGAACAAAAACACGAATCTTAAATTTTTAATTTGTTTATCTGCCAATCTCTATTGAATACTTTATAACCCACTCAGCACATTCCCCTCCATTCCGCGAAAAGCTTCATTTCGGAAAAAGAGCTTCACTGCCAAAGGTCTTGAACAAGATGCTAAAATTTTAGATTTCCACTTCACTTCTCCCGCCGAAAATGGCAGGAACGCTACATTCCCAATATAAAATTTTAACATCACGTTCGCTTAAAAGGAAAATTGAATTTCAATTTGTTCCGCATCCAATGATTATATATTTCTTAAGGTATTTAGTACTACTTCCGAACCTCCACTATTACCTTTTTTTGACAGCAAAATAACAACATTCCATCTTGGACAGCGGCATAAAGCCGTTACGCTTTTTATACGCCTAACCAAGTTGGAATATTGAAAAGTCTAGGCAACAAAAAAAGGTAACAGCGAAGGCACTATGGGAAGTAAATCAAAAACGAATCTTATGAAATCTTACAGAATCATTAAAAAGGACGTGGAACAAAAGTTAAAAAAAATCAAAAGGAAAACGCTCTGGATATAATAAGTAAATCATTTCAAAAAAATAAAAATACTTACAGTCTGAATGGTTCAGATAGTTTATTAATTAATCTTTAAATATTTTATTATGAGTACGTTAAAAAACAAAGTACAGTTAATTGGGAATGTAGGAAATGCTCCTGAAATCAAGTCTTTAGAAAGTGGCAAGAAAGTCGCTAATTTTTCAATTGCTACCAATGAGTTTTATAAGAACTTGAATGGTGAGAAAGTACAGAATACGGAATGGCACAACATTGTAGCTTGGGGTAAAATTGCCGAAATAGTTGAAAAATTTGTAGGCAAGGGGAAGGAAGTAGCTATTGAGGGAAAACTGACTTCTAGAAGCTATGAAACCGAAGCAGGGGAAAAACGATATGTTACCGAAGTGGTAGCTAACGAAATCTTATTATTAGGTATCAAAGGCGAGTAAAAATAAAGAGGGCGTTCCCGTCGAAAGATACGCCCTCTTTTTCATTATTAAATTCTTAAAGAAAATTACAATGAATGATAAAGTTAGAGAAATTACAGAAGGATTACAACATTTTAACGGTACTGAAATCTTTTATCAAATCCCATTAACACGGACTCGTTTTACGGATGGTTTAAAATACTTGGCTAACGTCGAAGGGTGTTTTTGGCTGATAACGGATGTTTCAGTTATTGCCAAGAGTTTGATGGATAAGAGTTATTTTATAACTATTGATTTTAAACGCTTAGCTGAAAAGGAAAAAACTGAGCTCGAATGTGAAGCAATAATAACTTATAGTGATGGAAACGACAACATTTTTGAATCACATAGATATAGTTTTACAGATTTTCCTTTGGATAAATAACGATTGTATTTTGTAGATAATACTTTAATGCTACCAAGCGAATATTAGCAGTATGGTATATCTAAATTATAGCAACTTGGATGGTGAAACTCAAGAGCGATTATTGAAACGATCTCGAGAAGAAATTGAAAATAAACATGGTAAAGAACTTCGCATGTATGCGGTAAATTACCAGAAGGATTATAGTGTTGTCTTGGAAGAAGAAGCAATCCGTAATCTGTATAATTACAAATTCATTTTTACAATTTAAATCAAAACTAATTTGAAATTGAACGGGCAGCTTTAAAAAGTTGCCTTTCTTGTTTTAGGGAAAATTCATCGGTTTTCAAATTATACTTCCAAATCAATAATACTGTCTCTAAACCACTCTTAAATTTTTCAGTTTTAAAGCTAGTAGGTAAAAGAGCCTTTACCTTAAAGGAAAGGTATTCTTAATTTCCCCTGCGGGGGAAAAAGGAATAGCAAGAGGGTAACCCGCTGGCGCAAGGTTTCGGTTTTCAAATTTTTCAAAGCATTAGTATTTATGGGCTCTAACACGGTTTGGTTTTTTTTTGAATTGAATATTAGAGTTTCTTTTTTACTAAAATCTCACGTCAGCCCCATTAAAGAGCGAAATTTTTTACTAAAAAGATGGATAAAGGATATGAAAAAGAAGGCTTTGTAACCTTCAAGATTAAGATTTCGGTAGCGATTAGATTTAGACGGTTTTGCAAGAAAATGTCAGAATCGCAATCGATGGCTTTACTTCTGATGATAGCTTTTTTCGAGGAAAATGGTATTTCTCCACATGAAGCTATCGGACCTAAAATACAAACTTTGGAATCGCTGATCAAGAAGCGAATCAATGGAGTGATTGCGATTATGAAGGACATCGAAAAGAACCAAACCAAACCAACGGTTGCTATGATGCAATCGCTTTTTGAACAAGCTGAGCCATCGAAGAAGAATTTGATTTTGGAAAAGGAATTGCCAGAAGAAAAGTCAAAAGTCAGGTTTGTTGAGCGATTAGAAAATGATGATGAATTATAAAACTTTAAAGTGATGTTTATAACCGTAACGGCGCAGAAATTAGGAGGCAATTATTCACAAAGTTCAGCGGGTTTCGTTGAATATTTAGAAAAGGAAAACCAAGGATTGGAACAAGAGCATATGGAACATTTCTTCAATCAATATGGAGATGAAATAAGTGCATCTGAAGTGGTTAAGGAAATTGACGGGAATGCATCTAAACTGAAAAAGAAAGAGCCTAGGTTTTATTCCATTACTGTTAGTCCAAGTAAGTATGAACTTAGAAAATTGGAAAATAGTCGAGAAGATTTGAAGCGATATACGAGAGCGATAATGAAAGATTATGCGAGCTGTTTTAATCGTGAGATTAATGGTAAACAGGTAACTGTTAATGATATTAAATACTATGCTAAAATTGAACATCAACGAACTTTTAAGGGAACTGATAAACAAGTCCGGGAGAATCAACCAGTCGCCACCAAAATTTTAAATCTAAAAAATGAAATTAGACAAATTAAGCAAGGGCAACAGGAGGGAAGCATCAAAAGACTAGAAAGTAAAATCAACCGATTAGAGAAAGAAGCGCCCCATCAACAAAACGGAAAACGCATTGTTCAGGGAATGAATAAGGAGGGCAACCAGAGCCATATTCATATTATCGTAAGTAGAAAGGATATGTCTGATTCCGTCAGTCTTTCTCCAGGAAGTAAATACAAAGCTTCTGATGTTTTGATAAATGGAAAATTGGTAAAGCGTGGTTTTGATAGGGATTCGTTTTTTACAAAAGCGGAAAAGACATTTGATGCCACTTTTGACTATAAGCGTAATTATGCGGAATCCTATAAATCAAAGAAAGATTTTATCAAGAACCCTAAAGTCTATTTCACAACTTTATTGGGATTACCTACAAGTGAGAAGGCAGTTGCTTTTAAAATTTTGGGAAAGGCAGGAGTCCCTTTGAATAGTATTCCAACTAATAAAGTACAACTGGCGTTAAAAACCATCAAGTATCTAAAGCGAGGTTTAGATGTGGCTCTTAAATCAGGTTCAATAGGTATTTAACATGGAAACACATGGTCTATTTTTTACTATTGTTTTAATATCAGGAATGGCTTTGGCTTTTTGGGGTACGTTTAAAATTACTCGATTTGCTTTTCTTATCAATTTGGCAATTACATCAGGATGTTTGGGTATTCTATTTACTTTAGATTCGAATTTTTTAAGTAGGGCGGGAGCTGGTCTTTATATTGGTTGTCCCTTATTATTGCTAAATGTGGTTCTGTATGTGTTTCTTCAGAAAGAAACATTAAACAAGGACAACAAGTATCAGGTTCATTTTAAAGTAAAACGGGGCAATTTTATAATTGAGAACATTAAACGAGGAGCTTCTATAATTGGTTCTGCAGGAAGTGGAAAAACAGAAAGTGTAGTCTTAAATTTCTTAACACATTTTAGTGAGCATTTTTTTTGTGGGATAATTCATGATTATAAGAACTTTGAAATAACAGAAATGGCATACCCTTTATTTGAAGCTAATGGAATTGATTTTAAAATTATTTCTTTTGATGAAATCTACGATAGGGTAAATCCAATTGCACCTCAGTATTTGCAAAATGAAGAGAGCGTAAATGAAGTGGCACGTGTACTGATGGAAAACTTATTGGAACAAAAAGAATCTGGAAGTTTTGGAGCTAGCAAATTCTTTAATGATGCCGCGGAAGGGTTAATAGGCGGTATGATTTGGAAACTACGAACATCTTATCCAAAATACTGCACATTACCGCATCTAATAGCTATTTATCAATTTCTTGACACAGACAGCCTCATTGCTTTTTTGAGTTCCAATACGACCGCTAAAGCTATGGCAGATGCTTTTATAAGTGGTAAGGATTCCGATAGGCAAACTGCCGGTGTAAAAAGCACATTGGCCAATGCGTTGAAGAAAATAAGTACACAAAGCATTTTTATGGTACTCTCAGCAGATGAAGTACCATTGAACATAAGTACTCAAAAAAAGCCAACAGTTGTATCTGTTGTAAACAACCCCAAATATGAAACTGCTTTCTCACCGGTAATAGCAACTATTATCCATACAATTACTAAACAAATGAGTATACGTTCAGGTAAATCGTCATTTCTATTGATGGAGGAAGCACCTACTATCCGACTCTTGAATATGCACCGTATTCCGGCTACGCTGCGCAGCTATGATATTGCTACTGTTTATGTGATGCAGGACAAAATACAGAACGATATGATGTATGGGGACAAGGCCAGTAAGGCGATATTAAGCAACTTATCTTATCAATTCTTCGGAAAAGTAAATGATCCAGACACAGCAAAATACTACGAACGCTTCTTTGAGATAGTTAAGAATGAGACCACAAGTGTAAACAGAGGTTATAATCTAAATTTTGATACACGAATTACTACTGGAGAGAGAGAAGTCGCTAAAATTAGGGCAGATGTATTCTTTCGTTTAAAACAAGGTGAGTTTGTAACTTTTGCTGATGGCAAGGATAAAAAGGTTCAGTTTAAATTGCCTATTATCAATAAGAAGATGCCTAAAAGAAAGAAGATATTTACTCACGAGGATTTACAAGAGAATTTTAAGAGGATAAATCAAGAGGCCAAATCTATTTTCAAGTAGCATTTTCAAATAAAAAGTACGACAAAAATTCAAACGGGATTTGTGTAATAATTTTTATTTAAGAATAATTTTAAAGTAGCTTAAATTTAGTATATTTTATTATTTAAGCAAATACTTAAATAAGTATATTTGAAATATGGAAAAGCATATTTGCATTAGGTTGGAAGCAGATGTTAGCCAGATAATGGACTGTCGGTCTTCAATAGTGGGGCTAGAAAAACCCTTAACTTTGGTTGCCGAGGTCCTCAACCTTGCGGGAAATAAGGTTAGACTTCAGATTCTACACTTGCTTCAAAGAGAGGAAAGACTATGTGTTTGTGATTTGAGCGATATTCTGGAAATGAATGTATCAGCTATTTCACAACACTTAAGAAAACTAAAGGATAGAAATTTAATTTATGCAACAAAGGATGCTCAAACCATTTTTTATGCGCTTAATAAAGATAAGTTGTCGATATTGAACCCTATTTTAAATTTGTTGAATACAGAAAATATTTCGGTATGATTGGTAATAGAAAATTAATCGGGACCTCGATTATAACAGCCTTGACGGCATCTATATGTTGTGTTATGCCTGTTCTTGCGATATTTGCAGGAACTGCAGGTTTAGCGTCTACCTTTTCTTGGTTGGCACCTTTTAGACCTTATTTAATTGTTTTTACTGTATTTACTCTAGCATTTACATGGTACCAAAAATTCAAGCCTAAAACCAAAGCTGAAATTGATTGCGAATGTGATGATGAGGAACCAAAGTTTATTAATTCCAAAGTTTTATTATCCTTTATTACGCTATTCGCTGGAGCCATGTTAGCATTTCCATCCTACTCTCATATTTTTTACTCCAGTCCAGATTCAAGAAAGGAAATCGTTTATGTTGAGAAATCGAACGTAAAAGTGTATAAGGTAACCATTGAAGGAATGACTTGTACAGGTTGCGAGGCACATATTGAAAGTAAAGTCGCAGAATTTGATGGAGTACTTTATGTTAAAGCAGATTATAAGGCGGCTAGCACAATCATAAAATATGATGAAACTAAAGTCGACCTTGAGAAAATAGAAACTGCCATTTTGAGTACAGGATATAATATAATAAAGTAAAAAAGTAATGGATATACTACTTGAATCTACAATTATCTGCCCTACGTGTAATCATAAAGCAATAGAGAAGATGCCCACAACAACATGCCAGTTTTTCTATAAGTGTGAAAATTGTAAAGCATTGCTAAAGCCTAAGGAAGGAAATTGTTGTGTTTATTGCTCCTATGGAACAGTTCCTTGTCCACCAATTCAAGAAAACAAATATTGTTGCTAACATCCGAACAATCTTTGCACAACCTGTGCATCTATTAATTTGTATATTTGTAAAACATTATGAAAATACTCTTTTCCATATCAATGTCGTTTCTATCCTTTTTTCAAGGAATTA
>TARA_R110000868_G_scaffold143127_1_pt1 | contig 10407 bp, 9 predicted proteins | sample TARA_R110000868 | Tara Oceans TARA_R110000868 (sample SAMEA4397489) | marine metagenome | biome: Polar Biome; feature: [SRF] surface water layer (ENVO:00010504); material: water (ENVO:00002006), including particulate matter (ENVO:01000060) such as... | depth 5 m | reverse complement strand
TGGTGTTCGGCTGCATTGTCTTAACCATGCTGGCGATGAGCAAGGTGAACCTGCATTTGCTGAAGCGCTACAGTCCTCCCGTGCTGATCAGTATCGGCCAGAAGATCCAGATCGCCATGGGGATATTGATGGTGGGCTATATTTTCCTGTTTGACGAGCTGTCGGTATGGCCACTGACGCTGATGCTGATGCTCTACATTGGCAGCCATGGGTTTGTGGTCGCCAATGCGACGTCATCGATTACCGAGTATTTCCCCCATCTGGCTGGAACGGCGACAGCGCTGGTCGGTGCGTTGGGCTTTGCCAGTGGTGGTATCGCTGGTGGTGTGGTCAGTGCGTTGTCGGATGGCTCTCCCAAGGCCATGGTCTGTATGATGCTGGCAGCGGTATTGTTTGGTTCTGTTATCCGCCGTTTAACAAAATCTTTTCAGGAGCTGGCCAGCGCCTGAACGCTCGATCCTCGGTAGCCCTCTCGTTGGCTGCCTGCTTTTCTGCTGCTTGGGGTCATCCTTGCTGGCTGTAACCTTGAACCACCCATATCTCCGGCCAGGAGCTAGCGGCTCTTCAGCCGGTAGTTCAATTGCGACCGGGTGAGCCCCAGTAGCCGGGCGGCCTGGCTTATATTTCCTGCGGTTTTTTTCAGTGCGGCGTTGATGATGCCTTCTTCGTGGCGGCGCAGGTCAAATTCGCTACTGAGCAGTTGTTGATAATCGATATTGGTTTGTCCCGGTTGGCCAATATAGCCGCCATCGGTCAGGCCGCTGTTAGTGTCCTGGTGTTGGTCTGGCCGGGTCAGGCTGGCAGGAAAGCTCTTGGCATCGATCTGGTGATTGTTGTCAGTCAGGATCACCCCGCGCTCGATCATGTTTTCCAGTTCGCGGATATTGCCGGGCCAGTCGTAATGCAGAAGGGTTTGCATGGCAAGGTCGGAAACCCCCAGGGCATTTTTGTTGTAAAGGCCGTTGTATTTGCGAATGAAGTGTTCAACAAACAGCGGAATGTCTTCCTTGCGTTGTCGCAGTGGCGGAATTTCGACAGTGAAAACGTTGAGCCGGTAGAACAGATCTGCGCGAAATTTGCCGTTATCGACAGCACTCTTGAGATTTTCATTGCTGGCGGCAACGACCCGTACATCGATGGCAATGGAGTGGGTGCCACCGACCCGTTCCATTTCCCCTTCCTGTAACACCCGTAAGAGTGCGGCCTGAGCCTTGGGTGATAGCTCGATCACTTCATCAAGGAATATGGTGCCGCCGCCAGCGCGTTCGAATTTGCCCTGGCGGGTTTCGTGGGCACCGGTATAAGCCCCTTTGTTGACACCAAACAGCTCAGCTTCGATCAGTTCGTGGGGAATGCAGGCGCAGTTGACGGCGACAAACGGAGCGCTCTGGCGCGGCGAGCTGTTGTGTAATTCTCGTGCCATCACTTCCTTGCCGACTCCTGTTTCTCCTTGTAGCAGAACGGTGGCTTTACTTTCAGCGGCTTTTTTCAACAACGTCAGGGCGTCGAGGAAGGCCGGTGACTGGCCGACGGAGCCGGTAATGCGGTCACTGTGGTGATGGGGTGAATCGGTTACTTCCCGTAAATGGGAGAGCTGCTGGCGCAAGGCAAACAGCTCATCGGCGACAGGGTCAGGCAGCAGCATGTTTTCCAGTTCCATGTGGTCTTCCCATTCATCGACGGGTTTACCCACAATGCGGCAGTGGGCATCACCGCAGGCTTTGCACAGGGTTTCCTTGAAAACGATTTTTTGCTGCATGTAAAAGGTGGTGAAGCCGCTGGCATAGCCCAGCAATGTCCAGCAGACGGGGTCGTCGGAGAGGCCAAATTGCTTGATGTGTACTTCGGCTTCGTAGGAGTCGAACCAGTCCATGGTGCAGGAAAAGTGGCCAGATTCGACGTCGAAGTCGAGTTCAACTGGCGTCACTTTAACCATGCCCTTGATGCTGTGCAGCTGCGGGCCAACAAAGTAGGCATCTTTGGTAGACAGGTCTGGGCGAATACGGGACACCAGTTCGGCATCCATCCAGCCGGAGTGGTAGCCAAATCGCATCAGGAAGGCACGGGTTCTGTCTTTGCCCAGAGTGGTAATCAGCTCTTTGCGTAATAGCCCCATTACTGCGGAATGAATCAGCAGCATGCGGTTTTCGCTCAGCCAGATTTTACCTTCCTTGGGGTCAAAACGTATCTGCGACAACAAGTCTGAGTTGTCTGGCAGGGTCAGGGATTGTTTGGACATCTTATTCTTCTTGTATTTATCAGCGTCCTGATACTTGCACAAAGCGGTCTGGCTCGCCATGTCATATCGGCCCGTTCCTGGCCTTTTTGATGAAACCTCAAATTATACCCTATGAGTATAGTTTGAGATGAATTCAATATTGGACGGCTAGCGGCCCGTTGGTGAAATATGTCGGCATTCAGGTGCTGGCTGCAGTGTCTGAACCCATACGATCCTAACAATAATAAGTAAGAGGTAGGCTAAATGGTCGACAAGAATCGCCGCTCGTTTATCAAAACATCATTGCTGGCTTCGTCGGCGGTATTGGCTACCGGTGGCGTCCCCCTGGTTCAGGCCGGGCGAAACAATACTTTTAAAATTGGTTATGTCAGTCCACAGACCGGGCCGTTGGCGGCCTTTGCCGAGCCGGATATGTTTGTGCTGCAACAACTTCGTGAGCTGACCAAAAACGGCATTATGTCGGGCGGTAAAAAATACAGCGTCGAGATTATTTATAAGGACAGCCAGTCCAGTGCCAACCAGGCCGGTAATGTCACATCGGAGCTGATTCTGCGTGACCGGGTTGATTTGGTGGTGGCTTCCTCGACTCCGGCGACGACCAACCCAGTGGCGGATCAATGTGAGGTCAACGGTGTTCCCTGTATCACTAATGATGCTCCGTGGCAGCCTTATTTCTTTGGTCGCAAGGGTAATCCGGCGGTCGGTTTTGACTGGACCTATCACTTTTTCTGGGGCCTGGAAGACGTTATCGGCTCCTATTCCAATTTATGGGAGCAGATTCCTACCAGTAAAACCATTGGTGCGCTGTGGCCCAACGATGAGGATGGCAACGCCTGGGGCGATGATCAGCGGGGCTTTCCTCCGGTGCTGAAGCAGAAGGGTTTCCAGGTGGTGGATCGTGGCCGTTTCCAGTCGCCGATCAATGATTTTTCTTCGTTTATTTCTGAATTCCGCAAGCGCGATGTGCAGATTGTAACTGGCGTGGTGCCACCACCAGATTTTGCCAACTTCTGGAATCAGGCCGGTCAACAGGGCTTCCAGCCAAAGATTGTTACGGTGGCCAAGGCGACGGAGTTTCCGCAAGCCATTCGTGCCTTTGGTGATCGGGCCGAAGGGTTGACGGTGGAGCTGATGTGGAGTCCGGCTTATCCGTTCCAGTCGACCCTGACCGGTCAGTCTGCCGCTGAGCTGGTGGCCAGCTATACCGCCGCAACCGGCGTCCCCTGGACGATGCCTCTGGGTCTGAAACATTCGTTGTTTGAAGTCGCGATTGATGTGTTGAAGCGGGCGGGTGGCAAGGATCCGGAAGCTATCCGCGACGCCATCAAGAGTACGGATCTGGACACCATCGTCGGCAATATTAATTTCCGCAAGGGGCCGGTGCCCAATATCAGCAAAACACCGCTGGTCAGCGGCCAATGGCAAAAACGTGCGAACAAGCTGGAACTGGTGGTGGTTGAGAACAGCCAGGCACCGATGATTCCGCTGCAAGCCGAATTACTGCCGATCAAGTATTCGTGAGAGCAACTCCCGAAGTACGCAAGCAAAACAACGATATAACAATAAGAACGGAGAAGATGATGATCAATACCCGGTTGATTCTATGCACTCTGGCTGCAGCACTGGCTGCGAATTCTGCCATGGCGACGGAAGGCGGCGGTTCCAGTTATCCAGTGGGCGCGGAGAACTATACCTGTTGTGCCGTGCCACCTCCTGGCATGTACGGCATTGTGTGGGCACAGCATTACAGTGCTGACAAGGCGGTCGACAATAACGGCGATACAGTCACACCGGATGATTTCAAGGTGACTGCCAATGCCATTGTGCCGCGTTTTATCTATGTGACAGACAAACAGTGGCAAGGCGCATCGGTTGCCTTGCACGGGATTTTACCACTGGTGGATCTGGATGTTCATGTCACTGACGGTGTGGAGCAGAGCAAATCCGGGCTGGGAGATGCGACGGTCGGTCTGGCCTTTGGCTGGCACCACAGTCAGGCATTACATTCGCTGTTCGCCATTGATGTGATTGTGCCAACCGGTAGTTACAAAAAGGGCGATATTGCGAATCCTGGTCGTAACCATTGGGCCATCCAGCCGGTATTGGGGGTGAGTAATATGAACCCTCATGGTTTCAACTATGACCTCAAGGCGATGTGGACCTATAACCTGGAAAACAGCGCCACATCCTACCAGGACGGTCAAGAACTGATCTTCGACTATGCCCTTGGTTGGGGTCTTGGCGATCGCTGGGTCGCCGGTATTGGTGGTTATATTTACCAGCAAGTCACCGACGACACTCAGGATGGCGATACCGTGGCAGACAACCGTGGCAAGGCACTCGCGGTTGGCCCATCCGTGCGTTATGACTCGGGAACTGGCTGGTTCGCAACCTTCAAATACCAGCAAGAAACCCAGGTGAAAAACCGCGCCGAGGGCAGCACCCTCTGGATCAAAACGGTCTTCCCGTTCTAACGCAATGAGTAACTGACATGTTGTTGAAAGTTGAGCAAGCCTGCAAGAGCTACGGTGCTTTGCAGGTCACGCGGAACGTATCGTTTGATGTCGCAGAGGGCGAAACGCTGGGGATTCTCGGGCCAAACGGCGCGGGCAAAACCACCTTGTTTAATCTGATCTCCGGGGATGCTGCGCTGGATCAGGGAGCCGTGTATTTCAACGGTACTGATATCACCAGGCTGAAACCTCATCAGCGTTGCCGTACGGGTATCGGACGCAGTTATCAGGTGCCTCATCCTTTCGGCAATATGTCGGTGTTTGAGAACCTGGTCACCGCCGCCTGTTTTGGTGCCCAGGTGACGGAAAAGGAAGCCTGGCTGATTGCCGAAGAGGTGCTGGAATCGACGGATTTGCGTGCCTACGCCAATCAGCCTGCGGGCAGCCTGACCTTGCTTAATCGCAAGCGGTTGGAGCTGGCGCGGGCGTTATCCACCCGGCCGCGCTTGCTACTGCTGGACGAGATTGCCGGAGGGCTGACCGAACACGAAGCCCGAGAGTTGGTGGACGAACTGAAACGCATCAAGGCGCAGGGCACCACCATGATCTGGATTGAACACGTGGTGCATGCACTGCTGTCGATTGCGGATCGTTTGCTGGTGATCGATTTCGGTAAAAAACTGGCCGAAGGCAAGCCGCAAGAGGTAATGAACGACCCTGAAGTCCGACGGGTTTATATGGGGATCGACGCATGACCAAGGCGGTAACGAATAGCGTGATCAATGTCACCGGGCTGAACGCTTTTTATGGTGATGCGCAGGTATTGTTTGATGTCAATTTCTCGCTGTCTGAAGGCGAGGTGGTCGGCATTCTGGGTGCCAACGGTGCGGGTAAAAGTACTTTTATGAAGTCCCTCACCGGGCTGGTAAAGGTGGCACCGGAGTCGGTGTCTTTACGTGGCAACGCCATTGGCGGGATTGCACCGGGTGACATCGTGAAACAGGGCATTGCCATGGTGCCGGAAGGTCGGCGCTTGTTTGCCAGTATGACGGTGGAAGAAAACCTGTTAATGGGTGCCTTTGCCAAGCGTAAGGGTAAGTGGAGCCTGGCTGAAATTTACCGGCTGTTTCCGATTCTGCAAGAGAAGCGGAATAACCCGTCGACCTCTTTATCGGGCGGCCAGCAGCAACAGGTCGCGATTGGCCGCGCACTGATGAGCAACCCCGACATCTTGCTGTGTGACGAAATCTCGCTGGGTCTGGCACCCATTGTGATTCGTGAAATTTACGACGCCCTGCCATCGATTATCGCCGATGGCATGACCGTGGTGGTGGTGGAACAGGATGTGATGCTGGCGCGGGAATGCGCGCAGCGGCTGTACTGTTTTCAGGAAGGGCGGGTGGCACTGGAAGGTCGCAGCGACACCTTGACCCGCGACCAAATCACTGAGGCCTATTTCGGTATCTGATTATGTTAGAAGTCATCATTCACGGCGTACTACTGGGCGGTTTGTACAGCCTGTTTGCACTCGGGTTGTCACTGATGTTCGGTGTCATGCGTCTTACCAATATTGCCCACGGTGATCAGATTGTGATCTCCGGTTTTATCGGCATTGCCATTGCGTCGGTAGTGGATATCAATCCGTTTTTACTGATTCTGTTTCTGGTGCCTTGCGCGCTAGTGAGCGGTTATGCCTTTCAGTATTTCGTACTCAATAAAACCATCAGCAAGGATCCCTTGCCGTCGCTGGTGATCACCTTTGGGTTGTCGATCATTGCCCAGAATCTGCTGCAGGAAATCTTTTCCGCCAACCCGCAATCACTCGACAGTGGTGGCCTGAATACGCTGGGTATCAGCCTTGGCAACGATACCGTGGTGGGTGTGTTGCCATTGATTATTTTGGGTTGCGCCATCGGCTGTACCTTTGGTTTGCAGTGGTTGTTTGCCCACACCGCGATTGGCCGGGCCTTCCGGGCGGTATCGGACGACCGTGACATTGCCGAGCTGATGGGGCTTAGCAGTGCCAAGGTGTATTCGATGGCGACAGCGATTGCGTTTTCGCTAGTGGCGCTGGCTGGTCTGTTCCAGAGCATGCGTACCACGGTGGCACCCACTGATGGCCCGTCGCTGCTGTTGTTTGCCTTTGAGTCGGTGATTATCGGCGGCATGGGCTCGTTCTGGGGCACGTTTCTCGGTGCCATGACGCTCGGTCTGGCCCAGCAAATCGGCTTTTATTTTGATCCCGGCTGGGGCATCTGGTTTGGCCATCTGGTGTTTATCCTGATCCTGGCATTCAAGCCCAGTGGTCTGTTCCCCAAAACCAAGGGCTGATGCAGGCCGCGTACGGAGAAGAATGTATGAACAAGAATATTTTGCTTGCGGCGGTGCTGGTTGCTGTTGCCGTCATTGGTGGCACCATGCCCCTATGGGGTGATTCGTACTGGATGTACGAGTTTGTGAACGTCGCTTGTCTGTTTATTTTCGCGATGATGTGGAACCTGATGGCCGGTTACGGCGGCATGGTGTCGGTCGGCCAGCAGGCTTTTTTTGGACTGGGTGGCTACTTTATGCTGGCACTGGCTAATCAGGGCGGTATCAATCCGTTTGTGGCCATTGTGCTGGCTGCACTGGCGACGGCGCTGGTGGCATTACCAGTGTCGAAAATCGCTTTCCGGCTGCACGGTGGCTATTTTGCCATTGGCACCTGGGTGATCTCTGAAGTTATCCGTCTTACCGTCGCCAATATTGATGCCGTGGGCGGTGGTTCAGGCACCAGCCTGACAGCCTTTCGCGGCGTCAGCCGGGCCTTCCGGGAAAGTGTTACCTACTGGGTTGCATTGGCGGCAGTACTGGTCACCATTGTCGGTATCTACCTGTTTTTGCGCAGTAAGCAGGGACTGGCGCTGCAAGCTATTCGTGATAGTGAGGTTGCGGCCGAAAGCCAAGGTATCAATGTTGCCCGGATGAAATTGGCGGTTTATATCATCGCCGCGCTGGGCTGTGGCCTTGCTGGTGGTCTCTACTTTGTCAGTAATCTGCGTATCAGCCCGGAAGCAGCGTTCAGTGTCAACTGGACGGCGTTCGGTATCTTCATCGTGATGATTGGCGGTATTGGCCGCATCGAAGGCCCGTTGATTGGCACGCTGGTGTATTGGCTAATTGATCATTACTTCAGCGACTACGGCACTTGGTATCTGATGGGGTTGGGGGCGCTGGCGATTCTGATGACTCTGTATGTGCCGGGCGGCATCACTGGTCTGGCACACCGGTTGACGGGGTTGGACGTGTTATCGACCCGTCGTGTACTGAAAAGCGTCGGGTAGACGGATGTCAAAGCAGCTCGAGAACGGCCCAATAGCGCTGGCGACACCGGTTAACTGGTCTGCGGAGAGGGACTTCGGCAGTGCCGGGATGGTGAATTATCAAGACCTCTACTATTTTGTCGTGGTGGTCGAGAAGGGCAGCCTTATCGCTGCTGCCCGCTTTCTGAATGTACCGTTATCGACCTTGAGCCGGAGAATCCAGGGCTTTGAAAAAAGCCTTGGTTATAAGCTGATCCATCGTACCGCCAAACATTTTGGCCTGACCGAGTCTGGCGTGCGTTTGTATGACAGTGTGCATACAGTCATACATGATCTGGAAATGCGGGTTGATGGCGTTAACAGTGAACTGTCGTCACTGTCTGGCGAAATCAAGATTACCGCGCCGATTGCCGTTGGCCATCATTATATCAAGCCGCTGGTCTTGGGGTTTATGCAGCAAAACCCCCGCGTATCGGTGGAATTGTTGTTATCCAATGACCATTCTGACCTGGTAAAAAACAGCATTGATATCGCCTTCCGGCTCGGCCCGATTACCCTGAACGACTGGATTTCGCGGCCGCTGATGAAAGCGCCGGTCATGCTGTGTGCGGCGGCGGATTTCGATTTTGGTGCCCGTTATCCTGAACATCCCTCTCAACTTGCCTTGCTGCCACTGATTGCCACCCGTGGTTTGCCTGTCTGGCGTTTTAACCAGGGCGAGGAGTCAGTCTCTTTTGTCCCCAAAGCCTATTTCAGAACCGATGAAGCGCGATTGGCGCTGGATATGGTACTGGAAAAGGTCGGCCTGGCCTGCTTGCCGGAATACCTGGTTGCGGAGGCGCTGGCCAGTGGCCGTTTGCGGCAACTGTTGCCTGACTGGGGTGCTGGATACAAACAGGTCAATATGATTTATCCACATCGCAGTAATTTACCGACAAAAACCCGAGCCTTTATTGATTATGTGATTGCGAGATATGAACCGCTGAAGGATATGGCATTGGTCTCATAGTCATTTCGAAAGCTGCTCTCATAGGTGGGATCTTGTGTTTCAAATTTAGTCGGTTGAGCAGAATTGGCTGAGGAGTACATTGGGTCGTCAAGGCGGCACCATGACGCTCCGGTTTGGCGAACGGGCAATTAAATAACTCTAAATGGTGTATCCGTCGAACCGCGCACACGTCGCCGTCGTATTTTGATACACCCAAATGCAGGCAGTATTCAGCGGTCGCGATACTGCTGATTTATTCACCGAGATGGATGATATTTTTTATGAATGAAGCTGATATCAAGCAAGCGGGAGACGAGCTGTATAACGCGCTGGTTACCCGTACCACGCTGCGCCCGCTGACGGAGCGCTATCCCGACATCACCATCAAGGATGCTTATCATATTTCACTGCGCATGAACGAGCGCCGTATCGAGGCCGGTGAACGCATCATTGGCAAAAAGATCGGTGTGACCTCTAAAGCGGTGCAGAACATGCTCAACGTACATCAGCCGGATTTTGGCTACCTGACCGACAAGATGGCATACAGCCAGGGCCAAGAAATGCCCATCAGTGAGCTGATGATTCAGCCCAAAGCCGAAGGTGAAATCGCCTTCGTGCTGAAAAAAGACCTGCTTGGCCCCGGCATCACCAATGCCGACGTGCTGGCGGCGACCGACTTTGTGATTCCGTGTTTCGAAATCGTCGATTCACGCATTGAAAACTGGCAAATCAAGATTCAGGACACCGTCGCCGACAATGCCTCGTGCGGCCTGTTTGTGCTCGGCGATACCGCTGTCAGCCCATTGGATGTCGATCTGACCACCTGCGGCATGGTGGTAGAAAAGAACGGCTCCATCATCAGTACTGGTGCGGGTGCTGCGGCGCTGGGTTCTCCGGTGAACTGTGTTACCTGGCTGGCCAACACCCTGGGTGAATTCGGTATTCCGCTGAAGGCCGGTGAGGTCATTCTGTCTGGTTCGCTGGTGCCGCTGGAACCGGTTAAAGCCGGTGACTTTATGTCGGTAACCATTGGTGGCATCGGTTCTGCCTCTGTTCGTTTCGTATAAGCGTTAGACTCAGCGAGGAAATGTTATGTCTAAAAAATTGAAGGCCGTGATCATCGGCCCAGGTAACATCGGCACCGACCTGCTGATGAAAATGCAACGTTCCGAATGGATTGAACCGGTCTGGATGGTGGGCATTGACCCTGAGTCCGAAGGCCTCAAACGCGCCGCCACGATGGGCATCAAAACCTGCGCCACCGGCGTCGATGGCATACTCGAACAGGTAATCGCCGACGACATTCGTGTCGCCTTTGACGCCACCTCCGCCTACGTGCATGCGGAAAACTCGCGCAAGCTCAACGCGCTGGGGGTGATCATGATCGACCTCACCCCAGCGGCCATTGGCCCGTTCTGCGTGCCG
>TARA_R110000868_G_scaffold85760_3_pt1 | contig 10410 bp, 10 predicted proteins | sample TARA_R110000868 | Tara Oceans TARA_R110000868 (sample SAMEA4397489) | marine metagenome | biome: Polar Biome; feature: [SRF] surface water layer (ENVO:00010504); material: water (ENVO:00002006), including particulate matter (ENVO:01000060) such as... | depth 5 m | reverse complement strand
TTTCTCTACCGGGTCTTACCTTTACCACAAGGAGTTATCATGCATTCACACAGTGTGGAGCCACCCACACCCTCTACGACATCAGAAAACCTTTATGATGTTTTTATTCCTCTCGAAGAGAGAGCAGATCCCACCGATCCCAACGCGGGTAGAATTGTAGAGAGCGATTTTACACCCGCTGCTCTACGTGCCACCAAGCGCAGCCCATTCTATAAGAATTCACTCCCTTGGGTCTTGGCTGGGTACGCGATCGCCCCTATCGAAGTGGGCGGCAAGATCCCTCTATGTGCATGGGGTCACTGGTCAAAAGGAAGCGCCACCACATACGAGAGTTACGACCATGACACTCTTCTGGCGCTGGCTTCCCGTTTCCCCCGTGCCAATGGTGCGTTAATTCTCGACAGTCACCGTGATCACGATCTTGTCGCGGTAGATATAGATTTTTCGAGTGATGCCCATGAGGCTGCGGTGCTCGATATGGTCGATGGAAACGCTATTATGGCGCGTACCCCTCGTGAGGGTGGAGGCTGCCATATCATCGCCCGCGTTCCCCACGGTCAGGAGATTCGTCCCTGTCATGGTGAGGTGGCGGTGGGGCCTGAGGATTGGGAGTGGACCCTAAACAGGCTGGGAGAGGGGTCATGGCGCACCAAGATCGATATAAAATCTGCCGCGTCATACACCATCACACCCGGATCGATTCATCGGAGCGGTGGAAAATATCAAGGAGCGTTTAAGGACATTCTGAAGGCTGGTACGATTGGGACTCAGACATGGGACATATCGACCGCTAAGGGCCTTTACAAGCCTGCTGGAGTGCCAGACGGGTATGTGCCCCCTGTACGTGTCAGGAGCGCTGCTATGGCCCTTAGCGGCTCGCTATCACCCGCTGGGTATACCAGAGTCACCACTGATTTCTCTACCCCTGAATGGAAATGGATCCATTCTATGGGTGTCAGTGAGGGGTCATATTCTCACTGTGCGTGTCCCCTCCATGGTCACAGCGACCCTCGGAATCGAAAAGGCACAGTGCGCCGCACTTCTGGAGGATCGTACATCTTTTTGTGTCACGATGCACGCGAATCTATCAGTGAGGGATGGGAGGAGAGTGTGGTCGCTGTGGAGGCACCCACCCTCACGCCTGATCCCACCGCGTTTGAGTCTGAGACTACCCCCCAAGAGATGGACCATGGAAAGGCTCTTTTGAGGCGGATCGTTTTCGATAGTGCGGTGGGAGAAGATCAGCAGTGGTTTATGTGTGGGAAGGTAGCGACCAGCCTTCTCCATCGTGCGGGTGCTCCCACACTTGCCGCACGCCAACGTGTTTGTGGAGGGTGGAGATGTTTTGTATGTGGGGCTCGCAAAAAAACTGCCTCTCACATCGCTGTGAAAGAGGCACTGGAGGAGATTTTCGCCACCAAGGAAAAGTTTGCTTGGGATGACATCCGCACCCTCTCAGTCTCACCCTGGAAATTTGCTATCATAGCTGAGGAGTCGATCCCTACCAGCCAAAAGCTCACCAACCAAGCGTTTCGATTGGGTGGGGTCTGGGTCAATATCCAGACCACGAAAACATGCTCATATACGATCTTCATGTGGGACACTGAGAAAAAAATCCCCCGTGGATCTATTGGATATGCATCGTGGAGTCAGGTGGCGTGTGAAATCGATCAGATCTTTGGCGAGATGGATTTGGGATCGATCGGTGATGCTTACGACGATGACGGTGTGAGAGCCAAAATTCAGCCTATCCAAGGGTCAAAGAGTTTATCTAAAAGGATCACACACTTTCGCGACGAGATGGTGGGAGCAAAAGCGCTTCCTGGCGATTCTGAGGGCAGATCACAGCGTCAAGTAGAGGATGATCTCACCATCGAGTATACCCAATTTGCTCTGGATAATGGAGAGGTGGAGACCGAAGCGGAAGCCAAGAAGGCCGCCAAGCCTATAGTAAAGAGGATAATGGCCGATAGACGCGCAGGGGTCGATATTCTCATAAAAGATTCGTCTCTGTCTACGCGAGTTTTGAGTAAGAAACTCACTGAAGAAGTGGGCGAGAAGGTGAGTATCGGTGAGCAATTGGATGACGAGAAGCTGCAGGCGGTGGGCCATTTCATAGGCCTCACCGTCCACACTACCGCACCCATCGCCACCATAAAAGAAAAGATCGCTCTGAACCCTGCCGCTTACGGCGATATACGCGCGGCATTGGCAGCGAAGCGGGCTGAGAAGGTCAGTGAGGCGCTGATCTCTCAGAATGATGATGGTGATTATCTCTCATTCTGAGGGGGCAGGACTCCAGTGAGGGTTCTCAAAACGAGGGGTGGAGCGAATGGGGAAGAGGGGCAGATTCACTCTGTGGATAATCCCCTCCTGCTCATCCAACCGGACTTGAATAGGGGAGAGAGGAACTTCCTCTCTCTCCCCTCGCTGAATATTTAGTGATTTCAGACCCGAAAGCCAACCACTTTTTCCAGGGATCAAGCGCTGCTCAGACATCAGCTCCCAATCCTGACCATCTACTAATCTCTTAATAGCAATCGCATAGACGGTAGCGGGTGTGACACCCCAACGATGTGCCAAATCACACACCGCATTATAGAGATCATCTCTAAGCGCCGCTGCTATTATGGTCGCGTGAGATCCAGTCAGGGATACGTCGGGGAGGTCGACACCCATTCTCTGATCGCCCTCGTCTGATTCTACCGCAGTATAGATCTCGACATCCTGCCCCTGGACGATCCTGACGAGCGAGATCCAAGATGAGTAGGCGGTTTTTGTCGCCCATCGGGCCATGAGGGTTTCAAACTGGAGAGCGAGATCGCCGTTTATTTTTGTGGTGATGGTGGGCATGAGCAAACTCCTTTTCTACTATACACTTAGTAGAAAAGGAAAATCACTTGCTTTTTGGGACGCTTTTCTCTCCCTCATGCTCAGATGTGACGGATTCTGACACAATTTGTTGCCGCATGAATGGCGGATATACGCGCCTTTTGGGATGATTTTGTTGTGGACCCATTCCCAGACCAGACGGTGAGCATAGCCCCACGTACACTCATAATTGTATACACCATATCCATTTATGATCCTCCCTTTCCATGGGAAGCATTCATCCTCTTCCTTCTCCTCAATTAGGAGGTAAATTTTGAACATATGCCACTCTTCCAGTGGGAAATCTGGGTCCGGGACTTTTTCGAAGAAACTCATGGGTAGATCTCCTGTATGCGTACAGGAGATACAAACTTTTTATGCCTTCTTGGGTACGATCTGCCAGTGGGGTCCATCGGGGAATGATTTCCAGTCTCCACCCCATTCCAGATCATGGGTATCGACATCCATTTCATCCCACACACGTTTCACTATAGGAGCGAGAGCGTGATAGTGTTTCCAGTCCCACGATAATCCACCCACATAAGGGGCGACATCAACCGCCATAGAGGGGGTTAAATTATGTTTGGAGTGGGGGAAGCGGAGTTTAGACGTTCCTATGTCGAATAGGGCGTTTTGCTCTTTCTTGGTCCGAGTGGAGCACATCACCGTAATATCATGGGGGAGATCGGGGTGAGCTATCACCGTCTCAAAAAGCGTTTGGAGGAGAGGGTGGGCACGACCCAAGATCGTTTTCGAGCGGTTGCTAAACTTAAACCTCATGGTGTAGACTCGGGTAGTAACTCCACTTGGTGTGTGGGATGTACTTTTTGGACTTCATATGTGGTGGGGACATTGAAATTTGTATAAGCGGCATAAGCGACCACGGCGCTGAGAATGAGCCCCAGTGAGGGCTTTACGACGATCCAAACTTCTTTTACCGCACCGGAGATTGTCTGCCACTTTTCGGACTTATACTTACGATCTTCTTCTGCGAGTCGACGACCCTCAGCCAAGCGAGCCATTTTTTCTTCGTGATCTCGCCTATTGATCTGAGAGATCTCACCCAAAAGAAGATTCGTCCGCTTACTGCTTTCCGCGATCTTACTGAGGTGACTGACGATCGTGTCCTGCGTCTTTTTCATGTCGTCCACGCGATCTTCGATATGCTCGATTTTTTGCACGACAATGTCAACGGTGGCCTCAACATGATCAATCCTCTTAAGTACTTCATCCATAAGTAAACTCCCTTACATATACCACATTATACGTAGTTTATGCGTCATCTGTTTCTAACTGATCTAACTCACTTAGAAATAGATTGGTGAGATTGACCAATATGTCGATACATTCGTTGATTTCTTTTCGAGTGAAGCCATCCCGGCTCATCTTTAAGATCTTCACGACGGCGTCTAATATTTCTGCACGAGGGATCTTTAGCTTTTGACGCTTCACGATTGACTCCACGCTATGAGGGCGTCGAGAAAAGTTTTTGCGATCGGTTTTGCTTGAGATGCCAGAGGGTGATTCCCATTCTCAGGCACGTACTCGTCAAGGGCTCCCGCTATCTCAGAGACAGGTACCGCTATGGTGATGATGACGCATTCAACGTGTTCACCATCTGGAGTGGTGATTTCACCACATTGGGTCTGTGATATGTCGGCGAAGGTCATTTAGAAACTCATATTGTGGGTGATGGCTTTGTAGCCGATGCGGAACGAATTCTGCGCGTCGTCTGCGATGGTGTCTGTGCTGCCTCGGGTGCCAGCTCCGATCATGACGTAGACCGGGGCAGTCGCGATAGCCACGACCGTCCGGTCTGCGCTGCGGGTGTTCCAACCCAATGCCTGCTGCGACGAGTTCATGGTGCCATAGGCACCGGAGCCGATGCCGCGACCACCTCGGTTCACAACACACAGGTTTCTCAGAGGAGTGCCTGTGGCTTCGGTGGTGGACGAGTCCTCCATCCATGTGCCGTAAGCGCATGATGATCCAGTCAGTTTGGAGAGCGCTCCACCTGTCCCTGCGATCGTGTTGACTGTGACCGACGAAGGGTCGTTGGCAGCAGCCGCCACAACCTGTTGATGGAAGTCATCAACAGCCGTGTCGCACTGCATCAGCGTGACAAACTCAAGCCAATCATCCGCCAGTACCGCCGTGGCGCCGATGGTCAGCGCTTTATACCAGCGTGGCCAGCGATGGTCGCCAGCAGCTACGCTTGGGTTGTACGAGTTCGACCCGGCAGCCAGCGCATTCCAGGTGATGATGTTGTAGCCAGCGGAGAATGCCACGGATTTCACGAGGGAGTCTGGATCATACAGGGTCCAACTACCGTCAGTCAGGTCGGCTTCGATGAAGGGCAGACTCGCCAACGATGCAGGCTTACCCACTGATACGGCCAAAACCGCGTCCACACCACTCAGGGTGACGGTATGGATTACAGTGGTAGCAGATCCGTCTGCGGGCTCTGGGATGGATGGTGTGATGGTGGTAGCATTGGTGACGGTGACGGTCCCTGTGACGCTGTTATAGGCCGTAGTAAGGACGGTAGCACCACTGGTGATGGTGAGGGTGGGTGCATATGCGCCAGTCTGATCAGCCACATCGCCCAAGGTGGATGTGACCGTGGGGACCACACAAGATCCACCAGCGATAGCACCGCCTGACGCCCCTGTATCGGGGTCAAATGCAGGATAGATAGGCATTTTTACTCACTCCACGTTAGGCATGACGTGGCGAGTGTGACAGTACCAGCATCGGTCTTGACATGTACGTAGAGGGTGGAGTTTCCAGCCGATCCCAGGATCTGAAACAGGGGGACCTGCACTTTGATAGCGGCACATCCTGTGGTCGCTGTGGTGATGCCTGTGGCGAGAGTTACAGTCACATCGGGCACGGCGCTATAATCACCTGCAGCGTCGAGAGTCACCCGCACGGTAAGAGATGCGGCACCGCCAGCGATAGATGTGACGTGGAGCATAATTCCCTGCAGATACCCGCTCCAGCTTTTTGTGGCCTGAAAAGCGGGCCTACCCACTCCCAGATCATGCACGTGCGCCTTCGCAAGATCATACGTGGTACCCACTGCGGCCATATTGGCCGCCACCAATGAGTCGTGGTAGAAATGATTAATTCGTTGAGCCATAGATTCTCCTCTGTCTGACTGACATCTATATGTGATATCTCTAAGTATGTGATATCACATACTTAGAGATAGTATTTACTGTTTATCGACCCTGACGAACCGATCTCAGATCGTCAGAGAGTTTCTTTTTCTGCTCATCTGGACGATCGTATTCGACGCCACCGGTGAGAATACCACCCACCACACCTTCTACTCCACCCACCACGAGAGGTTCAGGACGGATCTCAAAAGAATTAGGATCGAAATCCTGCCCCATAGCGATGGATGCTGCAACGCCGAAAGCTTTTGTGAACGTGGCGGGTGTGATCTTTCGGATAGATTTTAGGTTAGCGACTCCCCGCTTGGAAGGCTTGTAGGCCTGATATAGTGGGATCCCGTCTTCATCTGTACCAAAAAAGATGTGAGGGATGCCCTCAGGAGGCTGTTTGATCCAATAGTCGGGGAGAGTAGGGTGCCTATATTCGTCCGAAGGGGGAGATACGATCACAGGGTCCAGAATCGAGATTACCCCGCTCCAAAGCCCGTTATCGTGACTGGGATCGGTCAGGTCCGCTATTAGCAGCGCTTCCCAGAAAAGTTTATCATCACCAGAGGATGACACGCCGGGTTCAGTCTTTTCCAAATCTTTGTTTGACGTGAGCAATTCGTACGCACCGATCACCTCAGGGACGAAATTATCAGCAAGTTTTTTGGCTACGGATTTTCCCTTAGACCCTACCGAGATTGCACCCTCTTTAAAGGTGATCCCTCCTGCTACTGCCTTAGCGATAGCAGCAGCACCCATGGCGGTACGATCTACTCCATAGAGCAACCCCAGCACATTTTCAATGGGTTGCATCATCGGGCTTTCAGGTCCGTATATCAACGCATCACGATCATTGATTTTAGTGCGCCATATTCCCAACGCTTTCAACGACTTATCACCGTAGAGTCCTTCGGAATCTATTCTGCGGTTTAGAGCGGTGTGAGCTTTGGCGGCTTTGCTGATCGTGGACGGGTTTCTAACTACCGCTTGGACAAATTCCCACGTGAGGGATGTTTGAATAGCCGCACCAGCCAAATATTTACCGATATCTGCTCTAACAGCATCAGGTACAGCACCGTAATCGAACAAACTTTTGCGGGCGAGTTCGGCGGCACGTGCGGGAGACGCACCCTCTATGAGAGCCATCTCAAAAACAGACTGCCTGAAAGTCAATTCCGTTTTATGAGCCATCTCCATCCAAAAGTTTCTTAGTGCGGGGTTAGCAGGATTCAGACGCTTTAGGGCTTGTTTAGGGAGTTTAGACCCTGCCCGTGCAGCATCATCCAAAAGATCGTTTGCGAGCGAACCGATCCGTTCGACCTCTACGGCGGTGGTGCCTATTCCAAACCGATCTACCAGTTTAGTGATCTCTGCAGGGGAGTATACCACTCCATTTTTAGAGACCACACCCACTGTACCACGTATAGTAGATGGTAGCCGCATACCTGATTTTAGTGCTCGTTCTGCTCCTATAGTGGCCGCTGCGATGATAGGAGTCGATACCAACCGTCCAGCGAGAAAGGGCACATTAGGGGCATAATAGCCGTATTTCAGACCTTGCGCCGTGTTTTTTGAGGCTTGAGTGCTCCACCGTGCGGCATCTTTTGCGATCTGAATGATATCAGACGAGCGCTTTCGCACGGGAATCGAGTCTACGATCTTAATGAATTCTTCACCATTCTCAGCGAGGATCTTGGAGTCACGAGCCAGATCAGCCGTAGACACAAAGCGTTTGATAGGGCCTCCCGAAATGGGGGACTGCGCCACGACAGATCTACCCGCCTGCGATAGGCGGGGGTTTTTACCAAATGTGGTATCATCGGGGAATTTCACGCCCCACTTTACGGCATCTTCTGCACGGCCCGCACGGGCGAGATTCTTTCTCACACCCTCTTCGATCACCACCTTCAAAAGAACCTGATCAAGATCTACAGGACGGGCGAGTTTTCCCATCTTCGAATTGAGGACATTGAGCATACGCTCCACTTCATTGACGGTGGGGAGTTTTGTCAAGTCCAAAACACCGTCAGTAACTACCTTTTCAGCTTTTAGTGATTCCCAAAGACCTTCAGCCTTCTCACCACCGTATGTCTCACCTATGATCTTTTTCCAGAGAGATGCTGCCGAAGCTTCGGATCCTGATTCCTTTCCAAAAGTCTTTTGGATTAGTTTGTCCCATGCTTTGGGTAGAGACTTCTCAGACTTAGCAAAGGCCACCAAGTCTTTTTGAGTGGTCCTGAGTGCCGACGTAGCGGCGCCTGTCATGATCTTTTGAGTCGATCGCACATCAGCGGTGACCGTGGGGTCGTTTGTGATCATCTTGATTCGACGACCGATCCACGATTGAGAGAGTGACTTAGGGTCGAAACTCACCTGTAACTCACTGAGTTTTTCGAGAGTCCTTGCTTGATCAGTAAGGCTTTTGGTGCTATCGAGAGCGATGGTAGACCGAATGTCATCGACTATACGTGATCTTACTACAGGATCTAACTTTGATAGCTTGTTTTTTACCAGTCTAAGAGCATCGGCATGATCCAGCAACCCAATTTCTTCCAACGCCCAAGATATCGAAGGGGCCTTTAGAATCTTTTCCGTTTCAGTATTGATTACGGCTGAGACTTTCTTGACGATCGACTTTGGTACTGCCACTCTATCGGTGACCATGACCATATCGCGAGGGACACGAGTATCGATCTTTTTCTGCCATGCGGCTATGTCAGAAAGTTCATCAGATGCATCAGCTTCTTTTCCAATAGCGGTTACGATCGCTTCTGCCATCTCACGGATGTCTTTCTTGCCTTTGACAGCGGTTTTAGCAGCAGTTTTGGCAGCATCGGTAAGCCCTTCGGCTATATTGATTTCGTGCGCCACGCCCTTAGCGAGGATCGTAGCGTCTATAAAGGATCCAACGGCTTTTGTGGCCCCTGTTTTGGATAGTGCCTTAGACGCGATACGTGCCGAAGTGCCAGGACCAGCAGGTATAAAAATATCCACAAAACTGCCCGCCCAAAAAGCCGCCGTAGGGTCTCCATAAGTTTCCTCCATCACCTGACGTACAGCGGGTGTAGAAAGGAATTCGTCACCCATAGTACGACCAGTGGTCACGTTTTTGATCACATTGAGAGCGGTGTCTTCGATGGTCGATCCCGTATCAGCATCAGATCTGATACGCCTACCCGTGGGATCCATTTCTGTGGGTCCGACTGTTTGAGCCATACCGGGGAGAGGGAGTGCCATCAGAGGTGATGTTTTAATCGCTTCGGGGACACCTACCTGATCGAGAGCTTTTCTTAAACCCAACCCAAAATCATTGGGATTGGTGGGAATGCCCTTCTCATCAACATCATAGCCCAAACCTCTAAAGTAGCCTTCGGCTGCGATTGCAGATATATATGCAGGGACGGCTCTTAGTGTTGCTCCTAAGGGAGTTTCTACTACACCACGTCCGAAATCATCCTTAGCGGACAGGACATCGGTAACAGTGGAAGCGCTGGATTCGAAAGAGGGTTCTTTCATACCAGCGGCTTTGGCTTGTGCCTTTTGAATCTCAAACGCGTCTCTCTCAGCTTTCAACTGATCGCCCCGTTGGCGAGCTTCATCGACCGACATGATCTCTTGACGTGCAAAACTTTCTACGAATCTTTCGAAGGTGGTAGGGTCACGCTTCTGATCTGTGTCGGGATCGATATAAAGATCGTTCCCGCCCTCTGTGACAATCCTCGTGGGTCTGAGCATGGGCACGGTACCTGCGAGAGTTTCTTTCAATTCAGCGGCCTTCTCTGGACTTACTACGGCATCCCGTTTAGCGCCACGTGCGGCCAAAACTTGGGTGCGAATATCCTCAGCTTCGGGAGCGGTTATCAGCCGCCCCTTGGACTCAATTTCCTTTTGAGACTGCTTTGAGACCGCTTCATCATCTTCCATGCGTAACTCAGTTTGAGTTTTCCACTCAGGCACGGGAGATTCCCCCAAGTCCATTTTAGGAGCGGGAGAGGGCAGGATTCCTTCTTCGATGAATGCGTTTTTTACATCATCATCGGACATGTCATCAGGAAAAACATACTCGATCCGATCAAAAACGTAGACACCCGCACCCACGTTATTTAGTGGGGCCAGGATCCCTTCTTCTATGAGGGCACCGTTTATCTCACCCTCAGACATATCATCAGGAAAAACATACTCGATCTGGTTGATAACTTTCGTGGTCATTGTTGTTCCTTTTTATTACCAAGCTTTTTGAAAACGCTTTTCCTTTGAAAAGTTGACCCTGCCTTTTATTTCCGAGTCTTCTACTTTAGGAGCCTTATCAGCTTCTACCTTAGGAGCCTTATCAGCTTTTGCTTTATCAGCATTTGCCTTAGCCCTATCAGCG
>TARA_R110000868_G_scaffold42760_1_pt1 | contig 10412 bp, 7 predicted proteins | sample TARA_R110000868 | Tara Oceans TARA_R110000868 (sample SAMEA4397489) | marine metagenome | biome: Polar Biome; feature: [SRF] surface water layer (ENVO:00010504); material: water (ENVO:00002006), including particulate matter (ENVO:01000060) such as... | depth 5 m | reverse complement strand
TTCGAAGCTAGTGATTGTGTACTTAAATCTGAGATATTTATATTTCTAAAAATTTCACTTTCACCGTTAGGAGTCAAAATCCCTAAATCAACTGTGCTTTGTGTATAGTTTTCAAAAAATATAAGGTGATCATTAAACAGCCCTCTGATTGGTAGTCCTTCACTAGTAGTTTCTATGAAATAGTTTAGTTCTTCATCTTTGTTAAAATGAATACCATTTAACTCAGAATTTTCCTCATTAAATCTCAGTGCAATTGTTTCACCCTCTTCATGACTCGCAACAATCGGAAATAAAGACGAATTAGTTTCTACCGTGACGTAGTCATAACTTTCAAGCATTTGTGAATTATTCGAATCTTTATCGCATGATGTCAAGATTATAATATATAGAGCCAGTAACACTTTTTTCATCGTTTGAATTTTTTAGGTTGGTAACAAACATAATCTACTTGCCACATTTAAGTCAATACCCACTAATGGGTATTTTTATTAAAAATTATTGGATATAAACTTGGAATGAAAAAAACAAAACTAACTTACTTTTTCTGTAAAATTTATAGTAAAATGACATTCCACACACATTACACTCCCCTCCTACCGTCGGGTTGTATAATAAGTGTTCCATTACCTTTTTAGAAGAAACTTTTGAGAAGAAAAATTTAAAGAAAGTGTAGTGCAGAAAACTTTGCTTTACCCAAGCAAAGTTACATAACGCAGAACATTATAGTACAAATATGTTTATGCCCTAAAACGGCGCATACCTAGTATTTGATATAATTGTAGATATAGCGACACGCTAGTGTTCTATATCGTCAACAATTATGTCAAAGCCGTTTTATTGAAAGGCTTTTTAATATTCGTAAGTCATAATTCTATTATGTACGGAATATTTTAAAAGATTGAGAATCTTTTAAAATTTAGCGAGTTGATGCGGCTGGCAAATCGCATTCTTCCTAGAAAAGCCAACGCTACATCTCGCCACCAAAAGCAATCAGCCACTGGCTAATTTCTTTTGTCACGGGTTATGCAAAATTGCCGCACAGCCAATCGCTCGATTGCTTTTTAAAAATAAACGATTAATGGCGTTCATTTCTAAACATAATTTGCCAACGCTTGGCCAGCGCCAAAAAAAGCAAAGCTTTTAGTTTCTTTTTGAATACACGATTTATGATGAACTATCTGCCGATAAATTTTTCACGACCATTTCGTCAGCTTGCCGCAACAGCTAAAATTTTCTCTGTGAGCAAAATTCTTAGCCCTTGCTAACCTCTCGTCTTGTATGAAGTTTTTTTGAACGTGTTCCTAACATTATGTAAAATAGACTTTCAACCTCGAAACTAGTAATTCTTTATTTATATCTTTTACTAAAATTTCATCAAATTCATTGCGGACTCATAATCATATTTCCAATCATCGAATTTGAATATTTGCAAGAAATTGCTCCGCCAGAAATATTTGTCACGTCAACAGCTGTAACTTGAAGCGTGAATGTCTCATAATTTTCTTCGTACATACCTTGTAAGGACCAAGAGATATCAGTTATTTGATTTTGTCCATTACTAGAAGATGTATAGGTCGTTATTGATGTCATCGCTACCGAATTTCCATTTACCGTATAGGTATTTGAGACAATTCTTTCCCAGTCCTCTCCGGAGCCCGTTTCACCAAATAGAGTTCCTTTGAAAGTACCATCCTCATAAAAGACCACATCCCTAATTATTCCACACGATACTGGTTTTGTTCTTGGCCCTTCGTAAACATATAATGGATCGTAACAGATATCATCTTGCGTAAGTTTGCATCCCTCGCCCGCACCAACAATTCCCCAATTCTTACTTTGCAATAGGGTCAGAATATTATCTTCATTGCTTTCTTCTTTCGATACACCTGTTAGTTGAATTTTACTATTTTCTGCAACACCCTTTCCAGTCACCTCAAGCTCTGCTGAATAGCTTAAAAGTTCACTAGGCTTAAAAGTAACCGTAAGGGTCTTGGTTTCGTTTGCCAATAACTTGTACTCTGTTTCTCCAGTTGTAAAAGCTTTATTGTTAGAACTTAGGGTAATATCAAGTTCTACCGGATTTGGGTTCTGTATCTGAAATGTCAGTTCTTTAATTTGGTCTTTGACAACTTCTCCAAAATTCATAGTATTACTACTTAATAGTAATGGATTAAGGGTCTTTAATTCAAAACTGAAGTCAAGATATTCAGGGTGTGTTGGACCATTGAAAAATATTGGTTGCAATACTATTTCAGAATTTTCGTTTTTAATTTTGGCTTCCACTGAAAGGATACCATCCGAATCTGTTATTTCATCAGAGGCAAATAACAACTCGGCTCCACCGTTTTCGACAGCAGGTTGGACAACTGGTTTAAATGGAAGAAATGCTCCAGGCAATTTATACTGCTCGACCTTGAAATCATCACTTGTTGAATTTCGTTCGAAATTGTATCTAGTGTTTTCCTCTTCGATTTTTGCTCTGTACTCAAAAGAGTCTCCATTAACACCATAGAAAACATTCTCGGAAAGAACTTCTGATTCCAATTTTCCAAAAAGGGTTTTCTCATAAAAGAACCTTGTTTCTTTTTGGTTGATATCATATCTGATTAAATCCTCGAAAAAGTTTATAGCTTCATTTAAGTCAGAAGCCAAGATAACTATGTTGATAATCGGAATTAGTTTTGAAAAATGTTTAAACTCTTCTGGAGAAAGGCATTCTTTTCCAGCATTTAAAAAGTTTCCGCCAAGAGATATAGTCTTTGTAGCCAACTCTCCTTTAGTTGGTACTTGACCATTGCTATTTAGTTCATTCTCTGCAAAAGAAAGGAATAGATTGTTTAAAAGTTCGGTAACTTCGTTAGCACATTTGGCCTTTCCGAACACATTCTTAACAGTTGCTCCATAAAATCCAAACAGTTGAGAAACAAGGTATTTTTTATTGGCATTCCACACCGCTTCATTCAAGGGTGTATTTTGACCAGTTCCAACATTGGTAAATGCTATTTCATAGTCGCCTTCCAAAACAAGTTGCACAACGTTAGTATTGGAAATATTATCATCTTCGAAGAATCCATTAATGAAATTGGCAATAGAATTTGTGGAAAAAATAAAATTTTCTGCTTTCATAGTAACTGGTCCGAAGCTTGACTGCCCCGTGGTCTTATTCTTTATCTCCATACCAACTGCAGAATAAAAAGGAAATCTCTCCGGAACCGTAATTTTTCCATCACGTTCAAATTTTATTTCCAAATCTGTTGCTAGCTTGGCTGACTTGATTTTCCCCGTCGGCGAATGTATTTGAAGGAGCTTGTTAACTTCAACCTTTAAAGCTTCCATAAACACTTCATTTTCCAATGGCTGGAGACCTTCATCTAAAAGAGGTACCATGACGGATTTTAGTTTGCCCTTGTCAACTAAGTCGTCCACAGATTGCTTAATTGTGGCGTTCGGTAACCCCGCAATAGCTAAATCTGGATAAATTGAAAAATAAAAATATAGGATGTCATCTAATACAATGGTATCATCATTCTCTATACTTGGAAAATATCCGAATAATGCATTATTGTTTAATAAGAATAAAAAAGGTATTTCATTTTCATCATTGCTACTCACCGATTCAAAAGTCCCATCAGAACCTACATTTGTTTCATTATCAGGAGTTAATAGGATTAATTGACTAAAATCTAAATTATTAACACCTTCGAGTTTAAGAGAAATTTGGTCATTTGAAGTTACTGGAGGGTTACCTTCTCCACCTTGAGGATTGTCAATACCAGAATTTGGCGGGTCAACTGGTGGCCCATCGTCATCACACCCATTGCAACAACTTTGATTTAGGCTTAGGAGAAAGAAGGTCAACAGAATTAATAGAATCGGCTTTTTCATAATGGTTTGGTATTTATGGCAAACCTAAAATGTTTAATTGGTTATAGAAATACCCTGCTATGGGTATTTTTTAGTAACTTACTCAACCTTTTCTTAAACTAAGATTCCATTTTTCTTACAAAAATGAAGCAAATCATCTTGTGAATGGCTTTTCGCCTTTCTGATAATATTTTTTCTGTGTGTGGTTATCGTATGTGGGCTGACATACAATTTTTCGGCAATTCTTTCCGAAGTGTTTCCTTCGTTAATCAAGTTTATAATTTCCTTTTCCCTTTTTGTAAAGAAATTGCGATAAGCACCATAAATCACTTTTCTAAAACCTTCTAAATTTAGTTCATCTGCCTTAAAGTCCCATTCGACCCGATCGGGAGTATCTAAAAATGTTATATCTGTCAAGAGCGAAAAATTGCTTACCATTCTGCCAGCGATATCTCGTTCAAAAGCTGAGGACTGCCTTAGTATTTTACAATAGGAACCATCTTTCTTACGAAAACGGAATGAGATGAAGAGATGCGATTCATTTTCATTAAAAGGTGTATTTATTACGTGTTCCACCACTCCCTTTGTTATATCCTTGACGATTTGTCTGTCCTCGGGATGTGTATAGTCAACCAAAGCTTCAGGACTAAATTCGTCGAGTGTATAGCCCGTGAGTTGTTCTAGATTTTTTTCGTAAATCATTCCTTTGTAGGCCCAACTTGCCACATACAGGCATTGTTTATCATTTAGGGGAAAATTTTCAAAAACGGAGTAATCCTTTGGCTTGTATTCGTATTCACCTACAATTTTATGGATGCGCTTTCTAAAAGACTCCATTTCTTTTCTTGAATCCATAATTAACTGATTTCATTTACAAATTCAAGAAATGCTTTATTGAAAAATGTAGGGTTTTCAAGTTGAGGGCTGTGCCCACTATTTGGTATGGCAATAATCTTATTTCGCCATAAACCAGTAATTTCTAATGCTTGTAGATATTTTGTGCTGACCAACGGGTCATTTTCGCCCTGAAAAATGCCTATGGGTATTTTGCTGGCCCTCAGTATTTCATATTCATCTGAAAATCCACCTATACCAATTTCTTTAGCGATTGAAGACCTATATTTCGGGTCTGTATTTTTTATGTTATCCCTTAAAGTTTCTACCAGTTCCGAATTATCACCAATTAACAGTTTGACTATTTCGTCAACCTGAATCTCATTCAGTTTTTCTTCAAAGAAATAATCCATTTTTTCATTGGGAAGAAAGGCTTCTTCAAGGTTAATAGGTTTTTTTACCGGAGGAGCACCAAAAATCAAACATCCAATACAGTTATTAATAAAGGGTAGTAACTCAATAGTCAAATGGGCACCTAAAGAATGCCCCACTAAGAGTATGTTTTCAAACTGGTGACAATTCTCTACTAAAATCTGAACCTGATTTTTAATCGAATAGTCATCGAGCCTTGCAGATTTACCATGCCCAAGCAAATCAAATGCCACTAAATGAAACAATGCTAGGTCTTCATTCTCAAACTGTTTTTTCCACACATCACTTGAAGTGGAATTACCATGAATGAAAACTATTGTCGGGCTTCTCGAAGTAGTGTTTTTTACAGGTATATTTTCAACCTTATTTAGGGGAATATTTGTAGTGGACATTATTGTAATGGTTAGTAACCTTCAATAACTGAAAACTTCAACCATTTTGCAAATAATTACGGTTTTTACCTGTTTTTAATCGTTCTAGGGTTGATCCCATTCCACACACATTGCACTCCTCGCCTAAACCTTCGCTCAAACTCAGAACAGGCTCGGGTCGTATAATAAGTGTTCCATTACCTTTTCAGAAGAAACTTTTTAGAAGAAAAATTTAAAGAAAGTGAAGTGCCAACTACTTTGCTTTACCCAAGCAAAGTTACATAACGCAGAACATTATGATACAGATTGGTATATAAGTATTTTAGGTTCAACCTTTTAGCTGTAAGTCATAATTCTATTATTTAAAATATCCCTCGCATTTGTAGCTTTTAAGCGAATTACCAACAGGGTCATCAATCTGTTTAATTTACGCTACGAGAAAATTTTCCACACAGAAGAAAATGTATTCTAAACTTCGAAATTCGTCACCCTGGCGACAAACCTTTCGTCTGTACTCATAATTTGCCGTTATGTCAAATTGCCGCTCGGCCAACAGCTTATTGCTTTCATAAAATCAAAATGCTCAGGCATTTTATTTTATACGCAATTTCCAGCCGCATGGCCAGCGCCAAAAAAAGCAAAACTTTTAGATTTTTTTTGAAATATGCGATTTATGTGGAATCTTACGCCAACAAATTTTTCAGATGATTCTTGGCAGCTTGCCGCAACAGCTAAAATTTTCTCTGCGAGCAAAATTCTTAGCACTTGCTACCCTCCGTATTCCTAGAAACCTTACTATTGATTCTATTTGACATAATGTAGAGATTTGAAATTCTCTATTTGATTGTGGATTTTATACCCCCCTAGCTTCTCCATACCTTTTGTGAAGACCTTTATTTCCCAATTCGATAGATATGTATGCCTACCAACGTTATTTTCAAAAAAGACAAAATCATCTGGTTCAAGGCCTGCATTGGTCATCTCAGCCTTTAATACACTTTCTGCCTGTTTGCGAAATTTTTCCATGAAATAAAAGTATCTTTTCTTTTTTCCTTGATAAAAAAAGAAACAAAAAAATCAAGGCTTACAGATAATTTTGGAAACAATGTAAGGGTCGGGCTCTAAATTTTAGGATCCATGCTGACTATTAATAAAGTTCTCAATTTTTTGAACCATTTTGGCAACCAATAAAAATGAAACACACCCCCTAAAATTCTTAACGCTCCTCTCCCCTATTGTTTTCGCCAAAATTCTCTTATGCCGAATACTAGTTTCCTTTTAAAGTTCAACAAATAAATCTATTTTATTAAATTTCTATGGTTTTGTACAGCTTTCAATTACCTATACTTATTGTTCCTTTGCAATGAGTCACTAAGTTCTGTGGCCTATCTGGATAATCCTGAGTAATAGTCAAATCTCCGTAAAAATTACCATCTGAATTCAGTTCTCCCGCAAAATCGTAGGTTTCAGTTGTTCGTTCACCAACTGCCGATGTTTCGTCACAATTAAAAACTAGAGTATATGATAGATTTGTACCGTCAATAGAGTAAGTCCCTGTTGAAGTACAACCTTGATAATCAGGGAAACGACATGTTAAATCATCTAGAAAAATAATTGGATAAGGCCCAAGCGGTGGATAATTTCCATCACTACAATCATAACTATATCTATTGTACCGAAGAATATCAACCTCATTATTTTCTTTTTTTTGTTCAAGAGTTAGTTCAAAGCTTTCTAAACCGCTTTCTTGAAAATTAGGCTCAATCTCAATTTTTGAGTTCTGCTCTCCCATAGCAAAACTAAAATCTACATTACCAAGCGAATCAGTTTCAAAAGTGCTCGATGAAGTCAATGACGCATCTCCTTCAATGAGGTTGGCGACGAAAGGCAACCCTCCAGCTTCCTTAAAATCTTCTTTTCTTTTAAACTCTGAAATTATACCCCTATCTACATCATAGCTTATAAATTTTTCAAATACAAAGCCTTCATATTTAGCATCTTCACCTGTCTCCAAGAAAAAATTGGGCTCGGAAGTGTGCGTCCATTCAAGTTCGCTAAAAGCGATTCCATCATAAAATTTCCTCAATTCCGTATTTCCAATGTCGCTTAGATAAAAATCCCTTGTAAATAACAATACTTCGGCAATATCCTCGGCAACACTCAATCTTTTGGTCAACTCACCAATCAGTTTGGCTGCAAAGTCTTCCGTACCATTCCTTTCTCCCAAATAGCATTTTTTGGCATCCACAAGAGCTTTAGCCGAATTCTTCATAAAATCAATTAGGAGAACTGCATTTCCTGAATCATCTCCCGCTGTTAGATTTAAAACCAATTGTTGAGCTTCATCTAACAAAGTTTGTGCTGATTCTTTGCATTGTACATCTGTCAACATTTTTTCCAATCCTAGAGGAACTATGTATGAAAGTATTTTAACAGCAAAATATTTTCGATTCTGTGTGTTGACCTTTGATGTCGTTTCTCCTAGAGCAGTATTGCCATTTGTAAAACCTATTTCATAAACACCATCACTTGGTAATTTAAATTCTGTATTTACTGGCTCAGGTTCAAACAAAAATTCCTTTATCAACCAATCTGCTAAAGAATTAGGAGATAAGATTATTCCCTGTGTCTCCAAGATACTTGGCCCGTACACCACCTCTCCAGTATCCGAATTTTTGATTTGTACTCCAAGAGCGGCAAAAAGAGGAGCTTTTCTTGGTATGAGTATAGTACCATCACGTTGATATTCAAATTTAAACTCACCAACAATTTCTTTACCACTTTGACTTTTATCAAGGTTTTCGATTATCAAAAATGCTTCTTCCCTAACTATTTGCTCAAACTCAGGGTCATCTAGTGGCGACAGGTTCGAATTTAGCGAAAGCGTTATCTTATCAATCAAACTGGCATATCTAGAGCTGTTCGAAATTGATGACTGCAAAAAGGAATCATCCAATCTTCTAAAGGCAATTTCTGGGTAAGTTTTAAAGTAATAAAAGAGAATATCATCTAATTCAACCTTACCTTCTCCAACAGTTTCAGGAAAATAGCCCATTAGTATTTCACCATCTTTCTCGAACAACGCGGGTAAACCTAAAAACTCTTGTTCTGCTTTATTATCAAATTCCCCACTAGCACTCATATCGGATTGTCCATCAGGAAATGTGATAGTTATTGCTTCTAAATCAAGATTCGAAACACCTTCGAAATCTACCCCTATAGTTTCATCAGCTTGTGAAGTTCCACCATCATTTCCATTTGAACCGTTTTCTATACCATTGCCATTGCCCATCGGATTAGGAGGAGTGGGTGGTGGCACATCATCAGGCCCTCCGCAACTTAGAGTTAAGAAAATAAAAAGAGTGTAAAAAATTGACTTTTTCATTTGGTTTGGTTTAACGAATCAAACAAAAGCACAATTGAATTCAGTAGTAAGAGTGGAGATGCTAAAAATAAAAATAAATGTTAAAAGAAAAAATACCCTTTAATGGGTATATTGAGCAAAGATTCCATTTCACACACATTACGCTCCCCTCCTACAGTCGGGTCGCATAATAAGTGTTCCATTACCTTTTGAGAAGAAAGTTTTTTAGAAAGAAAAAAAGGAGAGATTGTAACAACTTTCGCTTTTAACCAAAGCTCAAGTTACATAACGCGGAACATTATAGTACAAAAAGGTTAGTTTCTAGATTATAGAGGAATTCACGTTTGTAAGCTATAATTTGCCGTTATGTCAAATTGCCGCTAGCAAACGCTCGATTGCTTTTTAAAATTGAAATGCTGAAAAATGCATTTAAATTTTAAACACAATTTCCCGTCGCATTCTCGTCAGCTTGCCGTAAGAGTACAAAATTACTCTGCGAGATAATATCTTAGCCCTTGCTAACCTCTCGTCTTGATTGAAGCTTTTTTTTAGGCACTTCTAACATTATATCAAATAGAAAATCCCACCAGATTATGATGGGATTTTAGATACAATATTTATTTTTTTTAACTAACTAATTGTTTAGAAGACTTCAAAATCTTAATAGCAGAATCAGCCAGTTCATCATTTAAACCTACAGTTGCACTGGGTTGTACAAGTTTGGACTTAATATAATATGGCAAATTATTTAGAGACTTATCGTCATCAATAATAACAAAGGAATTTTCACTTTGTTTAATTACCCATTTCATTATTTCCTCTCTTCTATTAAGATGATTTATGTTTTTATTAAGTCTCTTAATACTAAGGTTATTAAAACCTCTAGTAGAAAACATTTTTTTCCATTCAGAAATACTATAACTAGACTTGTGAGATGTAGTCAATAAAATATCCGCACCGGTTTCAGAAATAATTTTCTGAAGGCTTGATATGGCTCTTTTGCTAAACCTTGGAAAACCATCATTTTCGAATTCAGGACGTTTCCAACTTGTTGCAGGTACCATTACTCCATCTATGTCTAATAAAATTAACATTTCACAAAGATATATATTATTTTATAAATCGTTCAAAACATTAACATCCATGTCGTTTAACTCGGCATCTCTAATATTATGTTTTAGGATCATTTCAGCATCTTCATAGTCCTCTTCATTGATAATTACATCGACCCAACTACAATTGACTGCCGTAGATGGTATCGGCCAATCATTTATTCCAATTTCAATCTCTGAAAGAATAGAACAAACATATCTATGGTGGCCATCTACAATTCGAGAACCATTTACTCTAATATTATCAAATTCTATTCCAAGCTTCATTTTCTTGTATATTCTTTGCAATATTGGCAAACAAATTTCTCCCTGGATTGCTATTAACGTAAGGGAACCAGAATCTAATAAATCTCTAACGTTTTTTAAGCTTATTTCGTGCATAAGGCAAAGTTATCTTTTCTTTTTTTCTTGATAAAAAAAGAAACAAAAAAATCA
>TARA_R110000868_G_scaffold340678_1_pt1 | contig 10412 bp, 6 predicted proteins | sample TARA_R110000868 | Tara Oceans TARA_R110000868 (sample SAMEA4397489) | marine metagenome | biome: Polar Biome; feature: [SRF] surface water layer (ENVO:00010504); material: water (ENVO:00002006), including particulate matter (ENVO:01000060) such as... | depth 5 m | reverse complement strand
GTTTCCTTCATCTATAGATATTATCGAGCCTGTACCATACTACAGAGTCAAGGCTAGATCGAATAATTTGCTATATTCACATTCTGAAAAAAAGAGAGTGCTATTCAAATTATGGCGAAAAACAAAGGGGACATTCCACGAGCAGTGGATTACAACTCGACAAAAATTAGAATTCTTGCGTGAGAGTTAACTGTGTTTTAGAAAAGACATCAAGCAGCAGGCGTAGATTGGCAGGGCTAATATTTCGAAATCTCATAATCGTCGTCAAAGATTACACTTTTGCGTCTTCGGCAAAACGCGGGTCTTCGATTCCCAGCTTAAGCTTCCATTCCATCACGCTGCAGTAGAGCACTGGCACAACCAGCATAGTCATGACTTCAATCAGCATACCACCAAAGCTGGGAATCGCCATGGGAACCATGATGTCGGAGCCACGTCCAGTGGATGTGAGTATTGGAATCAGGGCCAGGATCGTTGTCGCAGTTGTCATCAAGCATGGCCGAACGCGCCGGATGCCAGCTACGAGTGTTGCATCGCGAGCTTCTTTGACGGAGCTGATGCGCCGTTTTCGAAAGCTTTGATCGAGGTAGGAAGTGATTACCACACCATCATCGGATGCAATTCCGAATAATGCCAGAAAGCCAACCCAGACTGCGACGCTCAAGTTGATTTGGTGAACTTGAAATAGAGTCCGCATGTTGGTGTCAAATAGATTGAAATCCAGAAACCAGGATTGGCCATACAGCCAAAGCATGATAAAGCCGCCGGACCAGGCGATCATGATTCCGCTGAATACAAGCGAAGTAGTGATGACCGAGCGGAATTGAAAATATAAGATTAAGAATATGATAAACAGAGCCAAAGGCAAAACAACCATCAGTGTTTTTTGCGAGCGAATTTGGTTTTCATAACTACCCGCAAAAGCATAGCTGACGCCAGGTGGAAGAACCAATGTACCATCGTCAATCTTTTGCTTTAGGTAACGCTGGCATTCTTCAACTACGTCTACTTCGGCATTGCCTGGCTTCATGTCGAATAGTACGTACCCAAGCAAAAATGTGTCTTCGCTCTTGATGGTCTGTGGACCGCGCGTGTAACGAATTTTGGCGAGTTGTTCGAGCGGAATCTGCTGTCCTGCCGGTGTGGGTACAAGAATACGATCGAGTGTCTCGATCTCGTCACGTAATTCGCGAGCATAACGTACCCTCACCGGATAACGTTCACGACCTTCCACTGTCGTTGTAATTTTCCGACCACCGATGGCAACTTCAATCACGTCTTGCACGGTGCGGATGTGCAATCCATAGCGTTTTATAGCGTCACGGTCGATATCGATTTCCAGATACGGTTTGCCAACAATTCGATCGGCAATTACGGCGGATGCTTCTACCGAGGGGACTTTTTTCAGAAGTTGTTCGATATCAAGCGCTACTCGCTCGATCGTTTCTAAATCAGGGCCTTTCACCTTGAGCCCCATTGGTGCGCGCATGCCGCTCTGTAACATTACAATCCGTGCGGCTATGGGTTGCAACTTAGGTGCAGATGTTGTGCCAGGCAAATCTGCCGCAGCTGTGATTTCCTTCCAGATATCGTTGGGCGTGCGAATGTGATCACGCCATTGACGGAATGCTCGTCCGTTGGAGTCTTCAATAAGATTCCCTTTTTTATCCCGAATGAAATCGCTTTTGGTATCATCGTAACGGAACTTGAGACGATGCCCCTCCTTGTCTGTTACATATTCTGATTTGTAAGAGATGACCGTCTCAATCATTGAGATGGGTGCGGGATCAAGTGGACTCTCCACGCGACCTATCTTGCCGACGACAGATTCTACTTCCGGGATCGAGATCAATAGGCGGTCTTGAAGTTGAAGCACGTCCATCGCCTCGCCGATTGATGCGTGTGGCATCGTGGTTGGCATGTAAAGGAACGATCCTTCGTCCAGCGGGGGCATGAACTCTTTGCCTAACCCCGGGAATGTGTTGGCGACCGCTTTCCAGGGAGTCGAGTTACGAATTGTCGTGGGAAAAAATCCGAAAACACGATCAAACCCCAACCAGACACAGCCTCCAAGCATAAGTACTACAATGGGGATCATAAGAAAGAGTGCCTTGTTTCTTAGGCACCAACGCAGCAGCGGTTCGTAGATGAATCGCTGGAAAATTTGGAAAAACGCCAGCAAACCACCAATCAACAGGACAACGAACATCAGGTTCCGAACGAAACCCTTGTCCGGTCCTAGTGGAAGCCAGTGGTCGGTTAAAATCAGCCCCACAACCGCCACAGCAATGCCATTCGCAGTCCAGGGCCCTAATTGATTCAGATTTTTGGGAAGCTGGGATTCAAGCAGTTTGTACGTGCCTAATGCAATTACAATGGCTCCGACCCACCACGGAATGGAAAAGTGAATTATCGGACTGGCAGAACTCATGGGTAAAGCAGCTAGTATGGCGAGCAGAAGGGTTACTGTACCAGCGATGATCACACTCCAGTGGAGATATCGCCTGAGTGCTTCAGAACGTATGCGCCCTGTAAACAACACGTGAGCAACAGGTGGAATGATAGCCAAAGCCACGATGACTGATGCGATCAAAGCAAACGTCTTAGTGAACGCCAATGGTTTGAATAGTTTGCCTTCAGCACCGATCATTGTAAATACCGGTAAGAAGCTGACAATAGTTGTCGAGACTGCCGTCAACACTGCGCCGGCAACTTCACGCGATGCATTAAAAATGACTTTCAAACGGTCTTCGTCCGGATCAGCTTCATCCAGATGTTTGAGAATATTCTCACAGAGGATAATCCCCATGTCAACCATAGTGCCGATGGCGATGGCGATACCAGAAAGCGCTACAATGTTCGCGTCCACGCCAAAGGTTTTCATCCCGATGAAACACATCAGCACGGCGAGTGGTAATAGGGCACTGATTAACACAGAACTCCGCAGGTGCATGACGCTGATCAGAATGACGATGATCGTTACTAGAATTTCTTCAGTGAGCGCGGTATTCAATGTCCCAAGCGTCTCATAGATCAATCCTGTGCGGTCATAGAAAGGGACGACAGTGATCTGACTAATCGTGGCCCACTCGGGTCGCTTGTTGCGGTCCAGGGATCGCAGATGCTGAACCCATGCCTTATCGTTCAATAAATCGTCCTGATAGGCATCGAAGCTATGTGACTTGGCGTACTGTGTGACCTCCTTACGCGTTGTCTGCTTGAAATCAATCAATACCTTAGTTGGCAGCCCTGGTGATACCTCGGCGATCATTTTTTTGACGTTTTTGATTGCTTCTAACGGGTTATAACCATAGCGGACAACGCACACACCACCCACGGCTTCCGCACCTTCTTTGTCGAGTGCCCCACGCCGAAGCGCCGGACCCAGGGTCACTTTCGCAACATCTTTAATCGTGATGGGTACGTTATCTTTGACTTTAAGGACTGTTTTTTCCAGGTCTTCAACTTGCTCAATGAACCCCAGGCCACGGACCACGTATTCCGCTTTATTCAACTCGATGGTACGTGCACCGACATCTACGTTCGTCATGCGAACGGCGTTAAACACTTCACCCAGACTTACCTTGTTTGCTCGCATGGCGTCGGGGTCGACGTCAATTTGATATTCCTGGACAAATCCGCCAATCGAAGCAACTTCGCTGATGCCTTCAGCGGAAGTTAATGCGTAACGGACATACCAATCTTGCGTGGTTCGCAGTTCATGCAGGTCCCAGCCTCCTACAACTTTTCCGTCGGGATCGTATCCTTCGAGCGTATACCAAAAAATTTGACCGAGGGCGGTTGCATCAGGTCCCAGCGTTGGTTGGACTCCTTCAGGGAGCGTTCCTGTCGGTAAACTGTTGAGCTTTTCCAGCACTCGCGTGCGAGACCAATAGAACTCGGCTTTTTCGTTGAAGATGACATAGATCGTCGAGAATCCGAACATTGAGTAACTTCGAATCGTCTTGACCTCTGGGAGGCCAAGCAATGCGACTGTGAGCGGATACCCAATTTGGTCTTCCACATCTTGAGGAGATCGCCCCGGCCACTGTGTGAAAACGATTTGTTGGTTCTCACCGATGTCAGGAATCGCATCGACCGGCACCGGATCACGTGGTAGATTGCCCAAATCCCAATCGAAGGGAGCCACCATCGCGCCCCAGACGAGGATCACAATCACCATCAACAAGACAACCAGCTTATTGTTCAGGCAGAACCAGATAGTCTTGTCGAGCAAAGAATGCGGGTCAGGTGCCAGGTTGGGATTTTCGGAATCGGTTACCATCATTTTTCCTGTTGACAGTCATGGACAAGGATGCCCTACGGTTGTTTGTGACTATGTCCCTTATGGTCGGCGTGAGATCCCTGTTTTTTTTTGTCGAACGAGATCAAGTTGACCCGATCCGCACACTTAAGCATTGTGGCCCCGAAATAGGGATTTCTGACTTGGTCATTGTTCTGGAGCCAAATCGCTCCACGACCCTTAAATGCCATCGGGCAATGCAGTTCATAGAGAGGCCGCTTATTTTCTACTCCAAATGTCTTTATAACGACCAAGACTTCTTCTGAAAGCAAAGCGAACGCCTTTCGCATCGATTTGATGTCTTTCGCCCCGATGACTTGGTCTGTAATCTTACTGAGATTACCAAATTCTTTCTTCCAAACTGCTAAAGCTTTCTCTTTCAGATGCGATGTTTGGATCTTACCGAGTATCTGGAGTAACTTAGGACCTGTCGCCAATGCGCGTTTTTCGTTGTCAGATGCCAAGGAATTCTCTAGTGCAAGATAAACGTCCAACAGCGGCAACAATTGATTCTGAAACTCAGTAGGCACGTCGATCTTGGTGATCTCTTGCTGATGGTTGCTGTGAGTCATACCAAACTGCTCGCGAACTCGCTGAATGTGTCGTTTTAGTTGAAGGTAAATCCGATCAGAATCTTGCAGTGATGTGACATCACGTCCTTCAATTACGTCATTCGATAGCAGCATCGAAAATTCACGCCAAAGCAGTTCTACATGGCCTGTGAGCTGTTTTTTGTTGACTTGACTCAATACGAATCCCAACTGGCTAAAGGACACGCGAATTTTCGCCAAATCAGATTCTTCAACCGCCGTTGTGATACCATTGAATGCATTTAATACTGCGTCGAGTTGTGAACGAAACTGGGAAGGCAATATCATTTGCTGGCTTGCTGTTTCCCCCTGTTGCGATTTTTTTCCACTCTTTGAACCACCATGGTCATGTCCACCACCACCGCCTCCTTCGGGGGTCATCATTGACGGCTTGGCAGAAATTTGCAGAGCGCTGTCTAGCTTGAAGTTACCGTTGGTGACGACAAGGTCTCCTTCCTTTAATCCGCTTCGTACTAGATAGTATCCACCTGCACGCGGACCTAACACAATTTCACGGCCTTCAAATGTTGGCTCTTTCGCCGTGGGAATCTCAACGTAGACGATCGCTCGAGTACCGGTGAGTAATGCAGCCGATACTGGAATGACAAGTGGTTTCGGTTTGTTTTCAGGATTGGCCATAACGTCTCCTAACGTCTCGGCACGAACTAATGGCATCCCACAGATGTCGCAGTTTCCAGGTTTGTCCTTAACAATTTCAGGATGCATAGGACTAATCCACTTACCTGCAAGATCGTTATCGAGCACACGCCCTCCGGAAGCGAGCTGCGAACGTACTATGGCACGTACAAACATTTCCGGCTTGAGCTTGCCATCCTTGTTGGGCACATTGACTCGGACTTTGACTGTCCGGGTATCCTTGTTCAACACAGGGTCAATAAACGCAATGCGGCCCGTAAACGTCTCGCCTGGGTATGCTTCTGTTGTAAATTCCACTTTTTGTCCGTAGTGGAGCCAAACCAAATCAGATTCATAGGCATCGAGTTTGACCCACACCTGATTCAGGTCAGCGACAGTATAGATTCTGTCACCAGTGCGCACGCGGTCGCCCTCTTGCCGCAGCTTTTCGATGATGACGCCGCCAATCGGTGAGAAAATGGTGATGTGGTCGGTCGGGGCACCACGTTGTTCAATGTCTTTGATCTGTTTGGTCGACAAGCCAAGAAGACGGAGTTTTTCGCGTGCAGATGCGACAAGATCAATTGGCTGTATGAGTTTTGTGGAAGAAGAAGTGCGCTCGCGTTTATATTTTAGTGCCTGAATCAGCTCTTCCTGAGCAGCATATAACTCTTCGCTGTAGATGTAGACCAGGTGGTCACCCTTCTTGACTTCGATACCAGTGAAATCAACATACAAACGGTCGAGGCGGCCGGAAACCCACGCTGTGATGTACGAGAGTTTTGTTTCGTCATATTCGACTTTTCCGACCATACGTATTTCTGCTGTGACATAACGCCGCTCGACTGGCGTAGTTTCGATTCTCATCAACTTCCGCGCAGTGGGGCTGATTTTGATTGTCCGTATGCCGCCAGCTGATGTTGTGACGGGTACCAATTCCATTCCGCAGATAGGACACTTGCCTGGACCATTGCGACGAATTTGGGGGTGCATCGAACAGGTCCAGATCTGAGACACATTTTTGTGCTCCGTATGCGTCTCACCAGATTGGGACGGATCTGTCGTCAACGAAGTTCCCCTCATAGACCATGCAAGGCCGAAGCCGATTACTAGCAGAATCACTGCCTGTCCTACCCACAGCTTACCAGTATGTTTGCCGTAGAAGCGACCCCACCAGTTAACTTGAAAAGAGTCTTCCATTGTCATCCTCAGTTTTTTACGGGCTTCTTCTTAATTTAACCACGCAACTAATTTGTTGACTTCTTCAAGGTCACGCGCTCCGATCAATGTAATGTGACGTGATCCGCGTTTCCAACTGGCAGCGATTTGCTCATCCAGTTCGACTAGACAGCACTGTTTGTCTTTACAACTCGCAGTTATACTTGGCCTATCTCCAAACCATTCTGTAAGTTCTTCATCATCATGCTCAAAAATAGCCAGAGTGCTGCCATCGCTTCGTTTGCAGATAGATTGCACGCAAATACAACATGGCATCTTGATGACGTGAGTTGATTCGAGGGTATATTCGGCAGGCAGGCCTTCGGTAACAGAGGGCCGATATCCGATGTACTCGGAAGCTTGATTAGGGGCAACGAGTTGGTTCGTATATTTCGCGAGCAAAATCTGCTGAGCCGTATCAGGATCATGACGAAATTCGTCAAGATAATGTCCAAATTCTGCTGTAAAGTTATCATGTTCGCCATGAGCAAACCATGACTGATAAGTGAACCAGCCGATCCCAGCTGCAACGAAGATGGTTGCTGCCAATATAAACGACCACGGCACTGGGAACGAAACCCGACGATCGTTACCCTCGGGTTTGGTGATGGGATCATCGTAGATAGATTGTTGGTCTAGCTGCTCTTTGATTTGACTCCAAATTAGTTGAGTTGGTACAGGCTCGCTAAAAACACTAGATATGCGTGAGAGTTTCTGGAACCCAGCAAGTTCTTCTGCGCATTTTGCGCATGTGTTTATGTGTGTCGATACGTCGGACTTTTGGTCATCTGCCAACTCGCCATCGTAGTAGGCGGAAAGCAATTCTTGGACTTCGGAACAATTCATGTTATGGCTCCCAACCCAGATCAACGAGGTGCTGCTGTAATTCACGTCGTGCACGATTTAGTCGTGATCCTACTGTTCCTTCAGGAATTTTGATTACCTCTGCGATTTCGCGATAGGACAAATCTTCAACCTCACGAAGTACGAAGATCGAAAGCAACTCTGGTTCGACTCTAGATAGAGCCTCGTCCAAAAGTTCCTTATGTTCGTTACGTTCAAATTCCGGTTTGTGTTGGCTCATCGGTTCATGTGAAAGATTTTGGAAATTCCAACGACGCCCTTTACGCAGGTGTTGAAGCCCTTCATTTATAGCAAGTCGATAAAGCCAAGTTTGAAACTTGGATTGAGCTGCGAACTGGTCAATTTTACGAAATAGTTGCAGAAAAACTTGTTGTGTTACATCTGCTGCATCTTGTAGCCCAACCGTGCGAATCATGAGTCTGTATACCTGCCTATGATACAACTCATATAGACACTGTTGCGCACCACGTTCCTTAAGGCGACACCCTTCCAGTATACTGGCGTCGACTTCAGTCGCATCGCTTGCATCATTCGGTGTTGTTGTATGTTTAGATGCCACAGCCAGAGAGTTTCTTCATGGGATTTCAAAAATTGAGCATGAAATAATATGTGCGTCTTTATTTATCTCAGGTTTTAAGCAAATTCATGATTATCATTGATCTAACAGCTAAATAATGAGACGTATCTTCGGTATTGCAGCGTAGCACACTGACTTATTCAGGACAACTAAGTCTATTAATCATGTGAATTTTACATTAGGATTTACGCTTTCTTTCAAAATATACGTCTAATTTAGATGAGTCTAAGGGGACTTTCAAATCTTTGCTAGCTAATTAGGTCCGTTGAGACAGAATTACATTTCGTAAATCATCTAGAAAAAGAATTTGGATTTTCATGAAGAAACTGTAGTGAGTTGGTATCTAAGCTAAGGAGCTACAAAATCGTTTTGTGGACATGACTGTTTTCGTTTCTAAGATATACGAGGATTTTGATGAAGTACTTGGTTCCTTTCAGTCTCATGATTGTCACTTTGATTACATTTTCCCTCTCTGGTTGTGGTTCTGATCATACTCAACCAACCAACTCAAGCTCTCCTTCTATCGGTGATAGCCACGGTGATCACGGTGATCACGGCATGAATGGGCAAACCGACATGGATAAAATGAAAGTCGCGCTTGCGAAACTGTCTACAGAAGACGCAGCTTCAGCAGAGAAACAGCATGTTTGCCCTGTCTCAGGTAAGATGCTCGGCGTAATGGGGCCACCCCAAAAAGTCGACGCTAACGGCCAACCAGTGTGGATTTGCTGCGATGGCTGCAGAGATAAGCTGCTCAGCGATCCCGATGTATATCTCGCTAAGTTGAAAAAAGAATAGCCAAAAAATTAGCAGTATTCAGGATTGAGTGTCATCGTCAGGCAAGATGAAGAGGATTTGAGTGGGAGTTTTTGAAAATTGCCCTTTCCTCAGACAGTCGGTAATTTTTCGTTCTAATTGGGTCTTGTTGTATGTCAAGCGGTGATGGAATGCGACCTGAAAGTATCGACAAAGGGTATTTAATTGATGAGAAGAATGCAGCCTTGCGTGAGCGATTTAGTCCTTGTGCAATTACCGCAGTAGTGGGCTGTGTTTATAAGACATAATGTGAATGATCAACAGGGGTGATTCCTCGTGAAATATTACGTCCACATGCTGGTAGGCTGTGTGCTGCCGTTCTTGCTAATTTTTATGTTACCTTTGTTCGGCGTCGGCGAAGGTATGACAATGTTCGTCTTTGTAGTTCTCATGTTCGGATGCCATTTATTCATGATGCGCGGACACCAGCATGGTGACGACAGACACTAAAACAGAAAGTGAGAAAAAACCATGCGTACTCTTAACGTGTCACGGTTTGGATTCGCATTGGCGATGGGATCGGCGTTATCCTATATTGGCTGTGCACTCGTGATGATGACAGTCTCGCAAGATGTTGCCATTCACTTTTTCAACAGTCTCATGCACGGCATCGACGTCACCACAATCATGCGTTGGGACATGCCGTGGTGGGAAATGATCGTGGGCGTGCTGGAGATCTTTATTCTGGGCTGGCTGTTCGGGGCAATCATCGCCGTATTCTACAACGTTGGTGTGAAGGAAACGAAAGAGAGCTAACCAATGTGCGATCTCCAGGCATATACCTACGTAGTTTGGGGCCTCGTTATTACAATGGTTCTGATCAATGTATTCTTCATAGTGCGGTTCATTCCGATACACATGAGGCTCGGAAGGCGGTCGAGGAAGCGAGTCGTTCTTAAAGAGTACCGCAAGTAAATGCCGCGTAAACCAATGTTTTTCCCTCTACTCTCGCCGTAACGAACTGCGTAACCGAGACCATGACTATGATGCCACATCACTTTTACCACATCAGTTTTATCGGTGACTCGAGGTTTGGCTATCCAGAGCGGCCAGCACGATCGTTACGTCATCGTGCTGCACCGCTTCCTGTTGAAATGCAGCCAAGGCGTGTTTGATCCTATCAATGAATTCGTTGAGTATCAATTCCGGAGAAGTTTCCAGCAACTCTACCAAACGGTCGCGGCCGAATAATGTGCCGTTGGGATCATGAGTTTCCGTTACTCCATCGGTCACGAGCAGTAGCCGTTCGCCTTGTGCGAGGTCGTACTCTTGCGATTCCCATATCGCATCCGCATCAATTCCAAGAATTAGGCCGGTAGATTTCAGGGCACGCCGCTCACCGTCCGGAGACAGAAGCAGTGCAGTTTCATGGCCTGCGCTGGCGTATTCCAGTCGTTGAGATTGCACA
>TARA_R110000868_G_scaffold81757_1_pt1 | contig 10417 bp, 13 predicted proteins | sample TARA_R110000868 | Tara Oceans TARA_R110000868 (sample SAMEA4397489) | marine metagenome | biome: Polar Biome; feature: [SRF] surface water layer (ENVO:00010504); material: water (ENVO:00002006), including particulate matter (ENVO:01000060) such as... | depth 5 m | reverse complement strand
ATCTTCTCCAGTTCAAACAGTTGCTGGTGGAACCAATTGGAAACAGGTTTCTTCTGGGTCATCAGTTGGTGGGGCATCAGCAACTGCAGCCATTAAAACCGATGGCACTTTATGGACTTGGGGAAATAATCTTTTGTATGGCCAATTAGGTGATGGTACCGTAATAAGCAAATCCTCTCCAGTTCAAACCGTTTCTGCTGGTAACAATTGGGAACAAGTTTCTATGAGTCAGTCTGGCTGCGCAGCCATTAAAACCGATGGCACTTTATGGAATTGGGGTATAGGCGACTGGGGGTCACTAGGTGATAATACCACAGTAAGTAAATCTTCTCCAGTTCAAACAGTTGCTGGTGGAACCAATTGGAAACAAGTTCTCAGAAGTTATCCAACAACTTTGGCCATTAAAACCGATGGCACTTTATGGACTTGGGGAAATAATGAGTATGGCCAAATAGGTGATAATACAATAGTAAATAAATCCTCTCCAGTTCAAACCGTTTCTGCTGGTACCAATTGGAAAATGATTGGCGGTGGAACCGCTACCACAGGTCAAGGATCACTAGCAGCCATTTATTTCTATGATGCCGGTAATTTATATCCAAGTGCTTAAATATAATAATTAAAAGGAAATTAAAATGTTTGTAATAATACAGGACAATCATGTAGTTTTAGGTCCAATGAGATGGAATAGATTTCGTTTTGAAAACTTTTTAGAAGAAGAATGTGAAGTAACTTTTACATTAGAAACTAAAAATGATGATAATATTCCTATAATTGTTTCTGATAGTATTAAAATTCTTCCAATTACTGGAACTCCTGACCCAACATTTAATTCTAAAACTCAAATGTTACATGGACCATTTTGGGAGTTTACAGATTCTTCAGCAATAAGTTCTTATCAAGTAATGGATATGTCAATTGATGCCGTTAGAAATAATTTACTAGGTGTTGCATCTAATGAGCGTTGGTTAAAAACAAATAATACTGTTCCTGTTACTATTAATAATATTGAATATAAATTTGATACTTCAACACAAACGACACACGCATTACATCAAGCAATTACGTCAAACATACAGTCATTAAATTGGAAGTTAAATGGTGAATGGATACAATTAAGTTCTAATAATATTTCAACAATATGCAATGCAATTACAACACATATTCAAACTTGTTTTGATTGGGAACTTTCTAAAGTTACCGAAATAAATAATTGTTCAACGCTTGCAGAGCTTGATGCAGTTGAAATTGTTACACCTTCTACGCCTAATTTAACAGGAATTTAATAGAGTTTTATGGCTACCACAAATTTCAAAAACTCCTCGGGTAGTGATTTAGGTTCTTTTTTAGTTGAGAAGTCTTATTTGATAGATAGATATCCTGAATTAGTGGATACTTTCAAACAAGCTGGACTGTGGAATTGGGGTTATAATGGTTTTGGCATACTAGGTAATAATACAATAGTAAATAGATCCTCTCCAGTTCAAACAATTTCTGCTAGTAGCAATTGGAAACAGGTTTCTCTTGGAACTTATCATGTAGCATGTATTAAAACCGATGGCACTTTATGGACTTGGGGATATAATACTTTGGGTGCACTAGGTAATAATGCAAGCTTAGACAGGTCCTCTCCAGTTCAAACCGTTTCTGGTGGTACCAATTGGAAACAGGTTTCTGGTGGGGGTTATCATACAGCATGTATTAAAACCGATGGCACATTATGGTTATGGGGAATGAATACATTAGGCGGCCTTGGCCAATTAGGTAATAATGCAATCTTACCTAGGTCATCTCCAGTGCAAACCGTTTCCGGTGGTACCAATTGGAAAATGGTTGCTTGTGGAGATTATAATACAACAGCCATTAAAACAGATGGTACTTTATGGTTATGGGGCAACAACAGCTATGGCCAACTAGGTAATAATGGTTTCTTACCTAGGTCATCTCCAGTTCAAACCGTTTCTGGTGGAACCAATTGGAAAATGGTTGACTGTGGTCGTTATGCTACAGCAGCTATTAAAACCGATGGTACTTTATGGTTATGGGGACTAAATGATAATGGCCAACTAGGTGATAATTCTTTTACTTATAAATCTTCTCCAGTTCAAACAGTTGCTGGTGGAACCAATTGGAAACAAGTTAGTTGTGGTTATTATTATATGGCAGCTATTAAAACCGACGGCACTTTATGGACTTGGGGTGACGGTACCGCAGGAGCTTTAGGTGATAATCAAACAATACGAAAATCTTCCCCGGCACAAACAATTGCTGGTGGTACCAATTGGAAGCAGATTGGTGCGGGCGACTTTCATATGTCAGGCATTAAAACAGATGGTACTTTATGGATATGGGGAGACAACGGAACTGGCGCACTAGGTGATAATTCTACAACTATAAAATCTTCTCCAATACAAACAGTTGCTAGTGGTACCAATTGGAAAATGGTTAGTTGTGGAAGCTCAGTTACGTCAGCCATCCGTGATGATTCTGCTGATGTGTTTGGAGATTCTACATGATACATCCTTTGGTGAAGTTGATTACAGTTGATGGTTTTTTTACAAAAGAACAAGCAATAAATATGTCAAGAACTGTTGATATGTTAAAATATGAGAAATCAGAATTTGGTAAAGAAATACCAAATTTTAATTTAGTACCAGAAAATGCAAACAAATTGTTCTCAGACATTATAGGTACTAATATTATAGTAGATGAAGAACGTTCTGGTGTGTTTAGGTTTCCAGAATTGTTTGTTCATTTTGAGGGATTTGATGGAACAAATGAATGGTGTTTTATGGTGGCTCTAGAATCATCAACATTTAATGTGTATGAAAATTTAAGAGGTCCTAAAAATGCTTTAGAGGGACACGAATTAGGTTATAGAAATTTGTTTGAGTGGGACTTAAAAACAAATTACTTATTGGATCCAGGTCAAGGAATTTTATTTCGGCCATGGTTGTTTCATTCGTTTGATACTGGATTAATACAAATGTTTAGGTTAAGAGAAGAATAAATGGCAACTGATTTCCAAATCAATGGCAAAAGCTTTGATGACTTTTTTATTCCTAGAGATTTATTTTCTCAAGGTGGATTGTGGGGATGGGGTTATAATAATGTTGGCCAACTAGGTGATAATACATCAACCCAGAAATCTTCTCCAATTCAAACAATTTCTGGTGGTACCAATTGGAAACAGGTTTCTGTTGGAGACCACGCAGCAGCCATTAAAACCGACGGCACTTTATGGTTGTGGGGAAGAAATACATATGGCCAATTAGGTAATAATTTGGGAGGTGGTGCTGCATTAGATCCTAAGTCCTCTCCAGTTCAAACAATTTCTGGTGGCACCAATTGGAAAATGGTTGCTTGTGGAGGTTATAACACAGCATGTATTAAAACCGATGGTACTTTATGGTTATGGGGATATAATACTTTGGGTCAACTAGGTAATAATGCAAATACAATTAATGAAACTAAATCTCCAGTACAAACCGTTTCTGGTGGTGCCAATTGGAAACAGGTTTCAACTGGCAACTTCTCGGCAGCCATTAAAACCGATGGCACTTTATGGACATGGGGATATAATGTTAATGGTACTCTAGGTGATAATACCACAGTAAATAAATCTTCTCCAGTTCAAACAGTTGCTGGTGGTACCAATTGGAAACAGGTTAGTTCCGGTGGTTCCCATAACGCAGCAGCCATCAAAACCGACGGCACTTTATGGACTTGGGGTATAAATTCTTATGGTAACCTAGGTAATAATACAAACGGTAATGGAGGAACCACCAACAGTCAATCTTCTCCAATTCAAACAATTTCTGGTGGTACCAATTGGAAAATGGTTGCTTGTGGTTATTATCATGACGTAGCCATCAAAACAGATGGTACTTTATGGACATGGGGGTATGGTTATTATGGTCAACTCGGTAATGAAACAAATTTATACTCAGGTTCTAGAAGTTCTCCAGTTCAAACAGTTGCTGGTGGTACCAATTGGAAACAGGTTTCTTCTGATTCTAACCATACCACATGCATTAAAACTGATGGCACTTTATGGACTTGGGGAGAAAATTCTTTTGTCCAACTAGGTGATAATACCACAGTAAATAAATCTTCTCCAGTTCAAACAGTTGCTGGTGGTACCAATTGGAAACAGGTTGATGCCGGTAGTATCTCTATGATGGCCATTAGAGAAGATTTTTATTAATATGTATTGACTTTATTATTTTTTTGTGTTATAATTATATTCTATGAAAATAAATTTAGGTTCTGGTACCAAAAGGTATCCTGATTATATTAATATTGACAATGATGCTGGTTCTAATCCAGATTATGTTATCAATATTGAAAAAGACAAATTCCCATTTGAGAATAATTCTGTTGATGAGGTCATTGCTCATCATATATTAGAACATCTTGGTGAAGGTTTCTTTCATTGTATGCAAGAATTATATCGTGTATGTAAACATGGTACTATTATTGATATTCGTGTACCACATCCAAAGCACGATTGTTTTCTAATTGACCCAACACACAGGCGTCCAATTTATCCATACACATTGGATATGTTCTCAAAAACAAAAAATAAAAAATATATAGATGATGAGAGTGGTGAAACTCCTCTTGGATTTATTTACGATGTTGATTTTATATTGGTAGACCACACTTTTACAATTGATCCTTATTGGCAAAAACAATTTCAAAATTTTACAGAAGAACAATGTGAACACGCTGCAAGGTCTTTTAATAATGTTATTGTAGAAATTGGTATTAAATTATTGGTGAATAAAGATGAATCCATTAGCAACCGCTGAATTTTTAATTAGTATAAATCAAAATGAAAAGGCTAAGATTGCTCTTGACCTGATGAAGCCATACGCAACCAACATTTTACAAATGGATGCAATGGGTAAATTGTATGCCGATATTAGGGAATTTAATGATACCTTAGAATTAGCACAAAAAATGTATCATATGATGGATACACCTGAAGGAAAATTTGATTCTAGGGTGAATATTATTCGTGCATACTTACACCTCAATGAACCAAACAAAGCACTAGAACAAGTCTATATTAACGAAAAAGAACAACCAGATGACCATCCAAATCAAATGGATAAAGCCATGTGTTACTTTCTTTTGAATAGAAAAAATGAAGGTGAAGCAATACTTAGAAACATTCTTACACAACCACACACAGAGGATATTAATTTTAGAGTTAATTTTAATCTTGGAACTTATGATTTGGCCAATGGTAACTTCAAAGAAGGCCTGCGTCATGTCTTATTAGACGGCCGAAAATTAAATATTTGGCATGAATTTAAATACCCAAAGGAACAACTTTGGGAAGGTGGTATTCAAAAAGGAAAAACAATTTTACTCTGTGCTGAAGGTGGCATTGGAGATGAAATCATTTCAGTTAGATTTATGAAACATTTCAAAGATGCTGGTATGTTTCCTATTTGGGTAACAACTAGAAAAGATATTGCTGAGATATTTAATCGTAATGGTCTCAAAACAATAACCGAATTAAAAAATATTCCACCAAATTGGTTATGGACATATTCTATGCTTTCACCAGTTTATTTGGATCTTGATGAAGATGATTTATGGCATGGAACATATTTAAAACCTTTGAATAAATCTCCTCTATTATCGAAAAAGAAAAAAATTGGTATTAAAACAATGGGTAATCCTAAGTATGACCAGGATTTACACAGAACAATACCTTGGAATGAAACGATTGATTGTATTCCAGATGATTATGAGATATATTCTTTCCATGTGGATGAAGATTTTTCACACCCTAGGGTTATAAGTCTCAAAGATAAAATTAAAACTTGGGACGATACTTTAGATTATTTAAACCAAATGGATGTAGTTGTCTCTAGTTGTAGTTCATTAATTCATGCCGCTGGTACCATTGGTAAAAAATCATATGTTTTAGTTCCAATACTAAATTATTATGTGTGGGCTAAACCAGAATATCATAGTAAATGGTATGATGAATCGTTGACGGTTCTTAGACAGACAGAATATGATAATTGGAATTCTCCTTTAATTGAATTGAAAGAAATATTATGCCAACCTTTAGTGATATAACCGTTGTAGCCGTTCATGGAAATAACGGAATAGAAAGTATTTTACCAGCACTTAAAAAAACAGCTGAAGCTTTACCCAACTGTAAACAATTATTAATAACAAATAATAAAATTGATGTAGATATTCCACAGAAATTAGTGCACCAGATTATTAGATATGAAGATTATAATCCATTTATTATATATTGCTTAAATGAATATATTGAAACTGATTATTGTTTGATTGTTGGGTCGGATGGTTGGGCATTAAATCCAAATAATTGGAGAAATGAATGGTTCAATTATGATTATATTGGTGCTCCTGGTTTTACACAAGATGAAAAATTTGCAGTAATTGGATATGATTATAATCCAGAAAAAAGAATTTTTATAAATTCACGCATCAATCAAAATGGAGGTTTTTCTTTGCGCAGTAAACAATTATTACAAGCGCCAACAAAATATGGAATTACAATGAAATGGGATCCTACTTTAAGTTATAATAATGAAGATTATCAATTGTGCTGTGTCATGAGGCCAGCATTAGAAAGTGTTGGTATAAAATTTGCCCCCATTGAAGAAGCAAGATTATTTTCAGTTGAACATTTAGATAAAAGAATACATGAAGGATTGGATTTAACTAAAATATTTGGTCAACATGGTACCACAAGAAGATTATTAGATAATAATGTTGTTCAATGGCATCTAACGGAAGAACAAACTCAAAGTATTATTGGTGAAACAGCTTTGTTAAATTTATTATCATATTACAAATATAATATATATCAGTTATCTTAATTTATGATATATACATTCGGAGATAGTTATATTTGGGGCTGGAATTTTTTCATTGACGCTGATATAAATGAAGATGAAAGAAAAAAATTAACATGGCCATCACTAATATCACAAAAACTAAATCAACCATTGATGGATTTTTCACTTCCTGCTTCAAGTAATTGGAGAATTGCCAGAAAATTACAATCATTACCATTAACAAAAGATGATATTGTATTGATTGGTTGGACTTCTCCTACAAGATTTGAATTTGGTCTTGCTGATGATTATGATGTAATTCCAAATCATGAAGATATACATTATAGAATAACGGACATGAATGAAGAAGATGGAAACATTAGAACAAAAAGAATGTCATATCATTTGATGGATTCAACGACTTGTAATTATGCCAAACAATTTATGTGGTCGGCATATGGACCATTTAATTCAGAATCTTGGTATAGAGAAATGTTCAAAGTGGTTTTTACTTCTTGCCAAAATGTATTGAATACTTCTGGATGTAAATGGTTAACATTTGATGTTTGGACTGACCAATGCGAAGATTCTTGTTTTAGTAATGTTCCCAATTACATATTAAGAGGAACTAATTTACTAAATGCTTCTAGAAATATTCCAGGAAAACAAACCAATAAAGAATATTGGTCAAAAGAAGAACACAACATAGTATCTGAGTTATTAATAAAGGAATTAAATAAATGAGTGTTCTAATTTTAAATAATTTTTTAGAAATGCCAACACTAGTTCGTGATTGGGCAATCAATCAAAAATACTATACAGCTAAAGACTTTGTAGAAATCTATGGCAAACATACCGATTGGCCAGGTAAAAGAACATTTCATGTATCCGATTTGAATAAAGAATATGCTGATATAGTTCTCAATAGACTTGCAAATATTGTTATTCAACATTATGGATTAAAAAATATTTCTATTAAGTCTTACTTTCAATTAACAACCTCTGAGGATAAAGACAGTTGGGTTCACCAAGATAATGATACGGATGTTGCAGCTGTTTTATATTTAAATCCTAATGCTCCAATCAATTCTGGAACTACAATGTATAACTGTAATGATGTTTCTAAATGGTCATCTTTTATGGCTGACCAAAATGGGTATGAAACTTTAAAAACTATTAATACGATAGAAAATAAAAAATTATTTGAAGAATTATTTGAACCTATTGATGTAATTGGTAATGTATTTAATAGGCTGATTGTATATAAAGGAACCGAATACCATAAATCAAATAATTACTTTGGTGATTCTGTTGAAAACGGAAGGTTAACACAAGTTTTTTTCATTAAAAATGAATAGACCTATTTTTAAAATTATCAATATTAATTTAACATCGGTATCTTCAGATGAGCCTGTGGAAAATGTTCCTTGCGGTAGTTGTGTGTTATGTTGTGCAACTTTGACACCATATTTAACAACTGAAGAAATTAATTCAGGATTATATCCGTTAAGTTTAATACAACCATCAGAAGAAGAACTTAAAAATACTTTGGATATTGGTCCTATAGTAACTTTGTATCGTAAAAAAGAAGGTGGTTGTGGAATGTTTATCGATGGAAAATGTAGCATATATAATTATAGACCAATTTCCTGTAGACAATTTGATTGTAGGAAAGGTCACCATCCAAAAATACCTAATATGGTAGATTAAATTTTATTATGAAAACTTTTTATTTTCTCTCTGGATTACCAAGATCCGGGTCTACAGTTCTAGCTTCTATACTAAATCAAAACCCCAAAGTTTATGTAACTCCAACCAGTCCTATGGTAGAGTTATTGGTTAAAAATCAAGACACTTTTTGGGAATTACCTGTAGTTAAAGCTAATCCTTGTCCAGACCAACTAACAAATATAACCAGAGCAATGATTAACTCTATGTGGGAACACAGACCAGAATCAATTATCATTGATAAAAATAGAGGATGGGGTAAAAATATGCCAGCCTCTACAATTTTATTTGAAAAAGAAATTAAAGTTATAGCCACCGTTAGAGATTTGCCTAGTATTATGGCTTCATGGTTAACATTATTACATAATAATCCAAAGAGTCATATGGATAAAACAATAAAACAAAGAGGTTATGAACCAACCGATGAAAATCGTATGGGTGTGATGTGGTTTAATATGGTTAAAGATTGTATGGAAGGCATAGTTCAATTAAAAAAAGATGCTTCCAATAGATTATTATTAATTGATTATGATGATTTAATAAGTGACCCAAAAACAACATTACATAATATTACAGAATTTTTATCTTTACCTAAACACAGTTACGATTTTGATAATATTAAAAGTGTTACTGAAGATGATGATTTGATGGCATGGGGACTACAAGGTATGCATAAAATTAGGCCTAAACTAGAAAAAATAGCTAAACATCCTAAAGAAGTATTAGGAGATATGTTATACAATCGTTTTATTGAAATAGAAAAGGAATATAAATGAAGAAGATTTTAATTATGGGTTTGCCTGGTTCTGGTAAAACAACTTTGGCTAAAGAGCTCAAGAAATACTTAGAAGAAAATGGAACAGGCAGTATTAATAATCATACTGCAGAAATGTTACCAATAGGTGGTTTAAAGACCCAAGTAACTTGGTTTAACGCAGATGAAGTCCGTAAGAAATATAATGATTGGGATTTTTCTAAGGAAGGACGTATTCGGCAATCATTACGGATGGCACAGTTTGCTTTAGAATCTAATGGTGATTATGTTATCTGTGATTTTGTGGCACCAATAGTTGAAATGAGAAATAACTTCAAAGCATACTGGACTATATGGGTAGATACTATAGAGAAAAGTCGTTTTGAAGATACAAACAAAGCCTTTATTCCTCCTGAAATATATGATTTTCGTGTTACCGAACAAGATGCTAAAAAATGGGCAGAGTTTATTGGTGAACATATTATTGAGGATCGTAGAAGGCCAACATTCGATTGGAAAAAAGAAACAGTTCAAATGTTGGGTAGATGGCAACCATGGCATAAAGGACATCGTGCTTTATTTGAAAGAGCGATTTCTAAAACTGGTCAAGTAGTTATTCAAGTCCGTGACTGTCAAGGTTGGCAAGGTTCTAATCCATTTGCAATTGACCAAGTAAAATCAAACATTAAAAAAGATTTAGACCCATTATTTCAAGGACAATATGAAATACAGATAGTTCCAAATATAGTTAATATTACTTATGGTCGTGATGTGGGTTATAAAATTGAACAGGAAACCTTTGATGATGCAACACATTCAATCTCTGCTACAAAGATTCGTAAAGAGCTGGGCCTTAAATAATGGTGATTCTCCTGTAAGGAGTTTGGTTAAAGCATACAGTTATCGTTGCTGTGGTACTTTAACCACCATTATTATTTCTTATATTATTACAGGTGAGATAATAGTTTCTCTTGGAATTGGTGCCACCGAAATGGTGGTTAAACCTTTTATTTACTGGTGCCACGAAAGAATTTGGAATAAAGTTAAATGGGGTAAGGTATAAATACCTCTTATAATAGGAGATTATTATGCCATCCGT
>TARA_R110000868_G_scaffold59271_3_pt1 | contig 10418 bp, 10 predicted proteins | sample TARA_R110000868 | Tara Oceans TARA_R110000868 (sample SAMEA4397489) | marine metagenome | biome: Polar Biome; feature: [SRF] surface water layer (ENVO:00010504); material: water (ENVO:00002006), including particulate matter (ENVO:01000060) such as... | depth 5 m | reverse complement strand
CCTCGCCAACCTCGAGCTCCGCTACTCAAACATGGTGCGCAACCTGAACGAATACAGAGCAGCAGTCCTCGCATCAAAAAACGCCAGTGTCGCCAAGCTGCCATGAAAGAACTTCACTGCAAAAAATACGACAACTGGACGCAGCATCCAGAGGGTGCAAAATGCGAATGGTGCGGGTCACTGGACACGGTGACGACAACCACCCACGGCGGCCACCGCAAAGGCGCAGGGCGCAAGCCAACAGGCAAGGCTCGGCGCATCATCCGCAGCGTCAATCTCGACGGAGAGGTGTGGCAGCGCATCGACGCGAAAGCCAAGCATAAAGGAATCTCAGCGAGCGAGCTGATAAACCGCTGGGGGAGTAAGTTGAAAACCGAAACAGAAAACGAAATATGAAAACAGAAACATGGATAAGCGCAGATGAAATGCCGGACAGGAAAGCAACCGACGACGACGTTGAAAAAGCCATCGCATCTATCAACCACGCGACGGATTACCCCACTCGCACCGCGCAAGACTTGGAGATTGCCGACTTGAAGAGCGAGAACAACGCGGCGTTTGAGCGGATTTATGACCTCAGTCTAGCACTTTTCAATATTGGATATGACCCGACTGAAAAGCGTCAATCATGCCGAAAATGCGGAGGCGTAATGAAGCGGGGTATCGCAACGGGTCAAACGTATGTAGGGCATCCCGACTTCCCCGGCGAAACAGGACTTGAGGCCGGATGCACCGTTACTCATGGAGGACCAGGTAAAGTTATTCCCGTTTTGAAGTGCCAAGATTGCGGGTGGTCGGTTAGCGATTAAAATCCCAGTGGTGGCGGGTTTTTTCGTTAGTAAATTACGCGAAAATCAGCGATTGAATCGCCAGTGTTTGCGTTCGTCGTAATCACGAAGCGTATAAATTCTGCCAACTCCGCAAGCGTCACATAAGTCAGGGTCGATGCCGGAAGCGCGGCAATGCCTTCGCTCGTATCCGTCCAAGTTAGGTTATCCGTGCTGGATTGAACCTTGTAGCTGATACCGTTATCGGACCAGAGGCGCAGCATCGCTTGGTTTCCTTGGACGTTGACTGAGTTTGACGTTCCTAGCATCAAAGCGGGGAGCGTTGCGGTTGAATGATCCTCGGTTGAGAATGTAAGAACATCAGCAGCGGATAGGATGCCAGCGGCGAGAGTGAAAAGTAACGTGCCGTCAACACCGCCAATAGGGAGACGAATCGCAAAGTTAGAAGCTGATTCTGTGATCGTTTGGTCAACTCGACGTTCACACGGGATTCTATCGGTCAAGGTGATGACTGTAGTTGCAACCGTGGCGGAATAAATCGGATTAGCAGCCGTGCCTGTGAAATAATCCGTCCCCGCAATGCCATCGAGGTTAATGGCTTTCTTGATCGCGAGAGTGGTATCCGTTGCCGTTGATCCGAGCTGAACGTCATTGATTGCCGCCATCGTGGTTTTGAACCGATATACGATCCCGCCAATGGTAAGCGTATCGGCATCCGTCGGGTTTGTATCCGTGCGAATGTCACCGGATGCAGCAGTGCCGGGTCCGTATGCTTTGACGACTCCCGCTTGTGCCGTGCTGAGAATCGCTTGGCTGATCGAATCGAAAATTTCCACCGACGAAACCTCAACTTTCCCGTTTAACGTCAGGGCGTCCGAGTCTGGAGTCGCGGAAACATCGCCGTAAACTGTCAGCGTCCCGGCGTCCGCTACGTTGTTCGATCGGACGTAAATTAGAGCCGATGCAGTAGGTTGCGCGGCGAGGGTATTAGTTGCGACGGTGGAGAAAGCGGTCTGTGACATGCAAGTCCCCTACCCTATCGAGGCTCGTTTGTAAATATCATTTGACTTGCAGCGCATTAAAAGGCATCAAGACTCCGTGACTAGTCCAACACAACTAATGACGCGAAGCGAGGCCGCAAGAAGTCTGCAAGTATCTATGAAAAAACTCGACGCTTTGATTGCGGATGGATCATTGCCAGTGATCCGCATGGGGCGATCAATCAGAATCCGCCCGGAGTCGCTAAACGCATTTGCGGCAGCAAGTGAATCCAAACCATCGAAACGCAAGCCATGAAATCCCACGAATACGCAGACCTGTTTCCAATGATGCCGGAAATGGACCTAATGCGACTAGCCGAAGACATCAAAGAGAAGGGGATGTCAGATCCAATCATAACGCTTGAAGGCGCAATTCTTGACGGGCGAAACAGATTCAAGGCTTGCGAAATCAATAACATCACACCGCAATTTAAGGAATACAATGGGGATGATCCGTTAGGATTCGTCGTGAGCCATAACCTACACCGCCGCCACATGAACGAAAGCCAGCGAGGAATGGTAGGGGCGAAGCTGGCGAACTTACAAAAGGGTGGGGCCGGGGGATTTAAGACCGATAGCGCAATTGCGCTATCGCCTCCCGTATCCCAAAAGCAAGCCGCCGAGATGCTGAACATCGGAGTCGATAGCATCAAGCGGTCTAAGCAGGTTTTGAAGGATGGGATACCAGAACTGGAGTCAATGCAAATGAGCGGAGAAATATCAGCATCGTCGGCGGCATTAGTATCACAATTGCCAAAAGAAGAGCAACGCAAAGCAGTATCCGGGGGCGTTGCGGGCGTGAAGGATGCCGCAAAAAAGTTGAAAAATACCAAGAAAGAATCTGCGGATTCCTCATCCCCTCAGGAGTCACTAAAAGTCACGCAATCGCCACCGCAAACAAGTGGATCAGATGGCAGATCGAAGATTCCGAAATGGATTCCAGACGACGGGGAGCGCTTATGGCTACTGGCAAAAACCGACCTAGACAAGATCCTACCATCGGACAAATACAGAGAAAAGGTAATGAACAATCTAATCAAATACGCAACCAACAGACTCGAAAAGAACATCTAATATCCGAAACCATGAAAATCAGCAAGACAAAGAACTACTCCATTTTTTCCCACAATCCAAACCAAAGGACTTTCAGTGAAGTGAAGGTTGCTCAGTTGGTTGAGAAAATGAAACGCAACGGCTTTCCGCCATCTATGGCAATTTCCGTATTCCAAGAAAAAGCAGGCAAATACACAATCAACGCGGGACACCACAGGCTTGCCGCCGCAAAGCGTTTGGGAATTGACGTTCTTTATGTGGTGGAACACCAGTGGAGCGTGGTTGAGCTTTCCGACGAAGGCACATTCATGACATCGTGGTCACTCAAGGATCATGTTTCTAATCATGCGAAATCAGGAAATAAAGACTATGCCGAGCTTTTGAAAATGCAAGACATGGGATTAAACATCAGTCACGCGGCATCAATGTTTCACGGAGAACAAGCTGGAAGCGGCAACGCTGCCGATTATGTGAAAGCTGGAACCTTCAAAATCAAAGATCGGGTAATGGTTAATAAATGGCTTGAAATTCGAGAAGAGTTTGGAGAAAGAGTCCCGTGTATTTTTCACCGAAATTTTGTATCATGCTGGTGCAAGTGCATGTTTACGCCAGAATACGATAACGAAATATTCATCAAACGACTCAGAGCAAATCCGACGATGCTAGAAAAATGCAACACGGAAGATCAAATGATGAAATTGATTGAGGAGCTTTATAATTTCAATCGCCCTAAAAAAATACCGTTGGCGTTTATTGTGACGAGAAACAGTTCAGAAAGAAAAGTTACTTCATTTGGATTGAAATTAAAGACTGCAAAATAACCCATCCCTACCCTATCCCGCTCGGAGCAATCCCAGCGGGATTTTTTGTGTCTAAAAATAAATCTTGCCAATCCTAAGTAATCTACTAAGGATTCACGCAAGGCATGTTGAGAAACATTCTTAGTTCGGGATGGATTAACCTCCTGCCGTCGATGGGTTCGATGGCGGGAGGAATCTCGCGTAATCAAGGAGGGTCTTTCTAATGTCCGTCCGCGGTTCATTTGTCGGACTAGAAGCTGCCGACCTAATCGAGATTCGGGACGCTTGCAAAGGCGCAATCATCGCCGGAACCGTGCGCGGTATCAGCTACACCATTGCAGGCCGTAGTTTTTCCTTCCCGTCGCTAGAATCGGCATCCAGCACGCTCCAAGAGGCATCTTACGCGCTCGGATTGCTTCAAGGGACACGTTCCAACCAAGTCCGCGCCAATTTTAACCCATCAACAGGGAGGAATAGCCAATGAATCCCGACTTTAAAATGTCGGTTTTCGACAAGGCTCTATGCGCGATTGCGCCCGGCATCGGCGGGAAACGCCTAGTTTCCAAGCTGGCGATTCACAATTTTCGGTATGACGGAGCGAAAATCGATCACAAGCGAGGCCAGGCACCAGCGAACATGTCGCCTAACTCGTTTGACGTTCAACGCGACCGACTCCAGCTCATGCGCGAGGGAGAGGACATGGAGCGCAACTTTGCGCCGGCCAAGATGCTCAATCGCAAAGTGTCGATGTATGTCACCCCACAGAGCTACCACGCGCAGACGGGCGACCAGAAGTTAGACACTGAGATTGAGGACTATCTAAACGAAGAAGTATTCCCTAACTGCGACGTTACCGGACGCTACAACTTTTTCCGAATGATGGAGTTCGGAGTCAGTGGCCAATTCCGTTGCGGCGATTACGGATGGGCGTTTCAACGTCCAGGATCATCCGAGGGCATGAGTGAGGAAGAGTTAGTTAAACTACCTCTCAAAATCCAAGCAATCGAAGCGGATAGAATCGGAGGCATCTATCAAAACGTGGTATCGAATGACTACGTTTCAGGATTGAATATCGGAGAATACGGACAAGTTGAATCCTTCCGAGTGTTCCACCGTTCGATGACGACGAACACCTACGATAACCCCGTGGATGTTATCGCTAAGGATTTTGTTCACTACACGGACCCGATGAGGATTGACCAGTATCGCGGGGTTTCGATTCTAGCGACTGCAATTCAGAATCTCCGCGACCTCTACGAGATGATGGATTTTGTGAAGGGCAAGGCAAAGCTCGCCAGCGCACTAACGGTATTCACTAATTCCAACGGCGCAACGGTTGGCGGCGGTGCGATGGACCCATACGCCACGAATCTTTTCAGCGCAGACGCCACAGGACTCCAGCAAGACATCCAGTTTGGGCAAATCAACCACCTAGCAGGCGGGACAGATATCAAATTCCCTGCCAGCAACTCCCCTTCCAATGAAGAGCAATGGTTGATGACTCAGCTTCTCAAGTTTGTGGCGATGAGCTACGATCTCCCCTACTCGTTCGCGCTGGATGCAGCGTCACTAGGCGGCGTTTCCAGCCGTCTGGAAAGCGAGATGGCTAAGGCTACGTTTGAGCGGTTTCAAGGCGTTCTCAAGCCTCATTCTGACCGAATCAAGAATGCGTTCCTAATCGACGCCATCGCCAAGGGCATTTTCCCCGTTTCCGTTCTTCGCAAGATCACGAAGGGCCGATGGGGATACCGTCAACACCCGCAACCCGACCTTGGACGCGAGGCAACGGCAGCGGTAAACCTTTACGAAACCGGACTTCTCGACCCTCTCAAATACTGGATCGACAACGCACAAGACCCCGAGGACGTAGCCCGCTCGATGGGACGCTGGCACCAGATCAAAACCAAGGTTGCGGAAGAAGTTGGCGCACCTATTGGTGATATTTTCGGATCAGGACCAGCCAAGCCAGTGTCTGCCACCGAGAGCTTCACGGAAACTGCCGACCCTGATATTGCTTCATCTGGAGGAATAATTGGGGGGGATGAAACCGTTTCAATAGCCCCCCCCGCCGGAGCTGGTCTAAATGGAGCGCAAATTTCAGCACTTAACGACCTAGCCACAAAAGTAGCCAAAGGGGAGATGCCTATAAGTTCCGCCAAGTCAATCGCGCAATCAGCATTCCCCACGATATCTAGTGAAGCACTTGAGTTAATTTTCTCTGATATGGAGGAATTTGTAACCAAGAAAGCACAAGACGCAGTAGAAACGGCAACGGGGAAAAAATTTTCCCGCAAGGATTTCAAGGAATCTGATTCTTCTATCAGTAAGCGTATCGACGACGCCAAGGCAACGATTGCCGAATTGAACGACCGTAAGGCCAAGTTCACTCAAGACCTTCTCAACTATCAGGGTAGCGAGGCGAGCGCATCACTTGTGCAACGTGCGCGGATTGCTGTTGATCGCATCACTCAAGAAATCCACGACGAGCAACAAGACTTAGCGGCATTGCTAGAACGCGAATGGCGCAGGCAGAACGCTAATAAGCCGATGCCGGAACCAACGGGTGACGAGATCGAGAAGAAAGCCGTCAAAGCTAAGAAACGCGATGACCGTCACGCCGTAGTTGCCGCTCTCATCCAAGAGGGAATCCCCGAAAGCCAAGCCTACGCGATCAGCTACGAGATAGTTGAAAGCGGCAAATTCAAGCAAGGGAAATTACCCGCTAACATCCAGAAGAAGTATTTTCCATGAAACCTCACTTTTTCAAAATTGGCGAAGGCCATGCGATTGACGAAACTAGCGGCACAATCCGCCAAGTCTCGCTGATGGAAATCGGCAATGCTGAAGGTCACTTCGACAAGGAAGGCCGTCAAATGATCGTGGATGAAACCACGCTCAAGCAGGTTTACGAATTCTGCGTTAAGAACGGAAATCTCAAAGTCAAAGCGGATCATGGCAGCGGCGTGATGGCCACGATTGGATGGGCTGATAACTTTGCGCTAACGGCTAACAAAGTCACCGCAGACTTCCACATTTACGAAACTGAGCCGCAACGTCCGCGCATCATCGAGATGGCACGGAAGAATCCCGACCATCTCGGAATGTCGCTAGAATTCAACGGCGACGATGAGACGAAAGGCGACCATTGCCTCGCCCGTTGCAACTCCGTTTTCGCCACCGCGCTCGTATCCGATCCAGCGGCTAACAAATCATTATTCTCAGCGGCAATTCCGCCAACACCAAACGAAAACCAAAATACAAACATGGACACCAAACAGTTCGAGGAATTGTCAAAGAAGTTTGACGACCTCAAATCCACCAATGACGCGCAAGCCGATTTGATCCACAAGTTCGCGAAGAAATTCGAGGACGAAGAAAAAGACGACAAGGAACTCGAATCCGATGAGGACAAGAAGGACTTGGAAGACGATGAGGAAAAGGACGAAGACAAGAAGGAACTGGATGAGAATCCAGACGCCGACAAGGACGACGCCGAAACCAAGAAGATCGAAATGGCCGCGCAACGTGGCGCAGAAGCAGCGATCAAAGCGTTTTCCGCCAAGATGGGACTCACTCCACTCAAAGCCGGACCAGCCAAGGAATCCGATTCCAAAGTCAAGACCTACTCCGAACACGTTGCCGAAGTTGCTGACAAGCAATTTAGCGGCAATCGCGTGAAGGCAGAAGGCGAAATCCTCACCAACAAAGCTAAGCACCCCGTCGCCTACAAAGCATGGGAAGCGCAACGCCAAGTCCAATAACTGCGATCAATAATTCAAAAACTAACACACCACTACAATGGCCAGTCAAAACGAAAATGGATTCAAATCCTTCCTCGCATCCGGCGCGATTTCCGCATACCGGATCGTGAAGGTTCAATCAGACGGAACCATCACCGCAGCAGCGGATGATACTAAAGGAATCGGCGTCACCCAAGAGGATGTCGCAGATGCCGGATACGCAAGCGTCAAGCTATGGAGTGCCCCAGGCTCTTTCATGGTTGCAGCATCGGGTTCCGCTATCACGGCAGCAACATCATACGGAACAATTACTGGCGGATTCGCTGGAGTTGTCACCACCGCCCGCTTCACGGCACTTAACTCGGCAGTCGCATCAAACGGCATCGTCGTTGAACTCGTGCAAGTCTAACACGACAAAACATCAAGCACTAACTAACTAATACAATGGCTTACACTAACGCACAAGCAACACCACGGAGCGACATCTTCGCTTTGATGATGCAAGCACCGATGGCAGGTAATGACCTGTTTATCGGAGACAAAGTTCTCCCCGTCAAAGGCGAGGATGTAAAACGCGGAATCTACATGAAGGCAAAACTCGCTAACGCGGAATTGCTGAATGGAGATGCAAAACCCCGCGCATCTGGCGACGGATATCAGCGCGTCAACCGCAAATACGACACCGACACGTTCGATGCTCAGGAATACGGATTGGAAAGCGTCATTGACGACGCCTACGCCGCTGAAACCGAACGTTTCTTTGGATTGGAAGTTACCGAGGCGCAACTCCTTGAACGTTCGCTTCGTATCTCCTACGAGGTGCGTGTTGCTGCATTGTTCACCACGGCGAACTTCACAGCTACCGCCGCCGCTGTCGCATACACAGAAGCCAACCTTGCAACGATCAACGTTCCTGCTGACGTTTCCGCTGCCAAGTTGCGCCTTCTCAAAAACGGACATATTCCTAACACGGTAATTATGTCGGCAAACGTGTTTGAGCGTATCAAGCGTTCAACCTTGCTGCAAAACCAAGTGTTTGGCGTAGTTCCAAAGGGCGCGGGCCAATACCTCATCCCATCGGATGCGGACATTGCCCAAGCTCTAGGCGTGGATAACATCCTCGTCGGCCGCGCACCTAAGAACAACAACGCCAAGGGTCAAACCTATTCCGGCGCGTTTATCTGGGCCGACACTTACCTGTCGGTGGCTTACATCGCAGGCGGAGAGTATACCGCAGGCGGAGTCGGACGCACCATCCAATGGAGCAAAGACACCACAGGCTTGTTTACCCCTGAAACCTACCGCTCCGATGAGCGTCGTTCCGACATCTTGCGCGTGCGTCAGCACACCGCAGAAAAGGTCATCGACGACACCGCGTGCGAAATGGTCACAACCAGCTTCAGCTAAGAAGCAACCTGGGGCGCGTCATTCGTGGCGCGTCCCTACCCTTTCCAAAAATATGAAAATCACCTTAGCCTGTATCGTAGGAAACGAGGAAGCCGTCATTGAACGGTTTATCCGATCGTTTGCTCCTGCCGTTTTCTCTTTTGTTTTTGTAAGAGCTGTTGGAAACACTGAGGCCGACAGAACAATCGAGATAGCTGAAAAGGTTTGCGAAGAACTTAATATGCCATTTTCGCATGAGGAATACGAAAACAAATCGGAATTCTCTCATGTGGATAACTTTGGCAATGCTCGCCAATTAGCATGGGAAAACGCAGACCATTGGGATTACATCCTATGGGCCGACGCTGACGACATTCTAGCCGATGGCGCGGCGGAAGCTATCCGTGCCGCCGCCGAATCCGCCACTCACGACGTTTTCCTCATGCCTTACCACGTGCGCGGGGACAAGCAGATAGTAATTCGTGAGCGCATGGTCAAAGCGTCAATCGGTAGCTCATGGAAGTATCCAATCCACGAACAACTATCGTTTCCAAAAGACGTTACTTACAAGATCATCAACGATGCGGTTTTTATCCACTCGCCGCTAGAAACGAAATCAGGCGGACACGTCCGCAATGTAGCAATCCTCAAAAACGAGGTGAAGGACACTTGGCGGAATTTCTACTACCTTTCACAAGAGTATTTCCAAACCGGAGACGACAAGCAATTTGTCAAATACGCAACCGCCGCGCTTGCATGTCCCGGCCTTGAAAAGATCGAGCGTTACGAGATTCTATTGAACCTCGCACAGACAAACGGGCAGGACTCCCGCAAGCTCGCCGCTGAAGCGTTCGCGATCATGCCGGATCGTCGCGAGGCTTTGGCGTTGCTTTGCAGCTACTCGCTGATTGACCAAGACTACGACACAGCGTTGACGCTATCCAAGAAGCTGATGGAGACGGACACACCGACTCGCAGCTATTGGAGCCAAAACAACGAATGGTATGGATGGAAGGGATCGGAGCTTTATCGCCAATGCTTACGGTTGACCGGAGACGAAGTAGAAGCCGACCTAGAGTTTGAAATCAACAAAGACGAATCTCGCCCGGTTTTCTCAATTATCCATGCGACGTTAGACCGTCCAGAAAAGGCTTTGCATATCCGCGAAATGTGGCTCAGTCGCGCACGTTCACCAGAAAACGTCGAATACATTTTCGGTCTGCATTCTTTCGATGAGAAATCCACGAAGTATCTCAAAGGATTCAAGCATACCGTCACCGATCACAAAGGCGCGGGATGGAACTACGACACCGCAGCGGGCGCGGCAACGGGTCAAATCATCGTTCAATCGCAAGATGACTGCTATCCTCCCGATGGATGGGATGACGCGATCATGGCGTTAATTCCCGACGCATCAAAGCCGGTATTCGTAGCGTGCAACGATGGACACCGTGACGACAATCTATCAGTGAATACCATCATGACGATGGCTTACATGAAGATTAAAGCTAGGCGTGACGCTGGCGAGAATGGTTTCTTCCATCGTGGATACGTTACTATTTTCCCCGACACCGAGAACAGCTTTCGAGCAATCCAAGACGACGCCAGAGG
>TARA_R110000868_G_scaffold27991_5_pt1 | contig 10423 bp, 4 predicted proteins | sample TARA_R110000868 | Tara Oceans TARA_R110000868 (sample SAMEA4397489) | marine metagenome | biome: Polar Biome; feature: [SRF] surface water layer (ENVO:00010504); material: water (ENVO:00002006), including particulate matter (ENVO:01000060) such as... | depth 5 m | reverse complement strand
CCGCACTAGTTCCAGTAATAGCACTTGCTTCTGTATAAACTAAGTCATCTCCGGTTCCAGCAGCATAAGCAATACTTACACTGTTTTCTGTTTTGTCTGTTGTTAAGTATTGTATGTTCATAGCACCACTACTAGAAGTAGAAGCATATTCAAATACTGCAATAATTGTATCTCCCGAAGTATAATCTGGTACTTTATTTAATACTGTTGGTTTTCGTATTAGAATAAAGTTGTTTTTATCAACAACAACAAGATGATAACCTTTATCATAGGTTGTAATTAACTCACTAGCATTAAATGTAAATACTGCCGCAGTAGTTCCTGTTTTATATTGAGCAACATACTTCTTTCCATCTCTAAGGTATGTTCCTGCTGATACTGTAACGGTTCCCCCATTAGCAGTTGATTGAGTAATGTCAAAATCATTTGAATTGTTTTTTACAACGATGTTTTGTCTTGCCATTTGAGAAAGACCTTTAATTAAACCGGAATGAGGAAAGTCACTACCATCTGTAATTGCTGCTAAAGAGTTTCCTGTTCCCATTGTTGAAATCTTGTGCGGGTTATTTTCTACCATCTTATTCCACCTCTACTGTTAAAAATATTTCTAATTGTTCATTGGCAGCAAAAGGGCCAATTCCTTCAAAATTAACTCTTGCCAACATTTCATCTGTTGAACCATCGTTACCGCCAAAACTTGCTTCACGGATAACCTTTCCTGTAATGTTTGCACCCTCTACCATTAATTTAATTTCTACTATGTTGTCTTCGGAACGAGTTGCTACATATTGAGAAGTTGTAATCCCTAATGGAACATCTAAAGCAGTTGCGGCGGGACTTGTTGAGTTACCACCTAAACCGACATCACCTTCTGCACTAGTGTTATTTATCAAAGTAACTAAGTAAGCCGCAAGTTTGTTTCGTAATAAGTCAGTTATCAAAATTCTTCCTCCGATAAAGTAGTATAGGTGATAGACGCACCACCCATGATACCAAGAGGGGCCGTACCTGTATTTAATGGTGTCGAGAACCCCAAGAGAATGTTTCCTGTTATTGCTCTTTTGCGAAGTAATAGGCGCAATGGTTTGATTTTAATATCTTCAATAAACTGAAGGGGAGGTATATCATTCTTATTTTCTTCAAGATTGTTTTCTTCTTCTATACTTTTTACAGCAGTTATTAGTTCCGAAAATCTATCTTCCATTTTATTAATATATTTTCCTAATTGAACTTCCATTAAACCAGTCATAGTGTGATTAATTTCTAAAATTAAATATTGATTTCTTGGGATATTTTCTTGTTTGATTTCTACATTGACAATATCACCTACTTTAATTTGGCTAATGTTTTTATGTCCTATTGTTATTTTAAGTTTTTTATTTTTTCCATTATGTATGCGAAGTAAGTCACTTGCTCTATTATCAACTTCTTCTTGGGTTACTAGTTCTCTTTCAAAGAATTTTTCTGATTTTTTCCCTATTAATTTAACACTTTTCGGGTTTTGTCTTTTTTGTTTATGTGATTTACCATGAACAATGACTTCATTAAATTCTTCAAATGTGCTATCTAAAAGTTCATATTCGTATATTTTAATATCTCCCCTATCGCTAATTAGTAAATCATTATAAAACCCACTGTCTTTTTTGTTTTTAATTGTAAAAGTATCTGTTGTTTGTACCAAAGTTTTATCTTTCTTTATTAGTAAATGATTAATTGCTTCAAATAAAGTTATTCCTTGAAAATTAGGAGATGTAAATAATGGGTAGTCTTCTCTTGTAATATCAAAAGAAACGCCTTGTTCTTCTAATAGTTCTTCTATGATGTCTTCTGTTTCATTACAAATATTAACCACTGAGCCAATCATGGCTCTTTTTGAATTAACATTAATTGGTGATTCGCCACTAACTGTAATTGAAGTAATTTCGGAAACTGAAACTACTCCGAGAGTTTCTTTCATTGTGTCTAAACTTATACTGTGTCCCAATAACGATGCTAAATAAGTAGAAATAGAAGAATTACTTCCTGCTTTATTATAAATTAAATTAGAAGAAAATGTTGTGTCTCCATCACTAATACAATATTTTCCATTTTTACCTAATAACATATTGCTTAAGGAGTTTGAAGGAACTATTACTTTATTAGAGGTGAATGACCCGCCTCCGGTTATGTCGGTATTTATTAGAACATACATAGAAAGAATACCTTCATTATCTCCTTGTAAAGTCCTATCTCCTTTTGCATTTTGCAAAGCATAATTATTTATTCCGTCATACATAGAATTTTCATATGGCATTTTAGTATATTTTGAAGAAAGAGTATTCAATGCTATTTCTTTAGGACTAAAATCATATGTACAAGTATGATTAGGTTGCATTATTCTAAAGTAGGAAGAAGTAATTACATTATCTAGTATTAAGATATGTGTTCTTGTCCCGTTACTGTGGTCTATTTCATGAGAATGAACATAGACTATATTATTTGGACTTACACCATCTAAACCAACATCATTATCGGTTTCAGAAGTTCCAACAACTACACCATCAGTATTTATGTATTTACCACCATTACTAATTAAATATGTTCCTGTTAAATTTACATGTTTTAACCAAGTATGTTGCCCTGTTGGTGTAAGACCATACGCAACCGCAAAACCATTACCAGCAGAACTAGCGACTCCTGTTGAATAAGGTGTAGAACTTCGGGATAATTTATCACCAGTAGTAAGATATAGTCTCGGTTTAAATCCTAAGAAAACACCATCAGCAGTTTTATCATAGGTAATATTACCATCACTTCCCATGTTCTCTTTATTAGCAAATTTAGTATTTAAGGCAAACCCTAACAAACTATATTGTTCGTCGGCGGAACCACTAGAATCAATAGCCTTTGATGCATTTTTTACATGCGCCCCTACCATGCCGGATTCTGCTAAGGAACTTCCATCTTCTATTGAGAATCTATCTAAGAAAATAGGTAAGAACCATTGATTATAAGTTTCAAGGTCAGTCGCCCCATTTGGTGAATTACTAGTATCTGTTCCTGTCAATGTATCAATCATTTGTAAGAACAAAGAAGGATGAGCATTAAAGTCCGATAGTCCGGTAGTTCCAATTATTCCCCCTAAATTAACAGGGGCAAATAAATTATGAACTCTTGACGCAGCCCCACTAGCAGCACCCAATTCACTACCATATTGTATTTTAAAAGATTCATTTGCCTTACTATATCCGTCTTCGTTCCGTTGGTTTGAAGTACCATTGGTTTCTACCTGATTAACTACTGCTGTTTTTAACATATGTATGTCTTCATATAATTCAACAAAAGAATCTTTTGTTCCGTGTCCTGTTATTTTTGATTCGGTAGTTCCTTCTATTCTAAAAATAACAGAAGTAGTATTCAAAGCCGCACCATTTGTTCGATAATGATTTGATACTAAAGTTATTGTGCTTCCGGTGCTACCCGAAGCAACTATTCCTATGTATCTTCCTTCTGCATCTATGATTTCATCCCCCGCTACTACTGTGCAAGCACCACTCATAGTTAATGTTGTATTACTTGCAGCAGCAATCGTTCTACTTGTAGATGTAACCTCGTGATGGTAGTAGTTTAACTTAGGTAATGTTTTCTCTTTGTCTGGTGGGTTTTCTGGGTCAAATTGATTAAAGGCCCAATCAAAACAAAGTTCTGTTAAGCGCATCATTCCAAATCTATTTAAGTCAGATAAAGTTCTATCGCTTGAAAGGATATTAGAAGAAGAATAATTACTATCTTTATAATTAATAGTCTTAGTATTAATTTTATCTACATCTTTTCTATGAGAATTTTCTTCAATAAGACCATCAGTTAAAGCAAATAAATTATATTTACTAATGTCTCTATTTGTCTCATTCAATAGGCTATCTTTTCTAATAGAAGAATAAGGGTTTATGTCTGAATTAATAAACAAAAACATTCTTGATACTTTGGGGTCGGGTTGCCATAAAGTATCTTTTGCAGCGTATGGTGTTTTTCTATGGTCTGTTGCAGTAGAATTTAAATCAGTTGTTGGGTCAATATAAAAAGGCATAAAATAAGTGTCCCATACACCATTCTTAATCGAATCAAAGAAATTAGAACCAAGTGGGGGAATGCTTCCATTTCTTGATTCAATAGGGATATGTTTTCCTATTGTGTCTTTTTTACCAACGCCTGTAATTTGATTATCTTCTAATTTAAATGCAGGGTTAAATTTATAGGCTGAAGCATAATAAGGTATCTTTGACAGTTTTTCTTCATAATAAGAATAATTAACATCTAATGGGTTAGTGTATATTATTTTATTCTTAGTAACATTTCCTTTTTCTAAATTAGTTATCCTATAATATGGCATACCATATCTTGCTGAATTTGTAGCAGCATATGTTCCACTATTGTAATATAGAGGAAAATCAAACAAATAAGTTCCATGAGTCCCATTCTTACTATGTGAGAGTAGTCCTATTATTTTACCGCCATGCAAGTGTCCTCCATTTAGAAGAGATAATTCATGTTGTAACTTTCCTGTTTCATCGTATGTAGAATCACCATTTAAAGAAGAAAGAGTAGAACCGGAAGAAGTAACGGGCAATATTCTATCTACATAAATGTAAATATTTGTATTATCGTTTTGTAATACCGCTAATGTAATAAATCCAACAAATATGCTATTTATGTATAGTGGCTTTCCATGATAATTTCTTGCAGGATTGCCGCTAGTTACACCAGAAAGAACAGTTGTTGTTTGTGTAATAATGTATCTTTGGGTAGTGGCTGTAATAGCGGCGGTGCTTGTTCCCAAAGAAGTATATGTAGTATCTTGAGTATTCCCATAATTAATATCTACTCTTCCAAGTGTTAAAGGCATGTGAGGTGCAATTTCAATAACTTGGTTTCCGGATATTGCTTTAATTGATAATATATTAAAATCTATTAAGGTATTTACTGTATCAAATGTAGCATAAGATTTTTCAAAACCTATCAAATTAGTTGCATCATCATCCAACCTTGCTTGGAATAAATTATCTGACTTTATGTTCTTTGCTTCACTTAAATAATATCCTCTTGCTTTTGAATTAGTTGTATCTATTGAAGATGAAACTAGGTCTAATGTTTCAACACCATTTACTAATGTAGTTCCACTTTCAAATGTAATTCCTTTATTTGCTGCTCCATAAAGACTAGTCGAAGAAGAAACAGAAGAGTTTGAAGAAAGGGCTTTATTAAAAACAGTGAATTTAGTTGATGCTTTATATGCTGCCTTTGCGGTAACTTGTCCGTTAGAAGTAGAAGTAAAGAGGTATTGCGTATTGCTAATTACACTGGCTATTTCTCCCAAATAAATAAATCCTCCACTACTACTAATAGCAAAAATTTTATCTCCTGCTATTAAATTACCACCTTTACTACTATCAATAACTCCACTAAGAGTCAAGGCATTATTTGTAAATAGACAAGTAGCATTTACTCCTAACGCTAATACCCTGTTATATGGGCTATCGGTAGAATAAACAATATCTTTTGAAAACAAAGTATTCTTTTCAATAATAGGCTCAAGTAATTCTCTTAATTTATCAGCACCTCCAATTTCCATAACTGTTAAACCGCTTGCATCTTTTTGTTTAGAAAGTTTAGTAATTCTACCATTTAGTTTTTCATTAGTTATTTCATATGAGCCTGTCATATTATCTAAAGACAAAGTATTATCATAACCTTGATTGGGAAATGATAAGGTAAGTAAGCCTGTTTGACTAATATATGAAGTAACACTTGCTTCTAGTTGAGAAAACTTTTCACCCATCAAAGAAACATGTAAGTTATCTTGCCTATTGTCTATCATTCTCATTCCAGTTAAAAGAGTGCCATCTGTTTTATTCCATGCTCTTCTATAAATTTCAGTATCTGCTGCTATTGATGCTATACTCGTTGTTGTTGTAAATGCAGAATCAGTTTCCAATCTACTCTCTTGATAAAATCTTAAAGTAGAAGCAGTAACATCAAATACAATCATAACTCTAGAATTAATTAAAACTTCGTCACCATCGTTCAAGTATGTTGTTAAATCAACAGGTGTAGTAATTGCATAAAGTGGTTTATTACTTACATTGGAAGTAACTGAAGTAATAGTAGCACCAAAAGAAATCCAATCATTAAAATCACCACGATGTATGGAGTGTCTTATTCTTAAAGAATCGTAATTATTTATTTTTTGAGATAATATCCTATATGAGTCTGATACTTTAATTTCAGCATAACTGCTTTTTTTACCAAGAGATTCTTCTACTTCTAGGTCTATAACATTATTAATATAATTATTTTTAGTTGGGGAATAATCATAATGTAAATATCTTACTGGCCCTTTAAAATTATAAGTAGCATTTCCACTACCATCATTTATTGCATCATCAGTATCTCTTCTTGCGTTTGGTGCAAAGGTATCATAATTAGCATCATTTTGACTTGCTAATGCAGGAGTAACAGTAGTTCCACTACCAATTTGGCTTTCATTTAAAGAATAAGTTCCTACTGCATCTTGTGTTCTTAAATTATCTGAAATAGTAGCATTCAAAGAATACTTACTGTAATCTACAACCTTTTGTCCATAATCTGTAACTGTTACAAAAGTTACTTTATCTGTGCTTGAATTTAAACGAACAAAACTACCATCTCCTTCTGCTTCAACCCTTGCAAAATACTTAGTGTTATGGTTTAATTCATCTTTTTTATCTAATGAATCAACAAACCAAAAGTGAGGTCTTGCTACATGTAATGAAGCCTTTAAGTCTTGTTTAATACCTGCCGAAAAAGCAACCCCTTTTGAACTTATTGCTGGCCCCTTATACAGTTTAAATTTAGTTCCTTGTGCAATTTCATTTCCTAATTTTGGCTCAAAATCAAAAGAATCTCCTAAAGTATCGCTTGATTTAATTTCTGTAATTCTAGCAAAGTGATGTTTTAAGTGGTCGTCGGAATGAATTAAAACAAAGTAATAGTGAGTATTAATGTTTGGTGAACCCGTTGCAGCATCTATAGTTGCTAAACTTATTCCCACAGAATCTTCAGCATTAAAACAATGAAGATTATATCCTTTAGTTACAGATAGATTTTCATATTCGGCTTGAAGAGTTGCATTTGGTAAACCTATTACTTCGTTAATTACAGTTTCTTCACTATCATCGGGATAAATTACTGAAAACAAAACATCTCCATTTGTGAAAGAAGTGCCTAATGTAGTCATAATTGGGTTAGTGGGAACACCAAAATTATATGAAGCGGCTGTTCCCGAACTTGGTTGGCTTGTAGAAACAAACATACCTGTATTAAAAACATCTAAACTCATAAGTCCACCTCTTCAAATCTAAAGTAAAATAAAGTATCATTATAGTTAGGAAGCAAACTGGTAATAGAAGGAAATCTCCTTCTAATTACAGAAGTTAAACAAATTTCATGCATTTCTCCCATAAACTGTTTATTAGTGATTGCACTAAATCTACCTGTTGCTCTACTACCAGTTGCACCAATAAATAAATCTTCATCTTCAAATGAAAATGTTCCCGATTGGGCATGTGTTCCAGTCTTAACTAATAAACCATTAAAGTAAATTTTTGCTTCTTTAGCAGTTTCATCATAGGTGCAAGCGATATGAAATGAATTGTTGATGTATGTTGGGTCGGCATAAGTCCTGCGAAAAACACGGGTATATATTGGTATTTCTATATCGTCTTCCACCGCTAAGGTGACGATGTAATTAGATGTATTGACAGCCGTAGCAGTACCTATAAGCACAGGAATGCCACCAATTAAGATATACATGTCGTCGCCTATTGCTATTTGTGAAGAGGTAATCGAACCGAAAGTTAGTGTATTCCAATCGAGTTCTGTACCTTCATCAAGTGTGCCAATAGAATCAAATTCAATTCTACCTTCACTATTAATTAAATTTAAGTTATCTGCTGAATAAACCCAACTTCTATCTTTTGCTGGGGTAATAACAGCACTATCTGTTATAAACTCTTGAACAGCCCCACTACTTAATTTAATACCTACTAATATTTTATATTCAGCAGGTTGATTATTAGTTGTAGTTGTTGCATTTTTTAATGAAATATAAAAATTAGTGCTAGAAAATATTCTCATTTCATGTGTAATTCTTGAAATAACAGGCAAATACTTTTCACTTTGGTAATTAGTCAAAGTTGATTGATGTCCATTATTCGGCATAATTTTAGTTGATGCGGTAAGTGTTCTGCCTCTTAAAGTAAGATTCGATGCACCATTAATATCATAAGGAGTAACAATAGATTCAAAGGTAAAGTCTCCACTATGCGACCAAATACCATATCCTTCATCATCAGTAGTATTAGGAACATTATCCGAGTAATCTATTTTAACATCAGCATTACACATCACTGGAAAAACCAATGCTCTTTGTTTTCCTGTTAAAACATTATACATTTAATCACCTCAAGGAACAACCGATGCTATTTCAAAATCTAAATTAAAACTAATGTCATGGGCTTCTGCTTCAAAATTACAACCAAAGGTTCTAACAAATCCTGTTAATCCAATGTCAGTTGAAAAATCGGGAAACAAAGAAAAAGGACTAGGAACACCTTTATTGTCTTTTGCATTAGAGCCGCCCCTTGAACCGAATGTTAATGGAATTAGAACTCCCGTACTTCTATCATTAACATCTACACCGTTCCTTTTTTCATAATTACTATCAACAAATGATGGCATTAAAACAACTAATTCAGAAAAGGCTTGATTCTTAGCAAAACCTGTTGAATCTACACCCGCCGCAATCATTTGTGCAATCTCATGTGCTGTGAATGTTTCTGTCGTTGGTGTTCCTCCAATAGTTTTTGTTATTGAAGTATCGTTAATAACGCCTGTTAATGAAATATTCTTAGTAGCCATTCCTAAATCTAAAGCGGCTGTAATTGATTCGCCGGAAATAACACCAGATAACGGAATAGGGAATGAAGGTATTGTTTTAGTTACAGATAAAGAAACACTTGTTATTTGTAAAGGAATAGTATTTATTGATAAATTACTCCCACTAAACGCTTGTGTTTTTAGATATACATATGTCATTTAATCACCCCATAGTTCTATGTGAACCGCTTCTATTCATTTTATTATTTATCATATTACCTAATTCATTAGCAATACGGCGCATTTCTGCTTTAGAAGTATCTTTAGCATTGATTGTAATGTTAATGTTTGTTACACCACCCATTTTTTTAGATTCAGCATTAGAATGAACCCTAGAACCTGTTGGTAATCGAACTAATTCCGGCCCTCTTTCACCAACAAGATTAATTCTACCGTCAGTTACTCCGCCGTTAGCCATTCCTCCACCGAACCAACCCTTACCCTCACCAGTGAATGTATTTATAGTTCTGTCATAAATACCTTTATTGGGGTCGTCTTCTAATATATCTTTAATCTTGATAGCAATTCCTTCTATAAACCTAGACCAACTCATAAAAGCACTAGTAATTGGGTCGGCATATCTTTTCCACAAAACTACTAGTAATGCACCTATGGCAACTGCAATCAGTATTGGTATTGCTAAGAAAGCGATTGCAGCGAAAGCAGCAGCAAGTAACATATTAACTAACATAACAGCCGCAATAACTAGTAGTATTTTAAGTATTACTTTTCCTAACTTCTCACGGAACTCTTTCTCATTCCATAATTTATCTATAAAAGCAACTACCATATCGAATGCTAAAAGTAATGCTTCCCATGCTACTCTTAACATAACCGGAATTGCCTTCATAACAAAGTCTATAGTTCCATCTATTGCTAGAGATAAATAATCTAATGCTTTTGTATAATCTCCACCTAAGAAACTTGATATAACGCCCCATAAATTTGATACTATTCCCATAGCCATTGAGCCTAATTCTTTAATCTCATCTATTACACCTAATTCTTTTAATATGTCATAGAAGTTTTTTAGGTATTTAAAAATAACTGCGGCCGCTATAATAAACAACATAGCGTAAATTACATACATCATTACCATCTTCATTAATGGCCCTAGTTTTTTAATAAATGAAGCCATTTTTCCTCTAAATTTAAGGGCTGTCATTCCCCTAATATTTAGCATAGCAAATCCTGTTTTTATTACTTTGAATCCCATCACAATTGGCCCAAGAATAGGTAAAGCATTTTTAAGGGAATCTTTCATAGATTCACCTAATTGTTGAAAAGCCTCGGATTCATCTTCTTGGACTACTTCCCTCATCTCGCCAGCCATTTGTTTCTTCATTCCTTTCTTTGCTTTACGCCCAACATTGGCTTCTATTACTTTATTTTGTAATTTTTCATATTTTTTACCCAACTTAAATCTTCTTGGGTTAGCAATAGATACTGCTTTTGCTTTTTCCTTTGCTAT
>TARA_R110000868_G_scaffold51893_1_pt1 | contig 10426 bp, 1 predicted proteins | sample TARA_R110000868 | Tara Oceans TARA_R110000868 (sample SAMEA4397489) | marine metagenome | biome: Polar Biome; feature: [SRF] surface water layer (ENVO:00010504); material: water (ENVO:00002006), including particulate matter (ENVO:01000060) such as... | depth 5 m | reverse complement strand
ACCAAAATTATAACCAATGGGATTACTGAAAACACATGTAGTGGTGCTTTTTTCGACTCTGGCGGAACTGGAAATTATTCAAATAATGAAAACCGGACCTATACGCTTTGTCCAGATACGATCAATACGGATTTGAGATTGGATTTTAGCAATTTTGAAGTTGAATCAGGGTATGATTATTTATATATTTATGATGGGAATTCTACATCGGCCACATTAATAGGTCAATTCCATGATGGCAATCCGCCTCCAGCATCAATTAATGCGACAAGTGCTTCCGGGTGTTTAACTTTTAGGTTTACTTCGGACAATAGTGTAACCAGAGCTGGTTGGGAAGCCTTAATTTCATGTGTTCCAAGGGGCCCACGAATGAATATAGAAGATGTTTCCGTTAACGAAGCAGCGGGTACCACAACATTTACCGTTACGCATAATGGTCCAAGTGCTACGGGTCCCTTTACTGTTACTTATAATACCGCAAATGGTAGTGCTACTTCTGGGGCCGACTATACAGCAGCTACGGGAATTTTAAATTTTAATGGAACATCAGGGGATACGGAAACTCTTACCGTTACTATAATTGATGATGGAATAATTGAAAGTCCTGAAACTTTTACTGTAAATTTTACCGCCTCATCCGACGGTAGCGTTAATCTTTCGGATACAGCTACCGCAACTATTGTTGATAATGATGGTATTATAATGACAGATGGAACAACTGTAAATACTTGTAGTGACACCTTCTTAGATCCAGGTGGAGTAAATAATTATAGTAATAATCAGGATATTGTTTATACCATATGCCCTGATATAGTTGACAATTATATTAGTTTGGATTTTACTGGTTTTGATGTTGCCAATGGCGACCTTTTATACATCTATGAAGGGACAACCACAAGTGGTACCTTAATAGGTCAGTTTAATAATAACAATGTGCCGAATATTATTGAATCTACCCATAGTTCTGGCTGTTTAACCTTTAGATTTACTTCCAACGGTTCTAATACGGCAGAAGGTTGGGAGGCGGTAGTGAACTGTTATCCCGAGGGCCCAAAAATAGTCATAGATGACATTTCTTTTGATGAAGATGTAGGAAATGCGGTCTTTACTGTTAGACAAACACGTGCGCGCCATGGATATAGTGTCTTGTTCGGATTCGTACATGTGCCTTTTACAGTGGATTTTGAAACATTAAACGGTTCGGCCTTGGCAGGTAGTGATTATACGACCACTGCAGGAACATTGACCTTTAATGGTCAGTTAGGCAATGTACAAACTATTTCTGTGCCAATAGCCAATGACGGTATACCGGAAAATGCTGAAGAATTTTCTATTAGGTTTACCGGTGCAACCGCATCCTATGGAACGATAAACTATTCAGATACCGGTACGGGTACGATAAATACCCAGATACTCGCCAATGATCCATTGACATTGTTCCAAGAGTTTGATGGTTATTTTGATTATTCCACTACTGGAGGTACCTTAAGAACAGAAAGTAATAGCGGTAATGCTTGTGCCATAACCAATTCGTCTTCCAACACACTTGTATCTCCCATACCAGCCACGGCCACCGTAGAAAGGGCCTATTTGTATTGGGCACATTCCAATAGTGTTCGGGATCCGAATGTAACTTTTGAGGGCCAGAATGTGTCGGCAAACTATTTATATCAAACCTCATTAACCAATAGAAATTTTTACGGCTATGTTAGTGATGTGACCAGTATTGTCCAAGGCATTCCCAATCCTTCAACGAACACCTATGATTTTAGTGATTTAGATATAGATAATGCAGGGAACTACTGTTCCACTGCTACTGTTCTAGGGGGGTGGACATTGATCGTATTTTATGAGGATCCTTCGTTGCCAGCGGTAAACATAAATCTGTATCAAGGTTTTGATGGTTTAAGTAATTCGGGTACTTCTTTCACCTTAGATTCTTTTTACGCTATTGCCGGTTCTGGCGCCAAGGCTTCGTTTTTGTCGTGGGAGGGCGATCCCAATTTGGATGGATCAAGTTCTGGTTCCACAAACCCGGAAGAACTTTCAATTACCAATCAGTCGGGAACAACTTATGTGCTTTCCGGAGATGGAGGTCAATCAGGGAACAACGTCTACAATTCCACTATATATGATAATACAGTAGGACCTGTCTATAATACCTCAAATTCTTATGGAGTTGATCTGGATACCTACGATATATCAACTTATATTCTACCATCGGATTCTCAGGTTACCGCCAATGTGGATGTAGGACAGGATTTTGTTATCTCAGCAGCAGTTGTTATTAAGGTCCCCTCCAATTTAATTGCAGGTCGTGTTTTTGAGGATGTAAATTATCCTGGTGGACCTGGTAGAGATAGGATTTCCTCTGGGGGATTGGCAGTTTCAGGAGCCATAGTAGAGCTTTTTGATTCTTCTGGCAACTTTATTCAGAGAAAGAATACCGATATCAACGGTTATTATTCATTTGGGGGCATGGCAGACGGAGACTACCGTATAAAAGCGGTCAATTCTACCGTTCGTTCCAATAGGGGAGGTCTCAACTGCTCTACTTGTTATCCGGTACAAACCTTTAGGAAGTATCGCGGTCCTTCCTCCTTGATAGAGGTAACGGATGAGGTTGGGGGGGCATATCCCACGGCGCAACAAGATGTGGCTTTGGGAGTTTTAATAAATGCTCAAAGTGTCTCCGAGGTCTCGGTGGCAGGAGATGGTGTGGTTGGGATAGATTTTGGCTTCAATTTTAATGCAATTGTAAACACTAATGAAAGTGGTCAAGGTTCCCTGGAACAATTTATTGTCAATTCCAATAATTTAAATGAGACGGGTTTGGATATTGAGGCCAATTCTATATTTGACCCGGCTGCAGGGGAAGACACTTCAATATTTGTAATACCCTCAAATGCAGATCCATTAGGTAGAACTGTAGATACCAATTTTACAGGAAGTTATTTTGATATTTTGATATCAAATTCTCAGCAATTATCTGTTGTAACTGGTGAAAATACTAATATTGATGCACGTACCCAAACGGCTTTTACTGGGGATACCAACAGTGGAAATGTAGGCGGGGGTGGTTCCTTTGTGGGTACTTCGGCAAACTCACTTCCACTGTACGAACGGCCAGAAATTCAGTTGCATGCCGAAGTTGGTGATGTAATTCGCATTCAAGGCAACAATACAGTAATTCGCAATCTGTCGGTATTTGCTGGCAATAACGCGGGGATTCAGATCCTTGGAGGCTCATCCGTAATTTCAAATTCTATTATTGGGGTAAATGCGGTTGGTTCCAATGCAGGGAATATTAATTTTGGTATTGAAATCACAGGCGGTACTACTGTTATTGATGGTAATTATATTGCCACCAACCAAGATAATGGAATACTGGTTAATGGAGGTACTTCGGTCGTAATTCAGGATAGCCATATTACCGCAAATGGTAATTCAGCCTGTGATGATAATATTAAACTCCAAAATGGTAGTGGGATTGTTATACAAAGCAATTTGATCGATAATGCTTCGGCCTTGGGAATCGATGGAGATGGAATTACGGGAAATGTGACCATAACGGAGAACAGTATTATGACTTCCGGACAAGATGGGGGGGTATGTGCAGGTGACATCGAGAATGCCGGTATAAAATTGGATGGAAGTAACTCATCTATAACAAATAATATTATTGCCTCCAATGGAGGGGCAGGAATAGTTTTATCCGGTGGCAATACCACGGGAAATCTTATTTCCCAAAATTCGATATATGCCAATGGAACAAGTAGTCCTGCCCTTGGTATAGATCTGGACCAAGCAGATGAATTGGGGGATGGGGTAACCCTAAATGAAACAGCTGACAGTGACAACGGCCCAAATTCCCTTTTAAATTTTCCCATTATTTCTGCAGCTTTTGCTACAGGGTCCAGTTTAGTAGTGGAAGGTTGGGCCAGACCAGGGTCAAGCATAGAAATATTTTTAACAGATATAAATCAAGGAAGTGCCAGTGCAGGGGATAATCAAATGGGCATGTCAACCGATTATGGGGAGGGCCAAACCTATTTGGCTACTTTGGTAGAAGGCAGTGGGGCGGATTTGGCCACCAATACATCCACTTATACCGATTTGGATGGAAATACGGATAATACAAATAGGTTTAAATTTAGTATTCCTCTTCCACCAGGGGTTGTAAGGGGTAATTTTATAACATCTACTGCGACCTTGTCCAACTCAACCTCCGAATTTTCTCCACAAAGTATTATAAGGACCTACAATGTTATCACCAATAGAAGAATAACATATAGGGTAAAAAAGGATTAGTTGTATCATTCCGTTTAATAATGTTTTGTGTGGGATTCAATGAAATGTGCTGTTGAATAAGGTTAAAAATTGATGCTTTTAATATTGGAGATATTGTAATTTTAATCGTTGGCCATTATTTTTGACGAAGTACACAACATTTCCAAAATTCATATTTTATCTTGGAATACATTTGAAGTGTTGATCTCTTAGGATTAGCGCTACATAATGATAACAGGGATTTTCATTCGCAAAAGAATACTCATTCTTTTTATGGTCTTCTACAGTTGCTACCAAATGGTTGGGCAACAAACCTATTTAGATAATTTTAATACCATTTCCTATTCCAACAATAATGGGACAAGTAATTTTTCCTCTAATTGGACCGAAAGCAATGATGATAATAGTGTATCCAATGGAAATATAAGAATTACGGGTAGCCAATTGCGCTTTAGAAGGTTAACGGATGAGACAATCCGGCGGAATCTCAATTTAACAGGTGCATCTGCGGTAACGCTTACTTTTGAATATAATGGTGCCGATAGGGGCGGGGAAACTTTATTGGTGCAATTGTGGAATGGTTCAACTTGGCAAACCGTTTCTACCTTAAATAGTAATGGGACAGGTACTATTTCATATGCATTGACCACTAGTCAGATATCCTCTTCCTCCTCCATTAGATTTATTACGGGAAGCGGGGATTGGGATAATAATGATTACTTCTATATAGATAATGTACAGTTCACTGCCACCTTTGGTCCAATTATGATCATTAACGATGTATCCGTCAATGAAAATGCAGGAACGGCTACATTTACCGTAACCCATACGGGCTCCAATGCAGCCGCATTTACGGTAAACTATACCACAAATAATGGCACGGCCACATCTGGAAGCGATTATACAGCCAAGACAGGTATTTTAAGTTTTACAGGTACCTCGGGGGTTACTAGGACCATAACCATAAATATTTTGGATGATACAGTAGTAGAGGATTTGGAAATATTTACTGTTAGTTTTACGGCTAAATCCCTCTCCACAATAGATATTACCGATATTGGCACTGGATCCATATTGGATAATGACGCCTTGGTCATTACCAATGGAGCAACGACCAATACTTGTGATAGTGTTTTCTTTGATTCGGGAAGTGTTGGTGGCAATTACGGTAATAATGAAAGTAGGACCCATACCATTTGTCCGGACACTGCCGGGAATTATATTAGTGTGGATTTTACAAGTTTTGATGTTGCTGTAGGTGATATTCTTTATGTTTATGGGGGCACCACGGCCACAGGTACACCAATTGGAGTGTATGATAACAATAATATTCCTACCTCAATTGATTCTCCATACGGTGCAGGTGGTTGTTTAACCTTTAGGTTTACCTCCAATGGTAGTGGAACTGGAACTGGTTGGCAGGCTGCTCTAAAATGTGTAGTTGAAGGTCCTAAAATAGTAATAAATGATATTTCTTTTGATGAGGGTATAGGAAATGCCGTATTTACAGTAACTCAAACACGTGTACGTCATGGATATACATTTTTGTTCAGTTTTATTCATGCACCCTTTACCGTAAATTTTGAAACAGTAAATGGCTCCGCACTTTCAGGGAGCGATTATACAGCTACCTCGGGAACGCTGACCTTTAATGGTCAGTTGGGCAATGTCCAGACTATTTCGGTCCCTATTGCCAATGATGGAATTCCGGAAAATGCCGAAGATTTTACTATTAGGTTTACAGGTGCTACAGCCTCCTACGGAACCATCAATTATTCGGATACAGGAACAGGAACCATCAATACCCAAATCCTGGCCAATGATCCATTGACACTTTTTCAAGAGTTTGATGGGTACTATGACTATTCCACCACAGGTGGAACTTTAAGAACGCAAAGTAATAGTGGAAACGCCTGCCTAATTACCAACTCCTCATCCAATACCTTAATTTCTCCTATTCCGGTTACGGCAACTGTGGAAAGGGCCTATTTATATTGGGCGCATTCCAATAGCGTGCGTGATCCAAATGTAACTTTTGAGGGCCAAAACGTTTCAGCAAATTATTTATACCAGACCACCTTGACCAATAGAAACTTCTACGGTTATGTAAGCGATGTGACCAACATTGTACAGGGCATTCCCAATCCATCGACCAATACTTATGATTTTAGCGACCTTAATATAGATAATACCGGAAATTATTGTTCTACCGCCACAGTACTTGGGGGCTGGACCTTAATAGTGTTTTATGAAGATCCCTCATTACCCGCTGTAAACATTAACTTATATCAAGGTTTTGATGGTCTAAGCAATACCGGTACTTCTTTTACGCTGGATTCTTTCTATGCCATTGCCGGTTCTGGGGCCAAGGCAACATTTCTATCTTGGGAGGGGGATCCCAACCTGGACGGTTCAAGTTCTGGTTCTACAAACCCGGAGCGTCTGTCTGTAACAAATCAATCCGGGACCACTTATATTCTTTCGGGGGATGGCGGACAGACAGGCAACAATGCCTATAATTCCACTATTTATGATAATACGGTCTTGCCCATACATAATACAACTACTTCCCATGGCGTGGATTTAGATACTTATGACATATCAACCTATATTTTACCATCGGATAGTCAGGTTACTGCAAATGTCAATGTTGGGCAGGATTTTGTGATTTCCGCAGCTGTAGTGCTAAAGGTACCCTCCAATTTAATTGCTGGGACAGTGTTTGAAGATGTAAATTACCCAGGTGGACCAGGTCGGAATAAACTAACTGCAGGTAGTATGGGGGTTTCGGGTGCCATCGTGGAACTTTTCAATTCCTCGGGAACTTTTATTCAGAGAAAAACCACAGACATTAATGGTTACTACTCCTTCGGGGGAATGTCTGATGGGACGTATCGTATAAAAGCTGTAAATTCAACAGTAAAGTCCAATAGAGGTGGACTTAATTGCTCAACATGTTATCCTGTACAAACTTTTAGAAAGTACCGTGGTCCTTCTTCTTTGATAGAGGTTACCAATGAAGTTGGCGGTGTTAATCCCGCAGCACAGCAGGATGTTGCCTTGGGTGTGTTAAATAATGCACAGAGTATATCAACGGTCTCTGTTGCTGGAGACGGAGTGGTAGGTATAGATTTCGGATTCAATTTTAATACCATTGTCAATACCAACCAATTTGGACAGGGATCATTGGAACAGTTCATTGTCAATTCCAATAATTTAAATGAATCAATTTTGGATATCGGTGCTAATTCCATTTTTGATCCAGCAGCAGGAGAGGACACCTCCATATTTATGATTCCTCCTATATCGGATCCATTGGGTAGAACTGTTGATGCCAATTTTGTAAGCGGATATTTTGACATATTAATTACAGATGTTAATCAGCTTTCCAAAATAACCGGGACAAATACCATATTAGACGGTAGGACCCAAACTGCTTATTCGGGTAATACCAATATAGGCTCTATAGGGAGTGGAGGCGCCACTGTTGGCTTTTCTTCAACAGTTTTGCCAGCTTATAATTTGCCGGAAATTCAGGTGCATGGGGAGTCTAGGGATCTATTTCGATTGGAGGGAAATAATGCTACCCTTCGTAATTTGGCCATTTTTAATAACGAGAAAACCGCGGTTAAAGTAAATTTAGGTACTGCTTTTCTATTTGAAAATTTACTTGGGGTAAACGCCCTTGGTGTAAAGTCTGGAAATTTGGAATATGCTGTGCAGATAACCGGAGGGGCAAGTGGTGTGGCCAGAAATTACTTCAATGGTTCCGATTTGGCCGGCGTCTTTATTAATGGGGGAACCAGTTCAATTTTGGAGTATAATAATTTCTACAGAAATGGGGCAAATAATACTTGTTCTGATAATATTTTAATAGAAAACGGTAGTGGGATTACGATACGTTACAATTTGATTCAGGAGGCTGCAGGAATAGGTATTGAAGGGAATAATTATGCATCCGGACTTTTAATTACCGAAAATACAATTACAAATAACGGTATTAATAACACAGCCTGTAGCGGGGGTATATTCGATGATGCCGGAATTCGCCTAGGTGCAGCTAATGCCAGTATTTTTAGAAACATTATTAACGGTAACCAAGGCGAGGGGATTGTAATAGCTAAAAATATTTCTGGAATTTTAATATCTCAAAATTCTATTTTTAATAATGGTCAAAGGTCGCCATCTTTGGGAATTGATTTGGATAAATCCAATGCTAATGGGGATGGAGTGACCCTTAACGATAATGGGGATGGGGACAATGGTCCCAATGGGTTAATTAATTTTCCAATTATTTTAGCGGCCTATGTGGCTGGGACCAATTTGGTAATTGAAGGTTGGGCCAGGCCAGGAGCTATCATAGAATTGTTCTTGACTGATATAAATGAGGGTAGTGCCACTGAGGGGGACAACAAATTAGGGAAAACCATTGACTATGGTGAGGGCCAGACTTATTTAGCCACCGTGGTGGAAGGTAGTGTTTCGGATACAGATTCCAGTATTTCGGCTTATACGGATTTGGATGGCAATACGGACAACACGAATAGGTTTAAATTTACTATCACAATACCCCCGGGAATAATGATTGGAAATTTTCTAACATCAACAGCAACAGTTGCCAATTCTACCTCAGAGTTTTCTCCCAAAAGTATTGTAAAAGGTTATACACTTATCACCAATAGAAGAATTACATATCGGGTTAAGGCAATTTGATTTTTTTTAGAATTGTTTATTTAAGGTAATATTGGAATAAATGCCTCGGAGTAGACATTGGTCAAGTTTTTTTATCTCTCCCACAAAAGAAATAAAATTGCCTTTAGATGGTTAATTAGTCAGGGATTCCCTCAATTAATTTTTTTTTAAACCCCTTGAATAAGAATGGGTTACGAATCAGAAATCGATTCAAAATACCCAACTTGGACAGCAAAAACCATAAAGTCAGATACGTCTCTTAGAAATGGGAATAGGTTTGTAATTATTTTGACATAGGGTTATTATGTAAGCATCCATTGATTAGAACTTCTGGATTGTCTAATATATTTTTGAAGTTATTGTTGTTCGATTCCATAGTCGACTCCCTTTGTAGCCATAATCTGGAATGACTTTCTTAGTTTTTGCCAACCAAAACTTTTATAGCCTTTATAATCAATCATTGATTATGGCATATTGTATAAAAAGAACAGAAATACCTTCTGTTCTATACTATTTTTTCCGGATTTCCCCCATAATAGAAATTCTGTATGTGTTGCTATTATTAGGATGATCGATGAGTGAATTAGGAGTTAACTGGTACCTAAATCAATTGAAAACCTCAATTATCGATGTATAGACAGTACAAATATAGGGTTACACAACATTTATTTCTTGCAGCCATCGGTAAGATTAATTTTGTATGGTGTTATTGGTCTGTTTAATAACTAAATAGGTCAAACACTAAAAGTTATCATTTTAAAAGTCGAGAAAATCCTACTTATGAAAATTTTGAATAAAAATATTTTTTCACCATGGTTTAAAATATCGGAAAGGGAATTTTCATTATCTCTAACCCAATATTTAGGATTTTATCAGATTATAAATTATCCAATAAGTTTTACAGCTTTAATAAAAGATTTATTAAAGCTAGACTTATTAATGCCAACTGAACAAAGACCAATTTAAGTAAAGTATATATCATGAAGAAGGGGATTTTATTAATCATATTTCTTATTTCTGGATTTGCCTTTGCGCAAACTACAGTGAATTTGGAAGACCAGTGTAATTGCGAGGTGCTTAGCGGTACACTTGTAACAGCACCTGGTACAAATACGCCTACCGGTGCGGATGTAGGGGATATATATGTAAATACAAATACGGGAACTATCTATTTTTGGGATGGAAATTCTTGGGAGTTAACATCTACGGATAGTCAACAACTTCAAGTTTTTAGCTTTAATCCGGTTAGCAATCAATTGACGCTAACCCTTGAGAATGGGGGAACCTTTAATGCCGATTTAAGTAGTCTTACCGGTGATGGAAACATCATTTCTGCAACAATAGACGTAGGTGGAGATGTAAACGCCTTATTGGGAGATGTTATTTTGGAAATTGGTGATGATGCAGTGACCAATGCTAAATTGGCTGATAATTCAGTTCAGTT
>TARA_R110000868_G_scaffold248282_12_pt1 | contig 10426 bp, 9 predicted proteins | sample TARA_R110000868 | Tara Oceans TARA_R110000868 (sample SAMEA4397489) | marine metagenome | biome: Polar Biome; feature: [SRF] surface water layer (ENVO:00010504); material: water (ENVO:00002006), including particulate matter (ENVO:01000060) such as... | depth 5 m | reverse complement strand
GATAAATCAAATTACTTTCAAAGGAGAACCTATGTTCTTGAAATCTTTGGCCTTTATGGTCTCTCTTGTTATTAGCAGCGCCGTTTTTGCGGCCCAACTAGAAATCTCTACTCCTTATAGTGTTCGTGTAGAGCGTGAAATGCAGGCCCAGGCTTATTTCGTTGATGATTCCGGCGCTCGCACTGAAGTTACTAGTGAAGCAACCTTTTCAACTTCTGAGTCCTACCCCCAGTATTCTAACGGACGTTTCCATGTGCGCTTACCAAGTTTTGGATACGGCACAACTCACTCGTTCACTGTCTATGCTAATTTCACAGATGAGGCCGGTACCACCTACTCAGCACAAAAAAGAGTTCAGGCTGACTTAACTCCAGACTATATCAATATTCAGGGACCAAGTTATGTCGCTTCTAGATCCTCTGCAATGTTTAGGGCCGTTGGCTACTATAACGGTCGCTCTGCTGATCTAACTAATCGCGGATCATGGTTTGCGATGTATGGAAATATGAGTGGCAATGGTTATTACTGGGCCCCTCAAGTTGTTCCTGGTCGCGGAACCATCTACGATAATATTCGCTTTAATTTCGCAGCGAGATCAACTTCTCACTCTGTGTACGTCCAGTAAGACTTGGGCTTTTGGAACTTTTTTAAAGATCTTTTCTCAAACGCGCCTTCCTACTCGGTCTATCTAGAACTTGGGTATAAGGCGCGTACTTATAATGGTGATTTCATTTTCTCTAAAGACTATGAAAACTGCACTGTTAATATTCATCAAAGCGTCGAACCTCATAATAAAAAAATCGCTCATCTCATCGACTTTGAAATCGAAGATGCATGCATCATTATTGCGATGAAACCTATGTCACATTTATCTCGAGGAACAATTGATTGTATTCGAACGAAATTTGATTTCGTCTACGAACGAGAAGATTTTTTATTCTGTATGAATAAGAACATGGACTTTAACGATAACTCAGTAGCAAAAGTAATTAGTGATCTTCATAAGCTCTTAGCGTCTTGAAGATAAACTTTTAGTAAGCGCTCATATTCTGCAAGTAAATCATTTATATTATCAGTATTAAGGGCAGCTTCTAATTTGGCGCCAATTGTCCCTAGGTCTTCAAAGCCATAGCTTCCGGCATTGCCAGCGAGCTTATGCCCAATTTTTTTTATCTCTTCTAAGTCGTTAGCGGCAAGGCGTGAACGCAGCTCTAGCAGCTCTTTTGAGCGGTTTTCAAGGTAGCCAGGTATAAGCGTTAAGAGTTCTGTTGGGATATTTTTTAGTGAAGAGATAGGATTGCTCCGCGTTAGAATTTAAATTAAGTTTCTTAATACTTGTTATTGCTCCATTTTATGTCAACGTTTACAATTTAAGGTATATTTTTTTTATTTCTGTGCCGGGAGAAAGGCTTGTCTAGAGCTACTATTCTATTAATTGATGATGATCCAGAAATTCAAACACTGCTTGAAACAGTGTTGACTCCAACTTACGCGCTTTTTCATGTCGACAATTTGAAAAACGCCAGAGACTTCATCAATCGAAGTGTACCCGATCTTATCTTATTAGATGACGAGCTACCTGATGGTCGTGGCATCGAAATGTTTAACAACTTAAAAAGTGTTGAAGGCGCAAGACAGACACCTATCTTGATGCTTACTAAAAAAGGCGCCGTTGAAAATAAAGTCGCTGCTTTTGAACTTGGCGCAGAAGACTATATCACTAAGCCATTTGAACCTCTTGAAGTCTTGGCCCGTGTACAGCTTCGTCTTAAACACAAAAGATCAGATTCATCCTCGGCACCTTCTACAAGATTTGATGATCTTGAATTAGATGTGCCAATGAGTAAGGCTTACTTACATGCGGGCGAATCAAAAAATGAAATAGATATGACTCCAATTGAGTTTAAGATCCTCTATCTTCTGGCTTCTAAGAAGGGTGAAGTTCTGTCCAGAAAAGATATCTTGAGTGAAGTTTGGGGTGATTCTCAACACGTAATCGAAAGAACCGTCGATCAACACGTGAGTAAGATTAGAAAGAAACTTCAAGAATGCTCGTATACTGTTAGATCAGCTCATGGTCGTGGATACGCGTTTGTGAAAAATATATAATGTCTAGAAAAGCGCTCTTTCTAACAGATAATAATGTTCTTGGAGACGTTTTTGCTGCCAATCTGAAGGCTTATGTTGACCTTCATGTTGAAACTGTCGATTCACTGGAAAACTTTCAAGCCAATGTGCCAGGTCCGTGGGATCTGTTCATGTCTATTTCTATGATTGAAAACCAGGACGCGGCTAAACAGGCATTCGATATCGTACACTCTAGCAATAACAAAGTTCCCTTTGTTGTGGTTGGACAAAAAAGCGAGTTGAGCAATAGCGATAGCGTCGTTACGATCGCTGGTAACCTTGATATTAAATCTCTCGTAAAAGCCGTGGCCGGGATCTTTAAAGTCGGCGCAAAAGATATGATGGCCGTAGAGGTGCCCGCGCATTTTCCAATGCCCATAAAACTTTTTCAATACCTTGATAGTGCTCCTTGTGATGTCTTCGTCCAAACCAATAAAAACCCTAAGCTACCTGAGTTTGCTAAGGTTTGGGAAAAGGGCGTTATCCGCCGCCATGTTATTAAAGAGTATATTGAACGGGGAATTGAATTCTTATACGTTCCAGCGGCCGATCGACTTAATGTAATTAATATTGCTTCTACACAAGTCATTCAGGCATTAGATAACCCTGAACTTTCAAAAGAAGCAAAACTCGATCTGCTTGAGCAAGGCTTTGAAGTCGTTGCCGCAAGACTTACTGATAATCCAAAAGTTTCTGCCGAAGTCGTTACCATTTCTAAAAAATGTATCGAACATGTGACAGAAGTGATTAAAGAATTTCCACAGCTGAAATCACTCTTAGCTGGTCTGGCAGAAAATAAGTCTAGATATCTCTACTTTCACTCAATCCTAGCAACTTATATTTGTAATCACGTTGTGAAGTACATTTCATGGGGTGGTGAAGGGCATAGCGAGAAGATTTCATTCGTTTTGTATTTTCACGATATTTTTTTAGTGCCTATTTATAATAAATATCCACAGTTCAAATTTGAAGAAGAGCTAGTATTTAACAACCTACTTACTGACAAGGAAAAAGAGGTTGTTGTTGGTCACGCTAGAATGGCCGGAGAGTTAGTAAAGACTTTCCCTAGAGTTCCAATGGGCGCGGACGCTATTGTGACTCAACACCACGGCGTAACTTCAGGGACCGGCTTTACTTTAGATTATCGTGATGATGTTTCACCACTTGCAAAGGTGATCATCGTTGCAGAAGCCTTTGTCGATGAGATCATTACGGTTAAAGACGACGGCGGGACACCTGATCGCACTGCAATTCTAGCAAGTCTTCGCGCGAAGTTTCCTCGCCATACTTATATCAAAATTATCGATACACTTGAAAATCTTCCGATTTAACCTTTTATCGCCTTGATTAGAATCATCATTGGTTCTTTAAAATTTCCGACATTAAATGGCGCTTTCATTTCATTGAGAATTCTAATGATAGAAGTCATATTGACTTTGCTACTGGCCAATTGATTAACGAAGTAGTGAGCAGTAATGAAAACACAGCTCACAGTGGTCAGTTTGTTAGAGTTTAGCTTGGCAGGAAAACCTGTGCCATCGGGCAGCTCATGATGCTGTTCAATAATAAACTCTGCATCTGAAAAACCTGAAAAATAATTAGCGATAGCGGCAGCTTTTCTTGGATGCTCCCTATAGTTCTCTTGTGCTTCGGGAGGGTACATTTCCATATCGGGATGATCAAAATTATTAAGTCTAAGCATTTCTTCTTGCTCTAGGTGAGCATCGTGGATCAGGGCTGCAAGTCCTAATTTTTTCTTTGAAAGATCGGAGCTCCAGCCTAGGCCGCGGCAGATGGCTTCGCAGAAATAGAAAATTAAAATACTTCGTTCGGCACTGTCTCTGTGGGCAAAGGGAAAGCTTTGGAGCAATTGTGGGAAGTCTTGATAGACGCTATAAGTGTCATGGACGGAGCTTATGATCTTATCAGCGAGTTCGATGACACCTTCGTTAACCCCGATTTCCTTTACGAATTGCTGCAAAATGAGAGCACCTGAGATCTGGCTTTCGAGCATCTTTGCAGGGGGAAGCTCCCGCGATAAATTATTCATAACTCGCTTTAAGGAATTTTCCAAAAATTGTAGATGCTCATCTTTTTTAAGATACAAAAATTTGATATTTCTTTTCGACAGATCTTGGATCGCTGATTGAGAGTAGGGGACGTCTTTTGAAAAAGCTTTAATGAACTTGGTTCGTGTTAGTTCGATAAAGCAATCAAAGGGGATTTTATCAAATAGATATAGATTTCTTAATTTGATAGGCAGAAAGTCTGTTCGATCGACTTCTATGACAGATTGCTCGAACTCTTCTTTTTTTGCCCAGTTGAGAGATTTTTGAATACACTCCTTAAACCTTATAATGTCATAGGGCTTCTCAAAGATATCCATTGTCTCACTTTTTAAATAAGTATCACCTTTGATCCTATTTTTTAAGACATGAGCTTCGCCGATGAAAATAATCGGTCGATCGCCGCTATTTTCAATGATGTTCTCTGCCAAGGACATGGGGTCTTCATCCTTCATGCCGCCGTCAATTAAGATCAAACCAAATGGACCTTCGAAAGACAAAAACTCGAGGGCTTCACTTGTGTTAAGCACACACATCAATTCAATTTTTGAAAAGTGACTGGAAAAGATTTTATGTAATAAGGCCCACTCTTCTTGATCGTGGCACACGAACAATGCTTTCAATGACGCTCCGGTCTTCAACGAGAAGTTATGTATTTTTAAGACTTGCTCATTATAGGTGGGGACGACATATTTCTCAAATTGGCGATTAATCCCAGTATATTTTTATTTATGCACTACTAGCTCTAGGTAGCCAATCTCGCCATTCTTTAGGGTCATCCCTGCGTATTTTAAGACATAGGCTTGGAGACCAGGAAGGTTGTTTAGGTGGACGTAAAAGCCTCATGCCCATTTGTTCAGGCGATTTGTTAGCTTTTTTTAAATTACAGGGATGACAACAAGCTACGACATTCTCCCAGGTTGTGGGCCCACCCTTACTTTGAGGAATGACGTGATCAAAGGTTAGTTTATGAATTGGAAATTTATCCTGACAATATTGGCATTGAAAATTATCGCGCAGAAATAAATTAAACCTCGTGAATTTAACATGCTGATTATTCTTGTGACGAGCGAAGAGCTTGATGATCTTGGGTAAGTTGAAAGCTTGAGAAACTGTGCGTACCTGCTTGTCGTTGTATTCTTCAACGATTTCGGCTCGATTGGTAAGGATCAAAATCATGGCTTTTTGCCAAGAAACAATCCTCACTGGAAAGTATGTGTTATCCAGCAAGAGGGCCCGCATACGCGCAACTCCTTATCTCATCAGCACATCCATCTTAGTGTGCTCCCTATAATGATATCACAAGCTTATTTTTAAATGTTCTTACAAAATCTCATTAGGCAAAGGTGAACAGGACATTGTCTAAGTGTCTGATTTCATGAACTCTCTTAGGATGTCGATTGGCGCACAACTCGCCTTGTAGCTAGCATGGTAAGGAGGTAGACGAGGGGAGCTAAGGACTACGGTCTTGGCCGCGCACTGCTTAGCAAGCTTAAGAGTTGGCTTAGATTGCAAGAGTTCGTCCCCTGGGTGGATAAGCACGATGGACGATCTTGCTTGAAAACTTGTTGGAACGTTTAGGTTGTCTTTAATACTCCTATAAAGCCCTAAGGGAAGGCCAAAATTACAACGTTCAGTTTTTTTGTTAAAACTTGGAATCAGAAATCCATTAGGTAAAAAGTTTAGATAACAACCAACGATAGTAAAAGACTTTTTAAAATAGAAGGCGGGCGAAAGAAGGATCATCTTATTGACTGTCTTATTTGCTTTTTTAAGTGCATTTATTAAAAGTGGTGCGCTAATAGAATAGCTAAGAACTACAGAGTCACTATCGAGTTGGGTGACCCATTGATCGGCATCGTCATTCCATCTTTGCCAATGATTAGCACTCTCACTATTAATATTACAGTTCGCATGATCTTTTAAACTATGGACAACTGGGTTCTCGCTCAGTGCGCGACCAAGAGGTAGCATGGCTTCAGGTCTAAGGTTTAGTCCGTGAAATAGATGCAATTTCATCTTAGGTCTATTGGATCAAGATGAAGCTCAGTTATTTCTCCCCAATCATTTCCATTTCTTGAAGACGAGAGTCTTATAGCGAGAGGGAAGTCTTGATTGAGAGCCTCGAATATTGTCTGATTATATGGATCTGTATCATCCTTAGTGAAAATAAAGCTTACTTCGCCTGGGCCGACTTGATCATCCAGGAGTGGTTTTATTCTTTTTAAGACTGTGGTTCTTCGGCCAAAACTTTGTCTTTTTTCAATATGCCAATGCAAGAAGGATGCGGTCTGATCGAGTTTAAATTCGAGCACGATACTTCCGTCTTCTTGCCTTTTAATTTTTGCCTCTTTGAACGTCATTGCAGGATCATAATCAAGATTTGGCCCGGGCATATCAAAATCTAGATCACGACGAATAAGAACACTCAAGTCACTGATGGGAAGTTCTCCAGTGATCTTACGAATACGGCCGAAAGATTCTGGTGCAGATAAATCGACTAGGGTGGGTATTGATGGATCTGGCTCCATTCCCAGTGTTAGTAGGCGAGTCATTTCGCGGTTGTAATGGCGATGCTTAAATAACTTACCAAGTCTTTTGGCGAGGAGTTTTGATTTATTTTCCCGAAATTGTGCAGCAGCTCGCTTCCAGTTTCTTCTAAGTCGCCAAGCATTCCATAGTTTCCCACCTGGCTTCATATGCACGTCTGCCAAAAAGAGTGGGATATTACCAACGGTTAAAATCATACGCTCAACCGTCCACCAAAACCGATCCGTTTTCATGCCCCATTGACCCACGGGGACGCCATGGGCAACTTCAAGCAAAGGCCAATACTCTTCTTCAGGTGTTGAAAGGAAGCTTGCCAGACTTGAGCCAGGAAGGTCGACTTGGACGGCCGCCTTAACTGGTCCATACCAAGCTGGTCGTTCATTCTTGGCACTACATCTTCGGCACGGTACCGACTGTGGGAATACAGGTAGTTTTAAATCAATGCCAGAGATCTCTTGCGTCTCACTGATGATACTATTGAGCTCTTTACCACTCATATCGCTGTCAGAGGCATTCATTTTAATTTGTAAAACATGTTTATTGGTTAACCAAGAGCCATCCTCTTCTAAAGCGCTGGTGAGCTCGTAGCGTTTTTCTTCTCTTGAGCCCCATAGACTATCAAAACCTCTAACATTAATATTTTTTGATTCAAAAACGGTGAATACACGATCATTCGTCGTCACTTTTGCCTGAGTCAAACTCCAAGATTCAACACTTTGTTTTTTAAAGACAAGACTCAACTTCATCTGCGAGCGTCGCAAGTTACGATCAGTATGATAATCACGTCTCATTACAGGCGTGACACCACTGTCTTTAACTAGGGATAATTTATTAGACTCTTCAAGGCGTCCTTGGGTGGCCAAGAAATAGGCTCGTTTAGCATCCTCATTGGATAAGTCATAATCATAGACGACATCAAATCCCTTTGCAGTCTCTGTGCTTGTTTGAAAACTAAAGGGAACGATACTTTCCTGAATGCCTAAGGCATTTTGACCAAATACCATAAAGCCATCAAAGAGAGTATATTCCATTCTTGATTGACCAAGACCTATCGCGACGCCATGTTTTCTTTCTCTGGCAAATTTTAAACGAATTTTTTGTTTCTCTAATTTAAGGGCAGAGACTTTAAATGTGCCAGCAAGATACGTTGTAAAGCCGCTGTTAATTTCTAGAAAGTCTGCACCTAATATCCCCAAATCGCCCCAGCCAAAAGATCCATCTAGTCGAAGAGTTCCGCCAAGAAGCCATGAGCTAATCTCGCCAACGTCCATGCGTTCAACATTTTTCTCTGTAAATGGTAAGCGAAGAGGAATGATTAAAGCATTCCACCATTTTCCATAGCGGGCACGACGAAGATTTCTAAGACGATTTTCAATGTCTGATGGTGCTGCTTCAAGTGAAGAGATATCTTTCGCTTTGACTTGTCTAAGATTAACACCTTGGAAGTAGAGTTCAATGCCAAGACCGGCACCGAGTGTTGCTCCTGGGAAGGGGATATCTGATTGGTCCCATAGTCCAATTCTCATTGGAAGTTTGAATGTGTCGGCCACAGTATATGTTTCTAGTAGATCGCGATTATCAAAAACTTGTCTTCGAATATTAGTCGACACGTCGACTCTAGAGTTGCCAACCGAAAATAATTCGATGTCAGCGAGCTCATCAAATAACGAGACACTTAGGCGCGTTGTTTGATCGGCCCAGTCATCGCTATAGTCGCGACTGATACGAGTGAAGATAGAATCTGGCCAAGAAGTTGTTTGTGGTGATTGTGATTGGGCGTGCGTCTGTAGGCTCAAGTAAGTTGAACAAAATACTAGGATAAAGACTCTCACGAAATTCATAGTGCTTTTTAACCTGATTTCAGAAACTTGGCCATTGATGTGAAAGACTTTCAGGGTTTGATATTTACGGCATTCAGCCGATAAGTTGAATGGATTTATAGGAGCTAACATTGCATATAGCTTTTTACATTTTATGGGGACTGAGCACTGCTTTTTTAGCTGTGATTCCAAGTCTTTATGAATTTTCGGGGAGAAATCCTTCGGGGACATTTCCACTGGATGGTGCGGCCTCGACGGCGCTTCGCCATCGCTATCTGGTTTTTCCAAAAGTACACCATGTTCAATATGCTCAAATACGAAAACATCTGACAAAGATTCAGGATCAGTTGGCCCAATATTCCTCGAGCCCAGAGCAATTACAAAAGCTGCGAGACTCATTAGTTGATTATGCCAATCCTTTGTCCTTTGTGATTATGCCGCCGTTGATGAGCACGTGTAGTGAGCTTGTTGCACGATATGAATCTCACTCAGTAGCACTAGAGCGTGCGCTTCGCGGTTATTGGCAACGCGGTGGTATTCAAAAATGTACAGAGATTGTCATTTCGATTGTTGATGAGGCCAATGACCCCCACTTAGAATTTAAAGCGGTTAAGCGCGAAACGGGTAGAGTCGTAATCTTGAATAATCAAGGTGGTGCTTTGGCCCAGATTATCATGTGGCGTGACGATAAAATGAAATTAAATACAGCTCAAGTTCAGCCTCTTGATCCGGTTCTAGATGTGGGCTCTGGCTTTTCTTCACTGCCAGTTGATTGGCCTAGACTAAATACTCACCGCCAAAATGTACGCAGCTTAAATGATCTTAGAATTCCTTATGATCCTTATGTTAAGCAAATGCTAGCAGAACGTGGCCAAGCTGGTTGGCGTTGTACGGCTCAGTTACTGGGGCTAAAGTATCGTGACTCTTGGGGGAGAATGGCCAGTGCTCAGTGGTGTTATGGCGATACTTTTCCTAAAATTTTAGAGAATGATCATTACTTTGCTTACCGGATTGAGGAGTAGTATGCGCTTACTTCTTAGTCTTACATTATTATTTATTTCAACTCAGCTTCAAGCTCAATCTTGGCTTGATGTTTTCAATCGCTACCGAGTGGCACAAGCCGCGGATTGGTTAGCGCCGATTAAAATTCCGCGCAGTGATCTTAGACCATTTGTGACTCTTGCCAGAAGAAGCCAAGCTTGTTCTGACTGTCGTGTTGAAACTTTAGGCGATACCGGAAGATTTGCACTTGCCATGCAAGGGCAAGGAACTCGAAAAGATATTGAAGCGATTAGAGCGCCTAAAGGCGAGACCTTACTTACCGCTCGGGATATGGAGTTTTTACGAGCTCATGCCTGGGATGGGGCGGGAAAAGTATTTATTGGTTCCACAATTCACACACCGAGTGTTTCACCACAATCACTCGTCATGGCCCTCGTCTCGCAAGTAGGTGTTCGAGGTCACCCCATTGCTATTGGTCTTGGAGATGGGGAAGACGATGATCGCCTCCTGTGGGGTTATCGTTTGTTACCTATTTCCGCTAGCGATGTATTGGAGCCAGTTGTTAAGGATGGTCGATTGGTTTATCCAATTGTCCTGCGATTTAATCTCTATTTTCACGAACCAGTTGATGATCTTTCCTTAGCCGCCTACGATTTTCAAAGCGGCAAGGACTTATCTTTTCCTGCAAAAACGAGAGTCGGTAAAAATACTAGTGCGCTCACTCTGAAAGCTGAATTCACTTTTGATCAGCCCGTGGTCATTTCGCAAAATGGCTATCAAGCCCAAGGCAATGGCCGTCTACTCGATGCAGGTCGCTGGCTAGATAATAGCCCTATAAAGCATCTTTGGGTTGCAACTCCG
>TARA_R110000868_G_scaffold33659_3_pt1 | contig 10427 bp, 9 predicted proteins | sample TARA_R110000868 | Tara Oceans TARA_R110000868 (sample SAMEA4397489) | marine metagenome | biome: Polar Biome; feature: [SRF] surface water layer (ENVO:00010504); material: water (ENVO:00002006), including particulate matter (ENVO:01000060) such as... | depth 5 m | reverse complement strand
CGAGCGCCGCTTGCAGGAGCGCCGCTGGGGCGTGTTGTTTCAGGATGGCGCTTTGTTTTCAGCGCTGACAGTGGCCGAGAACATTCAGGTGCCCTACCGCGAGCATTTGCAGATGAACGACCAGCTGATGAACGAGTTGGCGGGCGTCAAGATTGCGATGGTCGGATTGCGTGCCGGTGCGGCGGGGCTTTATCCCTCGGAACTGTCCGGCGGCATGAAGAAGCGGGCAGGGCTCGCGCGCGCGCTGGCGCAGGACCCGGAAATTCTGTTTCTCGACGAGCCGACCGCCGGTCTCGATCCCATCGGTGCGGCGGCGTTCGATGAATTGATCAATGATCTCACCTCAACGCTCGGCCTCACCGTCTTCATGGTCACGCATGATCTCGATTCACTTTACGCCACCTGCGACCGCATAGCGGTTCTGGCGGATCGCCGTGTTAGGCTCATCGGCACGATGGACGATATGCTGGCGAGCGATCATCCGTGGATACGTTCCTATTTTCACGGGCCACGCGCCCGCGCCGCCACCCCGAAAGTCAAATAGGCATTCAGATGGAAATCAAATCCAACAATGTATTGATCGGCATCGCGACGCTCGTCGCTATCTTTGCCATCCTGTTGTTTTCGCTGTGGCTGAGCCGTGTGCAACTCGATCAGCAATATGCCTATTACAAAATCATCTTTCAGGGTTCGGTGTCGGGCCTGAGCAAATCAGGGCAGGTGCAGTTCAACGGTCTGCCGGTGGGCAAGGTCATGGACCTGTCGCTGGACGAGAAAGACCCGAGCAAAGTCATCGCGCTCATTCAGGTGGATGCGCGCACGCCCGTCAAAGTGGATTCCATCGCCCAGCTCGAAGCGTCTGGCATCACAGGTGTCGCTATCATTCAGTTGACCGGCGGTAACAAGGATTCAAAATTGTTGCGCGAGGTGAGCGATCTCACCTATCCCGTCATTCGAGGGGCGCCTTCGACTTTGCAGGCGCTCGCGGATGCCGCCCCAAAGACATTGGAAAATGCTAACAAGCTGATTGCCGACCTCAGCACTGTCGTGCAGGCCAATCAGCAATCCATTGCCAATACGCTGGCCAATCTCGACAAACTGTCCTCGGCGCTTGCGGGCAGTTCGGGCGACATCAAACAGGCCATCAAGGAACTATCGGAAGCGTCCAAAAATTTTCAGCAGTTGAGCAAGGGCGCGAACGATCTTGTCAACAATGACGCCCGCGTCCTCATCGACGATGCGCGCCAGACCTCGGCGTCTTATCGTCAGCTCGCCGACAGTCTCGACCGCGTTGTCAAATCCAACAGCCCCGCCATCGGTCGTCTCGCCAACAATGGTCTTGATCAGGTGCCGGACCTCGTGCGCGAAATGCGCTCGCTTGTCACCTCGCTCGACCGCATGGTCGCCCGCGCGCAGGACGATCCGGCGCGGTTTGTCATCGGCAATAATGTCCCTGAAGTGGAAGCCCCATGAACAATCTTTATCGTCTGACATGCATGATGGCGCTGGCGGCGGCGCTGTCGGGTTGTGCGTTGGCCAATGTCGCTGGTGGGCCTGCGCCGAAAATGTTCACGCTGACCGCACATAATGTTGCCGCAACGTCGGGGGATGTGTCGGCGGCGGGCAAGGCCGATCTTCTGGTGGACGGATATTTCGCCAGCGCCGCCATCGACACGGGCCGCATCGCTTATCTGCCTTCGCCCAATGAGTTGAAATATATCGCCGGGGCGCGCTGGGCGGACCTTGCGCCCGTGATGATCCAGACACTCACGGTCGAGACTTTGGAGAAGTCGGGTCGCTTTGCCTCGGTGGCCGCACGCGGTTCCGAAATCAACGGCGACTATATGCTCAAGGGCGACATCCGCCAGTTCGCCGCCGAGAAAAACGGTGACGCAACGCAGGTGCATGTCGATCTCTTCATGCGTCTTGTCTCGCGCAACGATAACAAGGTCGTCGCCACAAAGGATTTCAACGTCCTCTTGCCCGTCTCAGGCAGCGGTATTGAACCGATGGTCGCGGCCTTTGATGCGGCGCTGGCGCAGGCACTGTCCGATCTGACCGTATGGACCGCCGGTGAACTTTCCGGTGCAAGGGAGCTTGCGGCAAAATGAGCGCAAATGTTGTGGCGCTGGCGCGTGACGGCGCTCACAATTTTTCAAAGACCCTCTGCACCGAAATCACTTTGCTCGCCGGTCTCGGCGTCGAAGGTGACGCGCATCAGGGCGTGACGGTCAAACATCGCTCGCGTGTCGCGCGTGATCCTTCGCAGCCTAATTTGCGTCAGGTGCATCTCATCCATGCTGAGTTGCACGATGAGTTGGTCGCCGCCGGTTTTGCGGTTGAAGCGGGCGACATGGGCGAGAACATCACGACGCGCGGGATTGATCTGTTGGGCTTGCCGACGGGTGCGCGGCTGCATATCGGCGCAGACGCCATCGTTGAAGTCACAGGCCTTCGCAATCCATGCGTCCAGATCGACCGCTTTCAGAAAGGCATGATGCAAGCCTGCCTCGATAAAGATGCCGACGGCAATCTGATCCGCAAAGCAGGTGTGATGGGCATCGTGCTGGTCGGAGGTGTCGTGCGTTTGGGCGACGCAATCCGAGTGGAACTCCCCGCAGGAGCGCATCAACCGCTAGTGGCAGTCTAACCCATCCACGTCTTTACGGCGCCGAAGGAAGGCGTGGATCCCCGGGTCAAGCCCGGGGATGACGGAATTAAAAAACATTCCTCATCCTGAGGAGGGCCGAAGGCCCGTCTCGAAGGATAACCCGGAATCTTACCCCAGCTTCCCGCTCGCCTGCGCCAGCATCAGGTAGACCTTACCTGTATCCGACGTGAGATAGGTCTCAACCAGAATGTTATCGCGGTCGCGCGACGATGCCGCTCCGAGCAGGCGCTCGAACAATTCAACAAAGCGGTCCACATGCTCGCGGAATTCGCTCTCGGCGCGATATTTCGTGCTGATGCGGTCATAAAGCTGACGGCCTGACATATTGTAGAGGCGGCGGGCGAAGACGTTGCGGTCGCCAGCCTGATAGCGTTGCCAGAGGTCGGGCGAGGGGCTTTGTTCCAGCGCGCGGTCGAGGTCGATGGCCAGCGCCTGCAATGTTTCGATGACCTGCAAGGACGAGCGTTGGAATTCGGTTTCGCTTTCGGGCGCGCGGGGCGGGGCCTTTGCGTCCGGTTCCTGTCCGCGACCGGCAGCGGCCAGCAAATCGGGAATGCCCCAACCGCGCCCTTCGCCTTGCGCGCGCGCCGGTGGCGGCGGTGCGGGCTGTGCATAAGACGGCATCGGCGGTTGCTGTGCCATAGTCTGCTGCGGCATCTGCACGGGCATGGGCGGCATCGGCGCGGAGCGGTCGAGCACGCGGGCGTGGCGGACCACAATGTCGGCGATGGCAGCGAGCGCCGACACCTGATCTTGCAGCACTTGCGTCAGCGCGGCGGCACCGGCAGCGGCTTCCTCTGGCATCATGGCCATGCGCGCTTCCAGTTCGGCGGCGGCATGGTCGAGCGAATTGCCCGCCTCGCGCGCGATGCCACCCAGCCGGATCATGGCGGCGTTGAAGCGTTCGGCGGTTTCGTCGCTCTGTTCCAGCGATTGGTTCACGAGGTCGCGCAATTCATGCGCACGGCCGGAAATGTTTTCCGTCAGTGTCGCCGTGGCGCGCGACACTTCCGAGGTCATGGCATTGGTGGCAATGCGCAGATCATCGGTCGTCGCTGTGATGGATTCCGTGGCGGCGCGCGACAAGTCGTCGTTGAGGGCCTGCACGGCGGCGCGCATTTCCTCGACCGTCACGTTGATGGCGCGCGTGGCCGCGCCCGTGGTGCGGCTGATCGCGCCCGACGCTTCCGTCACTTCGCTGACAGCGGCGTTCACTTCGCCGGAAATTTCCGATCGCACTTGTGCGGCGCGGTCGGCGGCGGCGTCGAGTGTGGTGGTCACGTGTTTGGCCACGCGGTCGGCGGCGTCTGAAATTTCCTTGGTGCGGGCGCTGACCACGCCACCGGCTTGCGCCAGTTGATCGCGGTGGTTTTCGAAGAGGCCCTCAAGCCGTGTGCTTTCGGCGCTCAGGCTGTTGGCGGCGTCGGCCAAAATCTGGCGCTGTGTTTCATAGCGCGTGGTCAGTTCGCCTGCTTTGTTCAGCGCGGTGTCGGCCACCACTTCAAGCCGCGATGCCTGCCTGTCGAGTGTCGAGGCGGTGGCGTCGGCACCTGCGCGGGCGGCTTCGCTGACGCGGTTCAGTGTTTCTGTTTCAGCGACGACGCGCTGGCTGGCGGATTGCAAAGTTTGTTCGGCTTGCCCGATGAGGCCGCGCACGGCTTCGACCTGACCGCGCAGGCCGCGCGAGATCACGTCGCTTTCCTGTCCCATCATGCGGCCGAGTTCGGTCAGGCTGTCATGGTGGTGGGTGATGAGTTCTTCCATGCGGGCGACGCGCATTTCGGCGCGGGTGCCGCCTTGCTCGATGGCGTCGAGGTCGTCGGCGATCATGTCGCGCAGGCGTGACGTTTCTGCGAGTGCAGCAGCAAGACCGGCCTTCATGCGTTCGAGTTCGGCGTCAACGGCATTGGCGATGCTGGCGACTTCGCCGCTGGCGGTGTCGGCTGGATCAGTCAGGCGCATGGCGGTGCGGGCGAGCGCTTCGGCCATCAGGTGCATCTGCTGTCCGCGCCAGATCGACCAGGCACCGATGGCGATCATGGCGACGGGGGCAAGCGCGATGCCCGCCAGTTGCGCCAGCGCCTGCGGGCCCATGCCCGCGACACCTTCGGTGCCATAAAGGCTGCCGACATAGGCGGCGACAGCGCAGAGCCATAAGAAGGAAAGAAACACGCCGATGGCGGCGATGCGTTTGGAGGGTCGCCGCGCGATCAGGCGGAACAGCGCGCCACCCGTCGGGGTGTCCTCGTTCGCCGCCTTCACAGGTGCTTTTGCGGCGGGCTTTTCAGCCGCCAGTTCCAGATTTGCCATATGTCTCACCCGCTTGCCTCGCCGGACTCAAATTGCGTCACGAGGCCCCCCGCGTCAACAGCCACGGGGCTTTATGGCTCAAAGGTTAACCATTTAGTCAGCATAAACGGGTGATTGGCGGCGGCGGATTAACCGTTCGGTACGGATCGCGGGCCTAGACTTTGCCTGTCGAAGAAATCGGCGGAAGGAAGTACGAGATGATGACCAATGCAGTCAGCGTGAGTGAAACGGGCGACAAGGCCTATTGCGATGCCGCAAGGCCACTCGATCTCGTCCATCTCGCCAAATATACATTCGGTGATCGTGGCCTCGAATGCGAACTTCTCGGTCTCTTCCGTTCGCAGGCCGGCATCTATGTGAACCGCCTCGAAACAGCCGCCAATACCAAAGAATGGGCCGACGCTGCCCACAGTCTCAAAGGCTCGGCCCGTGGCCTTGGTGCCTGGGCGCTTGGCGACATCGCCGAAGACGTCGAGCCGCTGAGCTTCGACGATGAAGCCGGTCGTGGCATCGCCGTCGCGCGCGTGCGCGAGGCGATCCTCGTGGTGAATGTCTATATCGACGAATTGATGAGCTGATCAGCTTTTGCTCGGACCGAGCGGGAAGGGGCTTATCGTGCCTGTCTCGCTGCTGCGCTGGCGTTCCAGTTCCTGCGTATAGCGGCGCAGCGCATAGGCTTCGGTGAGATAACCCACCACCTGCATGTCCTGCATATTGTTCAGCACCGGCAGGGTTTCCATTTCCACGGTTTCAAATCGCGCCAGCGCCACGCGCAGGTTTTCTTTGGGTTGCAGGCAGATGCCCGCGCCGCGTGCGAGGTCGCCTGCGACGACCGAGGCGGCGGCGTCGGTGATGTCGGGGTCATGCACCGTCGCCATATAAACAATGCCGAGATAGCGTTGATTGTTATCGACAATGAACACGCGCTTGGCGCTGCCGAGCGGGGCGATTTCGCGCAGTTTCAGCAGCGACGTATAGGCGGGCACGATCATGGGGTCGGAGCGCATGGTGCGTTCGACGGTGAGGTCGGCGATCCAGCCCACGTCATGTGCGCCGGTGATGGGGATGCCGCGCAGGTGGAAGCGCCACGTCGAGAATGAATAGCCGAAGGTCAGCCGCATGATGGTGGACGCAATGACGACCGCGACGAGCACACCCATCGTGACGGGAAAATTGCCGGTGCCTTCCAGTACCAGCAGCACCATGGTGATCGGCGCGCCGATGATGGCCGCGCCCGCCGCGCCCATGCCGACCAGCATGAAGGCGACTTTGGATTCAGCCAGCCCCGGTGCCACAAAGCTCATGGCCGAAATCATCGCCGCGCCGAGCAACAAGCCGAGGAACAGCGATGATGAAAACATGCCGCCGCGCAGGCCCGAGCCGAGCGACACGGCGGAGGCGATGAGCTTGCCGAACAACAGGCATGTCACCATGAAAAACGTGCGGTCGGTTTCGAGCGCATATTGGATCGCGCCGTGGCCCGATCCCAGCACCTGCGGCGAGCCGAAAGCGAGCAGGCTCAGCGCCGCCCCGCCGATGGCCGGACGGATCCAGATCGGGAAGCGCCGCAGCGCCTGTTCGGCCCATGTCACCGAGCGCATGGTGAGGATCGAAAAGCCTGCCGCCGCCACGCCGACAAAAGCAAAGAGCAGATAGAGCAGCGGTGTTATTTGAAATTCATCGCTGACGGCAAACAGCGGCGCGTCCGTGCCGAGGATCTGGATGGTCAGCGCCCCGGCGAGTGCCGCCACCGCCACGGGGGCCAGCGCGCGCGGGCTGTAGCTGCCGAGCACCAGTTCAAAGCCGTAGAAGGCGCCTGCCAGCGGTGCGTTGAAGGCTGCTGCAATCGCTGCCGCCGTGCCCGCCGTCACATAGATGCGCGCTTCGTCGCGGCGCAGGCGAAAATATTGCGCGACGGTGGAGAAGATCGCCGCGCCGGATTGCGTGTAGCCCGCTTCCATGCCGAGCGAGCCGCCCGCCGCATTGGAAATCATGGTGGCCAGCGTCAGGCGGAATGAATCGAGTTTCGACATGCGTCCGCCGAACAGCGCATTGGCCTCTACAGGGTCGGTGATTTCTGCTGAGCGCGTGCGGCGGACCCAGAAGGCGAGCAAGCCAAAGGCCAGACCAACGCTGATAGGTACCGCGATCAGCCGCCACGTCTCGATGGATGTTTGCTCGCTCAGATAGCCATGCGGGCCATAGCCGAAGAAAAATTCATGCAGCGCATAAATCGTTTCGCGCAGGATATAGACCACGACGCCGACGATCATGCCGAGCGGCGCACATAGCACGATGATGCTGGCTTCCGAACTGCGCAATGATCGGTGCAGCAGCGCATAGCGCACGCTCGACATGCGTTTCAGATTTTCCAGCGTTGTGCGGATCATCATGCGTGGACCCTTTGTGCAACAGTGTCGGCAATGGCGAGTGATGAGGTGAGGCCGGGGCTTTCGATGCCGAAGAGATTGACGAGCCCGTCAAGGCCATGCGCCTCCGGTCCCGAAATCACAAAATCGGCGGCGGCTTCGTGGGGTCCGTGAATTTTCGGGCGCACACCGGCATAGGCCGGTTGCAGGCTTCCGTCTTTCAGCGCGGGCCAGTAGCGGCGGATGGCGTCATAGAATTTTTCGCCGCGGGCCGCGTCCACCTTGTAGTCGATGGCGTCGGCGTCGGGGGGCGTGATCCATTCGACGTCAGGGCCGAAGCGCGCCTGTCCGCCCATGTCGAGCGTCAGGTGGACGCCGAGACCAGCGGCTTCCGGCACCGGATAGACGAGGCGCGAGAAGGGGGCCTTGCCCGTCAGCGTGAAATAATTGCCTTTGGCGAAATGCGCGGCGGGAATATGGGCCGCGTCCAGCCCCCCGATGCGGCGGGCCAGCGCCACGGCGTTCAGCCCCGCCGAATTGATCAGCACACGGCATTTGAGTTTCATGTCACCGACGGTCAGCATGAAACCGCCCGTCACCGCTTCGGCGTGTGTCAGCGTTGAGCCAAAGGCAATCGCGCCGCCGTGGTCCTCCACATCGCCGCGCAGCGCCAGCATATAGGCATGGGCGTCGAGGATGCCGGTGGACGGCGAGAGGAGGGCGGCGACCGCTTTCAGCGCCGGTTCCAGCCGCATGGCTTCCGCGCCGGTCAGTTCCGCGATGTCTTTTACGCCATTGGCGCGGGCGCGGGCCGCGATGTCTTCGAGTGCCGACACCTGGCCCTCGTCGCCCGCCACAATCAGCTTGCCGCAATGGCGGTGCGGAATGTGGTGCGATTGCAGATAGTCATGCAGCCGCAAGCGCCCTTCGACGCAGAGTTTGGCGCGCAGCGACCCTGCGGAATAGTAAATGCCTGCGTGAATGACTTCGCTGTTGCGGGCCGACACCTCGGTGCCGATGGCCTCGTGGCGCTCCAGCACCAGCACCTCGCGGCCGCGCATCGCCAGCGCGCGGGCGCAAGCAAGCCCCACGGCCCCCGCGCCGACCACCACCGCGTCGATCTCGTCGATGTCGCTTCCGCTGCTCATGCATATTCCTCGGGCATGTCCTCAGGGTTTGCCGGTTTCGGGGGGCGAAAGCAAGGGCGCAATGGGGAAAGGTCACGCGCGGACTGATCCTTTTGCCGATCCGTTGCGTATCAAGCTCACAGGGAATTTTTGGAGAGCGGTTTCATGCTCAGGATCATCACGGCCTATCTCTCGACCGGACTTGTTTTTGTCGTGCTGGACGCCCTCTGGCTCAGCAATATGGGCGGCTGGTATCGCCGCGCGCTGGGCGACGCGATGGCCGCGGATTTCCGGCTGGTGCCCGCCATTGTCTTCTATCTGCTGTTTCTGGCGGGCCTGCTCATTTTCGCGGTCATGCCCGCGCTCGCCAGCGGGAGGCTGGGTACGGCGCTGCTCTGGGGCGCGCTCTACGGCTTCTTCACCTACATGACCTATGACCTGACGAACCATTCCGTCATGGTGCAATGGCCGCTCAAGGTCGCGGTGGTGGACATCATCTGGGGCACGGTGCTGGCGGCGGGGTCGGCGACCTTCGGCACGTTGATCGCCCGCAGCGTGTTGGAGCGGCTCGGCTGATCTGCTCTCAGCGCCCCTGCACGATTTCGATTTTCTGCACCACGGGTTTGCCGTCCGCGCCCTGCACCGTGGTTTCCCACTTGTCGCCCACGTGGTCGCCTTTCAGCACCGCGCAGCTCTCCGGCCCGTTCTCCGGCACAACACAAAGCTGTTCGCCTTTCAGCGACCATGTGCCCTTGGCTTCATAAGTCACAGCCGAGCCCGCCGGAATGATCTCGCCCGAGAATGTGTGATCGGCATTGTAATAGAGCTTCAGCACCGTCCCGTCAGGCCGGATGCCCAGCATCGTATTGCCAAAGCGTGCTTCCATCGACGCGGCCAGCGCCGGCAGCGCCACACCACAGGCCATCACGACCACCAAACCCGAACGCAAAAAACGCATCTCGTCCCCCTGATTACAATGAGGCGAGTCTAGCACGGCCCCAACTCAGGGGAAGAGGGCGGAAAAAGGGGGCGGTTGCATCAGGTCGGCTTGCGCTTAAGCTGGTCGCCGAAGCAAAAGGAGGCAGGAAACACCATGCCTGATCTGACGCTGAAAGACGGTCGCACTCTCGTCTATCATTTGCACGGGTCAGAGCAGGGCGCGCCTGTTCTCTTTGTTCACGGCATCAGCGATTCCGGTCTCATCCGCCACCACGACGACGCGCTCACCGCCTCGCTCGGTGTGCGTCTCATCTCCCCCAATCTGCCCGGCATCGGCCGTTCCACGCGCAAGCGCGGCCGCGGGCTGTTTGAATGGAGCCGCGACGCCATCGAGCTTGCCGATGCGCTGGGTCTGGAGCGTTTCGCCGTAGCGGGTCATTCGGGCGGGGCGGCCCATGCGTTGGCGCTCGCCGCGGCCTGTCCCCACCGTGTCACCCGCGTGGTGCTGGCCTCACCCGTCGGGCCCTTCGACGATCTGGCGCTTGATGCGTTTGTTGTCAGCAGCGAGTTGCGCACGATCCAGCGTCTCTATCGCTGGCGGCTCTTTCCGGTGATCCGCGCAGCGCTTGTCATCCTCAGCTTTCAGGTGCGGCGCGATCCCGCCGGCTTCATCGAAGAATCCGCCCTCAGCTATCCCTCCGACACCGCCGCCTTTCTGGAATCCCCCACCCAACGCAAAATCTTCGAAGCCTCCTTCAGCGAAGGCTTCGCCCAATATGGCGAAGGCATCTACGAAGTCGTCTGCGCCTCATCCGGCAAATGGGACTTCGACCTCAGCAGCGTCACCCAACCCGTCGATATTTTCTACGGCGACACCGACGACATCATGTCCCCCGAACTGAGCTTCATCCTCGCAAAGCGGTTGCCGAACGCGACGACGCACCTCTGGGCAGGCGGCGGGCATTACGACTATGTGAAGCGGGAACGGTGGGTGGAGTTTGTGGGGGCGAT
>TARA_R110000868_G_scaffold114344_5_pt1 | contig 10427 bp, 9 predicted proteins | sample TARA_R110000868 | Tara Oceans TARA_R110000868 (sample SAMEA4397489) | marine metagenome | biome: Polar Biome; feature: [SRF] surface water layer (ENVO:00010504); material: water (ENVO:00002006), including particulate matter (ENVO:01000060) such as... | depth 5 m | reverse complement strand
CACGAGATACTGAACCTGTTGTAGCCCAACCTTTACCACTTAATCTTAATGTTGGTGATATTTTTTGAGCACCTACAGTAGCAGCTGTTGTGTTTTCTAATAGTGAACCAATAGTTAGTGACGGTGTTAATGTTAGTGTTGTGTCTGTTACAGATGTTGAAGTAAGAAATGATGGGCTTGTCTGCATAGCCACAACTGTACCTGTACCAGTTATTGTATATTCACCCAATACTCCTGCGTTATTATAAAGAATATTAGTAGTTGAACCGCTTGTGATAGTTGAAGTTCCGACTGTTAATCCACCACCACCACCTGATTGTGCTACCCAAGAAGTTACACCACTACCATTTGTCGCAAGAACATAGTTATTAGTTCCATTATCTGCTGGTAATTGAAATACTGTTGCTGTACCTGCGACTGCTGCTGGTTTTATTGTTACATCGCCTGATGTTGAACCAAATAGTTTGATTGAACCAAGTGTTGTGGTATTTACACCAAGAGTTAATGTTGAAGTTCCTGAAAGTGTAGTAAATGCACCTGTGTTTGGGGTTGTAGCACCTACAGTACCATTTATATTTATTGAAGCTGTACCTGTTAAGTTTGTTACAGTACCTGATGATGGTGTGCCTAATGCACCATTAAATAATACAACTGCACCTGCGCTACCTGTGTTTACACCAAGAGCTGTTACAACACCTGTACCAGTTGTTATTGTTGATGGAGCGACACCTGCACCACCACCGATCATAAGAGCATTTGCTGCTAAAGCAGCCGATGTCGCCCAAGTAGAAGCGCTAGAGAAGTAAGGTATACCACCTGATGTACCTGCAACTGTTAGGGCCAGAGTACCTGTTGTTGTAATTGGAGAACCTGCAACCGATATTAAACCACCAGTAAATGTTTGCCCCACACTTGTAACTGTTCCTGAACCTGCAACTGTAGCAAATTCAAAGTCTGTTTCACCTGCATTTAGTCTTATAAACTTACCAGCGTTACCTGCATAAGTAAGAGCTGCTAAAGATGTTAATTGAGTATCTAAACCTTGAAATGTAGATGACAAAGACACACCACCAACTGTTGGCATATTTGTACTTTCTAAATCGGCAGTCCATACTTTTGTAGCTCTTGCACCAGTTGCTGCAATAGATCCTGTCATTGTAATATTTCCAGTTCCTAGAGTTATATCACCAGTTACGTTAGCACTACCATTAAAGTTTTGACCCCATATAGTCCTTGTATTTTGTAAAGTTGTTGCTGTGCCTGCGTTACCACTAACTGATGTTTGGTCGCCAGTGTTTGCACCTGATACCGATACTGCACCTGCACCAATGGTAAGTACTGATGTATTTGCTACGTTACCAGTCAAGGTTACTGTACCTGTGTTTACTGTAAGAGCTGTTGTTAGAGTTGCGTTAGTTACAGCCCCTGCTGTTAAACCAGATGCTGTGCCAGATATATTTGTACCTGTCATTGAGCTTGGAGTACCACCTGCACCGTTAAAGACAACAAACGCACCTGCTGAACCTGTATTCACAGCTAAAGCTGTTGCTACTCCAGTACCAGGGGTTATACCTGCCCAAGTAGTAAGGTCTGCATCATAGGCTTGTACTGTTACACCTATTGCACTTGTAAGCATTATTGTTCCAGTTGCATCAGGCAAAGTATAAGTTCTTGCAGCTGTATTTGTATTTGTAAATAATGATGTGAATGTATCTGCTACGTTTCTTAGCCCAAATTTGCCATCATTAAAGGTCTTTAGACCTGTAACAGTTTGAGTTGCAGCCAGTATCATATCACCAGTACCAGCACCTAAGGTCACCCACTTTAGGCCTGTTGTAGCTGTACTATCAGCTGTAAGAGCTTGCCCATCTGTACCTACTGGAAGTCGGGCGTCTACTGTTGTAAATGTATATAAATCTCCTTTTGTTGTTAGTGGACTTGCACTACCTCCACCTGTAATGTCTACGGTTATAATTCCTGTTGAATTATTTTTAGTTACAGACGCAACACCAGAACCAGTAAAGTTAAGGCCAGTAAGACCGTTACTTACGATTGTGCCAGCGCTATAAATATTAGAAAATCCACCACCATGTAACTTGGTAGTCTTTGTTGTTTTTACCGCAAAGCTTTTTATATGAGCATCAAGACCTTTTATAGTCGATAACTCGATTGAGCCAGGGGTACTATTTACTTGTCTTACAAAGTCTTCAATAGTTGGGACTTCTACTTGTTTAAAGTTTGGGATCTCAAAAGATGAATTAGTTCCAGGAGCGCCATCGAAATAGTCTCTACCTTTTACCGGTGTAATTTTCTTTAAGAACGCCTTTATCTCACTATCAGTGAAGTAGTCTACTCCCTTTTTAGGTTTAGATAAAGGCACTATTAAAGAGACTATTTCTTTAACATCTTCAGTAGTAAAGTAATCTACACCTTTTTTAGGTACAGATTGTTCAATTATTTTAATTCTATCTTCAGCGGTGAAGTAGTCAATACCTAATTTAGGTGATGCATTGAACCGAAATTGGTCCCCTTTTTGAATTAGGTATGCATCAACTGCTAAATCAACACGGTCATTTAAGACTGTCTCAAATGTTGAGCTACTTGGTTTTTGTTCTTTAGAAGATATTTCTGAAAGAAGACTCGCAATTTCCCCAAATTTATCATTTGATTCTAGTGTTGCAATATATTTTGCAGCCTCTGGATCTTCCATAAATGCTGCTAATTTTTTTCTTAAGTCTTCGTTCATGAATTAATCTTTATTATTGATAACTTACTTGTAATACTGTTGCCGCTGCTGTAACTATTGTTAGACCAGTTGTAAACCCTACATTAAATGTAAGAGTTTCCATTGAACCTGCAGCTGGAGTAAAAGCAGGGCAGATAATTGTACCTGAAGCTGCAGTGTTATCATAAACAGTTATAGCCCCAAGAGTTCCACCAAGAATAGTAATAGAAGCAAGCATACCTGTTCCTGATTTTACTGGTGTTGTTGTAGCTGTTGAAATGGCCACTGTTCTGTTCCTTGTATATACTGAATCTGCCATACAATTAACCTATTACGGCGAAATTAATTTTAAGTGTACCGTTAAATGCGTTAGCTGAGTGTAGGTTTGTAACTGTAATTACAAGTGAACCTGCCGCTGGAGTAACACCACCGATACCAGGAGTACCTGCAGTTGAAGTACCTTGACCTACTGAAGCGATAACTACAGAGTTAGCTGTAATTAAAGAGTTAGTAATAGTAAGTGTATATTCACCGGCGGCTGCTGTTGTAAGAGCCTCTGTTGTAATTTGACCTGCTAGAGAGTTCTCTGTGACTGCTCCTGCTGCAGCAGTACCAGTTGTAAACTTTAGATCTAGGCTATCATAGCCTGTTTTGTTTACTATATTTGCTGTTGTTAACATATTGTTTTTATATTATCAGGGTTAGGTTACATGAAGCTTTTATAAGTTTCGTGTAATCTAACCCCGATAAGGGATTAGATTAATAATGTACTATACAGTTCCGTCTGAACCAACGACTCCTACGTAATCCATAGCACCAACAACTTCACGGTATTCACCTTTGTAGATGTAGTTGTTATTTCTTTGGTATTTGTAGTCAACGATGTCTGTTTTCATATCTTGACGAACCCATCGAGTAATTGTGTGGTTATCACCAATTAGGAACCAAGCTGTGTCAGAACCACCAGCTGCAGCACCTAACCATGGAGACATAGCAACTTCGATGTTGTACTTTGTAGAGTACACGTTTTCGTCGTTGTTACCAGTACCAGAACGTAGTTCTGATTCTGTAATTTCACATGCAAGCTTGAAAAGCTTTGGTGGAACTACAAGTGTTTTTGGCATTGAACCAGAAATAACACCATCTTGTGATAGTTGTTCTACCAACATTACGATTGCATCGTTTAGAGATGATTCTGAAAGTGCTGCTGTCATTTTATTATCAACAGTAAAACCTCCTAATGTTGTGTGTGAATCTGATACCAAGGTTGCACCATCAGCTGTTAGAGCTGTAGTGAAAGCGTTACGATAAACTGCAAAAGCATTTTTATCGCGAGTCATACGACCCTTACGAGCCATATCTGTTACTGCTTTATTGATAACATTAAATTGATCGTCATCAAAAAGGTTTTTTGAAACGTCTAATGATTTAGCAAAGTTAGTAACTGTGAAAGTTTTTGTGTTTCCAACTTGGAATTGACCTTGTGGAACATCTTGCTCTTCAGCACGTGAATCCCATAGACCTGAACCTTTAAAGATTTCTGCAATTTCAGCTGCTTTGTCTGTAGTTTCTTGCATAAATACAGCAGATGATTCAGCTGTAACAAGACCTGGGTGCATATCCCCATTAAAAACTGGGAAAAATACTTTATCCAAAGCTGTTTTAACAATGTTTGGATTTAATGCGCTATTATTGTTCATATATTAGTATATATTTAATTTTTAATGACTAACTAGAATCCTAGATTAGTTGTTCGAATTGAAATTACGAAATCGACCTCGCTTGTACCTGCGTTACCTGTACCTGTATAGATAAGACCATTTGTTGCACCGTCTGCAGCTGCTGTGTCAAGAGTGTAAACACTTGATGTTAAATCAAAGATACCACGCTTGTTAGCTAGAGCTAGAATTTCTGCATCTGTGTTTGCTGCGGCTGCTGATTTAGCCTTACCACGATAAACAACACCTGGTAGAGGCATGTAAACTTCAACTGTTCCTGCTACTGAAGCTGTGTGAGTTGAAGCACCTGCTGCAATACCTGCTAAATAGTCAGTACCGATTGTTGGGTCAGCGTCTGCTGCTGCTGAAGCGTAGACACTTGTTCCGATTGTTGTTAGAACTACTGGTTCACCGGCTTTAATAGCTGTTGATCCAGAAGCTGTTTGGTAAACACGAGTTGGAACCACGTTGTGGCCAGCTGCATCTACGATTTTTATATCTCCTAATGCCATATAATTGTTATAGGTTAATTACTTATTAATTTCTTCTGGCTTAATACCATATTTAGCCATAAGAGCTTTGTCAGAATCACTTAGATACGGTCCTTTTGAAGAGTCACTTTCGATTTTATGACCTCCAGATCCACCATTTGTATTTGTTGCGTCATCTGACTGTTTTTTCTTTTGAACTTCCGATAAGACTTTTCCAAGTCGTGGTCCATTCGCAAGTATTTGAGCAAGTTCTAAATCTTTTCTGATTGAAGTTCGATCAAATCCGGTTTTAACGATTTTGTTTTCGTAGAAAAGTTGTATAACTTTTTGTTCGTCCACATCTTGTGATAAACGATCCATTTCTTCAGTGATAATATCTCCGCGCATTGATAATTGAGCTTTTTCAACCTCCATTTTTACAATGTCTTGAATGTTATCCTTCGGTTCGTCATCACCATCGTCTCCATCTTCGTCCGGGTCTACAGTTTTTTTCTTTTTTTCCTCAATATTTTTCTTGGTAAGTGTGAACTTAGCCTGATTGAGTTCTGTTGCTGTATCTTCGTATCGTTTTTTCCAATCTACCGCTGGGGCTTCATTAGAATCTGCTGGTTTTTTTTCGTCTACAGGAGTTGTATCCGCAGGATTATCGACCTTTTTAATCTCGACATCCACTTTTTTTGTTTCGTCCTCCATAATTTTCTCCTTACTTAGGGTGTAAGTTACCACTTTATTACTAATAGAGTTCCGTTTTTTATTTCCGGTTGACAACCGGGAATGGCAAACGTAGCCATAAAAAAACGCCCCTCTATAAGGACGTTTTTATAAGATGCTATATATATTAAACTCTGACATAAAATATTTATAAACATCCTATAAAAACGTACTTATAGGAAGCGTCAGAGTTCTATATTTTTTTGTTAAACAGCATACTATTTTTTTAACCTACTTAAATTATGTATCTTTTTCCGCAATACGTCAATTGTGTATAACATTGATTTCCCGTGTTTTAACATTTCCGTATCATCCCCACCTTGTTCGTACATTGCATGACACGCAACTCCTTCCATTTCTCTAAATAATATCTCAACTAAATCTAAACTTTTAAGTGTTTCTGCTTGTGAGATTATTTCTATCTTCTGTGCTTCTGAAACTTCTACTCCATTTAGAAATAATTTTCCAGTATGCGCTGGTACTAATCTCTCTTTCTCATTTATATCTGCAAAAAGATTTTTTGTTACTTTATTAATGTCAAAGTTTTCTTTCTTCATATTATTTAATTAATGCTTTTAATGAATTGCCTCCAGTAATTTGGGATGTCATGTTTGTGTTCACACCCTTTTGTTTATTTGGAACTGTGTTCGATACTGCTTGCCCCATGTCTTCTGATGCTGGATCCTGCGATGCCATAGGAGCTGGTGCTTTTTTAATGTATGTATCGGACTCTCCTGGTTTATAAACATCTATTAAGAAGTCTCGTGTTACTGCTTCTTGATTTACTAATGGGTTTTGAATCAATCTATCGTATGCTTCTAAGTTCAGAGCTTTCTCAAGGTTCTTATTCGGCTTCTCAAGAACATCTGCACCTACTCTTACCTTAAATTTTAACTCTCGGAATATTTCTGGGTTAACTTTATATAGTTTTGTATCTGAATCTATTCCGCCCTCTTCTTCCATTATTTTAAAACTGTTATCCAACAATTCATCTTTTGTATATCCGCCTTCTTTATTGTAGTCCTCATTTGTGAATTTAATTTTGCGTGTAACTTTTTTCCCACCTTCTTGTTTATTTGGAATTAAGAATGATCGAAACGCCATGATTCCATTTTTAGTTGTGAGTTCTGTAACTTCACCGACTGTCATGTGTTGCAGAATGTCTCCAACAATTAATCGGCCCATATCTTCTACAAAAAATGCAACCATTTTACCGAATAACCCGAGTGCAATTTGTGCGTTTTTTTCAAGTTGTGAAACTTCGAATGCAGTTTTCTCTCCACCTCCACCAATACCTTGACGTGAGTCATCTTGGGATGATTCACTCATTGATTTTTCAATTAAACCGATAGCTTCAAGTCCTCCTCTAATATCAGAACGCGGTCCAATGTTTTCTAATTTAGAATTTGGATCTTGGAATGATGTGACCATACCAGGAATAGTAACTGAAGAATTTATTTCTTCACTACCGTATAGCGCCATAGGTGGCATAAGAGCTAGGAATGTTCCGTCCATCACCATATTGTACATAGTGTCAATTAATTCTTGGTCACTTGCTAGTTTATTTGCTGACGATTTGTAGTAAAAGAAATTACCATTATTTAAATACTCATAACCAAAAGAAACAAAAGGATACAGTTTATCTTTTCGTTGGATTGGATATTCAGGGTCGCACATTAGTACGCCGTTAATGAACGTAAGTTGAAGGTCCAGTGCACGATTAAAGTACACAACCTCTTCAACCAAATTATTCATAAAGTCATTATCAATTTGGTAGTAGAAAGAATTTGTCTCAATATCAAAAACATTTCTTTGTCCCGGTACGACATATTTCCAGTCGGATTTATTCCCCCATTTTTCTTCTGCTTCTTTGTAGTCAATTAATTTTCGTGTTGCAAGGAATCTTTGTTTCTGAATATTATTCTCATAAGCATTCGAAATATAAACTTCATTTGCTGGGTAAAGATTATATATGAAACCACTCATCACTTCGTCTACCATTTCACGTACAGTGTACCCGCCCTCTTCGCGCATGTCTTTTACTTTGCGCATTACATTTGCGTATTCACTTTTTACAACAACTACTGGATCAGTTAGCGCTCCAAGAACTGCTTGAATAAATTTCTTTGAGTATTCTGAATTATCAATTACCCATTCTATTAAATCGCGCATGACAATAGCCGCTGCTTTGTCTTCTTCATCTTTTTTATTTTGTGCAAAAATATTTGGAAATAAAATTTGTGCAGTAACATGAGCTGCGATTGAAATTAATTTATTTCTAGTAACAGGACGAACTGTTTGTGCGCGCCATGATTCGTCGGGGTCTTCACTGCGTGGTGGAACATATGAATTAAAGTTCGCCTGGTTCTGATTCATTTCCTGTAATACGGACCGGTCATTAAATTCAGAATAGCCTTTTTCTAAAATATTGCGCCCTTGTTGCATGTCAAGTTTGACTATATTTATAACCTTCTTTGCTTCGTCTGATGGGTTATATTGTGAAAGAGTATCATGTATTTTTATGATTTTACCATTCCTTGACAATTTAACATTTATGTTCTGATACATATTATTGTTTTTTCTTTCTTAGATTTAAAAGTTTCTCATTTTTAGTGAGTTTTTTTATTGAGCTTGTTGGTTTAGAAAAACTATTTCCTGTGTAGGTTTTTGTTTTGGATTTCGGAATTTTAATTTTCTTTAACATATATATATTATACAACGTGTCAAGTAAATGTGCTAGTGTTTTTAACCTGTGGATAAATATTAGTGGGATTTTTTTCCGTATCCGAGCCACTTCTGTTTGAATTGACGGATACCAGAACCTGAGCGTGTGTTGACGGCAATCTGTACGATGTACGCACATGCATCAATGCGGTCATCTCTGCGACCATTCGGAAATGCCAGTAACTCTTCTTCATACGCGATGTCTCCCGCCCGGTGCCAGAACACGCCACTCTGATATAGACCTAGTAATTGCCGAATGCGTTCTTCTTTTTTCGCAGAACTTTTTAATTCGTGCATTATAAAAAATTGCTGGAGCAACCGCTTTTTTTCTTCTATTAAAAACTTCAGTGCCGCCTGGTACTGCACCATTTCCACCGCCACTTCACTGTTGTATGTTTTCTGATGATCAAAAATTAAGTCCACTGTTTGCTGTGGTGTGAATTTCCCAGCGTCTTCTCGTATCCGATAAAAGTTCGGACCATTGACTTCTTTCGCGATAGTAATCACAACTGTGTTATCTCCGGATTTTTTTTGTGAAATCGCGGGGTCGCATATTGTGTAGTACCGTAAATATTTTTGCTTGAGGTCTTCCTCATTAAATACCCTGAAGTATTCCTTTTTAAACTCGGCCGTCTCCGCTAGTATTGGATTTTGCATGTACTGGCTCGCCCAGAAATAGGGTGACTGTTGTCTAATAAGTTGTAGAAATTCCATGGGGTACCTCTCCGGCCATAGCGGTTCGCCTTCCTTGCGTACTAGTTCGCCGTGGAAGTACTCGTCCTCTTCTGCTAGTGCAGGGAAATTTATGACCTCCCAGTTTTCCGCGCTCTCTGGATTTTCTTTTTTTATCTTCGCATCTTCTTCCAGTAATAAACCCACGAGATCGTTGTCCCGCCATCTTTGCATAATAACAATTATCGTTCCCAGTCCTTCTAAACGCGAGTAGAGTGTTGACCGGTAGTAGTCCCAAACCGTTTTGCGTGCGAGGTCGCTCTCCGCCTCCGTACGGTCCTTGTGCGGGTCATCAATAATAATTACATTTCCTCCTTTACCAGTAATCGCACCTCCAATACCAACAGCCGTGTACGACCCCCCTTTATTCGTCATCCATTTTGCTTTTGATTTCGTGTCCGCCTTTAGTTCAATACCATTAAAAATAGAACTGTACGCTTCGTTCGAAATCGTATCACGTGTTTTCATTCCGATCTCTTCCGATAGCTCTGCGCCGTACGTCGATAGAATAAATTTTAATTGTGGGTACTTCCCGAGCGCCCACGCTGGAAAATATATTGAGGCGAGTTGGGATTTCCCGTGTCGCGGTGGAATTGAAAGAATAATTCGTGTCTTCTTTTTCTTTAGAGTATTCTCGAGTGCCTTCTCCAGCACTTCTGCAATTTTTTCCTGGAACCACGCAGGTTGATAATTAGGATCTATCAGCTGGCAAAAGTTCAACAGATGATTGTTCGCCGCCGTCCGCAAGAAGTCTTGCTTCTCTTTCGACAATTTTTCTATAGGTTGTGTCATTTGGATTTAAAATATTTACTATTACATTCGACCCTCCTTGCTTATCATTTAGTTGCAGTAATTCTTTGTAAACGCGAAGCGTTTCGGATTTTTTGTTTTCTTTAAATTCATTATATAAGATACCCAGTAGTTCTGGAATCTTTGACTTGCCCCAGTTCTGCGCTTCTTTATATAGGTCGTCATAGTAGTTGTCACGCTCTGTAAATTCTGCGATGTCTTTAGGTGAGAGTTCATGTAGGATACCGAAGTCCTTGATGGTTTTTGGATCGCGTTTATCTTCAGGTTGTGAATACCATTTTATAAAGATTTTGTATAGTTCGTCTTTTGACATAAATATATTGTATTACATATTTAATATGTATACAAGTTTATGGGTTGTTAATAAATAATTATAGAAAGGTAACTAGTAGGCGTTTTGACTTATTTAATAAACAATAGCTAAGGTGCGATATGACTGGGGTGTCGTGAGGCGTGAATAGGGCTAGAAGGGTAGATTTTGACCGTAGAGAGGTTTTTTAAATTTTTATATATATG
>TARA_R110000868_G_scaffold98607_2_pt1 | contig 10428 bp, 12 predicted proteins | sample TARA_R110000868 | Tara Oceans TARA_R110000868 (sample SAMEA4397489) | marine metagenome | biome: Polar Biome; feature: [SRF] surface water layer (ENVO:00010504); material: water (ENVO:00002006), including particulate matter (ENVO:01000060) such as... | depth 5 m | reverse complement strand
TTACAAGAAGGACGAGCTGGGCGATCCGATGGTGTCGGAAGACCATATCACCTCCTTCAACTGGGCCAGCCCGCAGGAAATCGATGACATGATGGCGCTCACCCTGCGCGCCAATGATTTCCTCTGTGGCCTGTTTGCCGCGGTCAATATCCGCCTGGTTGATTTCAAGCTGGAATTCGGCCGCCTCTATGAAGGCGATATGGTCCGCACCGTGCTGGCCGACGAGATCAGCCCTGACAGTTGCCGGCTGTGGGACATGGAAACCAATGAAAAGATGGACAAGGACCGCTTCCGCCGCGATCTCGGCAATGTCACCGAGGCCTATGCGGAAGTCGCGCGCCGTCTCGGCATCATGAAGGACATGCCCCGCTCGGTGCCGGACAATCCGGACGAAGTGGGCAAATAGCCTGCTGCATAGACTGGCGCTTGAAACGCCCCCGGCACCCCGGGGGCGTTTTCATGTCAGCTGCCCTCTTGCGCCTCGCTGGCGCGGATCCGGCCGAGATAGAGTTTTTCCAGACCGAATACGAGCGCGATCCCGATCGTGGAGATCACGATGATCAGCGGGTCCTGCACCGCTTTCAGCGTGACGAAAGCGCCAAGCGCCAGCAGATCAAAAAGGATCGACGCGATCAGTATGGCCGCACGGGCACCGATCTCCGCGCGCAGGTGGCGTAGAATGCCCCACTGGATGATGACATCCATCACCAGATAGAAAATCGCCCCCATGGAGGCGATGCGGCCCAGATCGAAGAAGGCCGTCAGCAGGCCGGCAATGATGACGGTATAGACCAGAGTGTGGGTCTGGATCTGACCGGGCATGCCGAAATGGCGGTGCGGAATGAGCTTCATTTCGGTCAGCATGGCCAGCATGCGCGAGACGGCGAAGATGCTGGCGACCACGCCCGAGGCGGTCGCGATGATTGCCAGCACAACAGTGTACCAGAGGCCGGCATCACCCAGCAGCGGGCGAGCGGCTTCGGCCAGCGAATAGTCGCGCGCCTCAACAATTTCCGAAATGCTCAAAGAGGCCGCCACCGCCAGGCTGACGAGCAGATAGATCACCAGGCAGATCGCCAGCGAGATGATGATCGCCCGGCCGACATTGCGTTTGGGGTGAACCACCTCGTCGCCGCTATTGGTGATCGTCGTGAAGCCCTTATAGGCGAGGATCGCCAGTGCCGTGGCCGCGAGAAATCCGCCCGCTGTCATGTCTTGCCCGTCCGAGCTGCCACTGTCGCCAAACACCGATGGCCAGGCAAAGCCGCTGGCCCAGAGCGCGACCAGCGCAAACACCAGTATGCCGCCAATCTTGGCGGCCGCGGTCAGCTTGGAGATCAGGCCGATGGCGGTGTTGCCGGCCAGATTGACCAGAAAGGCGGCACCAATCAGCCCGACCGCGAGGGCCGGCACGGCGATGCCGGGGAGATCGAATTTCACGAGCTGCAGCGAATAGGTGGCGAAGGTGCGAGCGACCAGGCTCTCATTGATGATCATCGAGAGCGCCATCAGGAGCGCCGCCCCGCCAGTCACCATGGAGGGCCCGTAGGCCTTCTTGAGAATCATCGCGATGCCGCCGGCCGACGGGAATTTGTTGCACACCTTGATATAGCCATAGGCGCTGAACGCGCTGATCACCGCCGCAAAGAGAAATGCGAGGGGAAAGGCCGGCCCCGCCAGTTCGGCGACCTGACCGGTGAGCGCGAAAATGCCGGCGCCGATCATCACGCCCGTGCCCATCGCCACGGCACCGGCCAGCGTCAGACTGCCCGCCTTGTAGTCCTGCTCCATACCGCTGTCCTGCGATCCACTTGATGGCCGAGTCTAGGGAGGTCGGCGTCCGGGGACAAATCCGTGCTGATCTTTATCAGGCCCGGCGTTGCCAGATACCGACGGTACACGTTGCGCCAAAGGGCCTGCCGCTTTATGCAGTGGCCAAGTGTCGTGACCTTCAAAAGCGAGTCGTTCCCGTGAAAGCGAAAATCCACGTCTACCTCAAGCCCGGCGTCCTCGACCCCCAGGGCGCTGCCGTTGCCGGTGCGCTGCACAATATGGGTTATGACGAGGTCTCCTCGGTCCGTCAGGGCAAGATGATCGAACTCGATCTGACCGGCGACGACATCGAGGCCGCCCGCCTGCGGGTCGACGAAATGTGCGCCAAACTCCTGTCCAATCCAGTGATCGAGAGCTACTCGATCGAACTGGAATAGGAGCGGCCCGCCGATGAAATCCGCCGTTATTGTTTTCCCGGGGTCCAATTGCGACCGTGATGCCCATGATGCCATCGCGCGCGTCACCGGCCAGGCGCCGGCCATGGTCTGGCACCAGGAGACCGCCCTGCCGGAAGGCACGGAATTCGTCATGATCCCGGGCGGATTTTCCTATGGCGATTATCTGCGCTGCGGCTCGATGGCCTCACGCTCCCACATCATGCCGGCGATCATCGCCCATGCCGCCACCGGTGCGCCGATCCTGGGCGTGTGCAACGGCTTCCAGATCCTCACCGAGGCCGGCCTGCTGCCCGGCGCGCTGATGCGCAATGCCGGGCTGAAATTCGTCTGCGAATACACCCCCTTGACCGTCGCCAATGGCAATACGCGCTACACCTCGCGCTATGCGGCCGGCGCCAGCCTGTCCGTGCCGATCGCCCACCATGACGGCAATTATTTCGCCGACGCGGAAACCCTCGAGCGCATCGAAAATGAAGGCCAGGTCGTCTTCCGCTACGCCGCCAACCCCAATGGCTCGGCCCACGACATCGCCGGCATCATCAATGAGCAAGGCAATGTCCTCGGCATGATGCCGCATCCGGAACGAGCTGTGGATGCCCGGCATGGCGGGACTGATGGGTTGGCTCTGTTTGAGAGCTTGCTGGGGAGCGCTTAGCGCCCCACCCATACCAAGCTCGGCTCCGCGCGATAGCCAATCGCGGCCAGCGCCTCGACCAGGCTTTTCATGCTCGCGCCGCCCTCAGGCGACATCAGCCGCCTCACATGGGTTTCGCCCTTGTTGAGCCGGTGGGCGAGTTCGCGCCGGGCGCCGCGGCCGGTGGCTGTGGCCCATCGCGACAAGGCGACCCGATAGGCGGTCACATGTTCCGGACAGGCGAGATGCGTGCCGCTTTCGCGTGGCGACGGGTCGGGAACCGGGTCCCCTCTGCGCAGGCGGTCGCGAATCACAAGGTCGAGCGCGTCGCCGGCATTGGCCAAGGCCTCGGTCTCATTGGCGCCATCGGTCGCGAGTTCAGGGAAATCCGGGCTGGTCGCAACAAGGCGCCCATCCTCATCCGGATCCAGAATAATCGGGTAGGCAAAGACCGTGAATTGGGTGTCCGGCATGACCATCCTCCTTCAGAATTCGTCCTTTGGCACGTTCAAGTCCTTGAGCATCTTGGCCAAAAGGCCTTTGCCGATCTCGCCTGACTTGACGGTGGTCGGTCGTCCGGCGAGCCTGACCAGCTGATGTCCGCCCTTGCCCCTTTCCGGTGAAAGTTCGACATCCAGCGCGTGGGTCTTTGCGTAGATGCGAAGCTTGCGCAGAAATTCCTTGCCGTTCACCGGACCTTCCTCCGATATAGGGTCAGGACGGCGAAAACACAATAATGTGCGCACAAATATGTGCGCTCCGCCTAACGCGTCCCAGAGGTTGCATTATGACTCAATACGCCGAAAACATCACCGCTGAAATCGTCAAGGAACACGGGCTTTCCGAGGCGGAATACCAGGTCATCCTCGACCGGGTTGGCCGGGCTCCGAATATTGTCGAGCTGGGGATTTTCTCCGTGATGTGGTCGGAGCACTGCTCCTACAAATCCTCGCGCATGCATCTCGGCAAGCTGCCGACCAAGGGCGCGAAAGTGATCCAGGGGCCGGGCGAGAATGCCGGCGTGATTGATATCGGCGATGGCCAGGCCGCCATCTTCAAGATGGAAAGCCATAACCACCCCTCCTATATCGAGCCCTATCAGGGCGCTGCGACCGGGGTTGGCGGCATTTTGCGCGATGTCTTCACCATGGGCGCGCGGCCGATTGCGCTCATGAATGCGCTGCGCTTTGGCGCACCGGAGCATGCCAAGACGCGCAGCCTCGTTGATGGCGTCGTCGCCGGGATTGGCGGCTATGGCAATTGCGTCGGCGTGCCGACTGTGGGCGGCGAGACCAATTTCCACGAGGGCTATAACGGCAATATCCTGGTCAATGCCATGGCCGTGGGTCTGGCCGATGCCGACAAGATTTTCTACGCGCGCGGCGCCGAGCCGGGCCAGCCCATCGTCTATGTCGGCTCCAAGACCGGCCGCGACGGCATCCATGGTGCGACGATGGCCTCTGCCGAGTTTGACGATGCCAGCGCCGAAAAGCGCCCGACCGTGCAGGTCGGCGATCCTTTCACCGAGAAGAAGCTGATCGAGGCCTGTCTCGAGCTGATGGCGACCGATGCCATCGCCGCCATCCAGGATATGGGCGCTGCGGGCCTGACCTCCTCCTCGGTCGAAATGGCCGACAAGGGCGGGATCGGTATCGAGCTGGACATGGACAAGGTCCCCCAGCGCGAAACCAATATGTCGACCTATGAAATGATGCTCTCGGAAAGCCAGGAGCGCATGCTGGTCATCATGAAGCCGGGCCGCGAAGACGTGGCGATGCGGATCTTCGAGAAATGGGAACTCGATGTCGCCGTCATTGGTATGACCACCGATACCAAGCGCATGGTGCTCAAGCACAAGGGCGAGACCGTCTGCGATATCCCGGTCGGACCGCTCGCCGATGATGCGCCGAAATATGACCGCCCCTGGCATGCGCCCGAAGTGCGCGCCCAGATCAGCGCCAAGGACGTCGCCCGCCCCTCACACATGGGCGAGACCCTGCTCAAGCTGATGAGTTCGCCGGACATGGCCTCAAAGGCGTGGATCTGGTCGCAATACGACCGCCACGTCATGGCCGACACCGCCGCCAGCTCGCAGGACCCGTCGGACGCGGCCGTCGTGCGTGTGCACGGCACCAACAAGGCGCTGGCGATCACGACCGACTGCACACCGCGCTATTGCTTCGCCGACCCGTTTGAAGGCGGCAAGCAGGCCGTCGCCGAAGCCTGGCGCAATCTCACCGCCACCGGCGCCGACCCGATCGCGATTACCGATTGTCTCAATTTCGGCAATCCGGAACGGCGCGAGATCATGGGGCAATTCGTCGGCTGCATTGACGGCATGGCGGAAGCCTGCCGCGCGCTCGACTTCCCGGTCGTCTCCGGCAATGTCAGCCTCTATAACGAGACCAATGGCACGGCGATCCCGCCAACGCCCGCCATCGGCGGCGTCGGCCTCATCCCCGACATGGACAAGCGCGCTCATTTCGGCGGCCTCAGGGCTGGCCATATCCTGCTGCTGGTCGGCGAGACCCTCGGGGCGATGGGCGCGTCTATCTATCTCAAGGAAATTGAAGGCCGCGAAGATGGTGGCGCGCCGCATGTCGATCTCGCTGCCGAGAAGGCCAATGGGGATTTCGTCCGCGGCCAGATCCGCGCCGGACGTCTCTCGGCCTGTCACGACCTCTCCGATGGCGGCCTCGCCTGCGCGGCGGCCGATATGGCGCTCGCCTCGAAAATGGGTATCAAGCTCGCGCATGAGGGCTCGGTCCCGATGCACGGTTTCCTGTTTGGTGAAGACCAAGCGCGCTATCTGATCGCCGCCGAGAAAGAGAACGCCATCGCCATCCTGCAGGATGCCAAGGCGGATGATATTCCGGTCCAGGTCGTCGGACTGGGCGGCGGCACCGCAATCTCCGTCAATGGCGCCCACAGCCTCGAACTCGACCGTCTGCGTGCCGCCTGGGAAGGCTGGCTGCCAGGCCTGATGAACCAGGTCGCTGTGGCTGCAGAGTAGGCACAGCTCAAGACCCAAGGCAGATACAGAAACGCCCGGTCCTCGACCGGGCGTTTTCGTGTCTGGCCTTGGCCGGCGGGTCACTAGCGCCCGGCCGCCTCCCCGATCATATCGAGCTGGCTATCCGCCTCACGGGCGAAGTCCGCAACGGTTTCAGAGGCATCCTGGAAGAAATCGAGCGTCATGTTTTCGTAGGTGTCGGTCGGCTCGTGGTAATGCTCGTGATAGTCGACGCCGAGATAGATGAAGGGGATGCCGACGGCATGGAAGGCGCCGCTATCGGTGGCATTGGTCCAGTCGGCCCCATGATCCTCGGAGGGTTCATCAAAACCGGTCGGCAGCTCGACCGCCGAACGCGCCCGCACCGTTTCCACGATCGGCATCAGATAGGGATAGTGATAGGTCCCGACGGCCCACAAGATGCCCGGCTCGGACATGGCGAGCATGTCGAGGTTGAGATTGAAGGCAATCGTCTCAAGCGGCGCGGGCGGATTGGCGACGAAGGCCTCAGCGCCGCGCAGGCCGTGTTCCTCCGCGTCAAAGGCAGCGAAGATAATGTCGTGCTCGGGCGGGTTGGCCGCAAAGAGCATCGCCGCGGCGAGCATTCCGGCGACACCGGAAGCATTGTCATCGGCGCCATTCCAGATCTGGCCGCCATGGGCACCCATGTGATCATAATGGGCGCTGAGCACCATTACCCGACTGCTATCGCCCGTGCCGCGGATACGGCCAATGATATTCGTGCCCGTCGTGGTCGGGGTCCAGCCCTGCGGCCGGTTGAAGACAAAGCGGCTTTCATAGCTCTCGCCGATGGGCTCGACACCGATCGCTTCAAGACGCGAGATGATGTAGGCGCGGGCGCGGGCATTGCCGGGGGTCGCGACCAGACGGCCTTCCATATCGTCGGCCGCCAGGATGCGCAGATCGTCGAGCAATTGCGGACGATCAATGGTTTGCGCCATAGCCGGACCGGCCAGAGGCAGTGTGAAGACGGCAAGCGCCATGGCGATAGCGCCGGACAAGCGGGCTGCAGACTGGAAACGCATGGAAACTCCCGGGGATGACTGGTCGTGTCAGATTGCCACCACAGGCCCGTCATTCCCACAAGGAAATGCCGCGAGGAGGGCGGCTCGTCAGAACCAGCGGCTGGGCCGGGCGGCCGGATCGGCCTCCAGCGCGGGCCAATTGGCTTCGGACCGCTCGAGATTGCCCGGTATGTCGCGCTCCCAGCGCGCCTGGATATCGGCGTTGAAATTGAGATAGAGCCGGCCATTGACGATACGCCAGGCCTGTGGATCGCTGCGCACCTTGCGGCCATCGGCGAGCGCCCAGGCGCAATGGCCGTCATAGGCGGGCGCGTAGTGCCCGGGGTCTGCGAGGAAGAGCTCACGGTCCGCCTCGCTGACGAACCACCAGCTGGCACCATTATACTCGGCGGTGATGCTCTCAACGCCCATTTGCGCGGTGCCGTCGGTGAAGTAGGTCACCGGGTCATAGCCGTTGAGCGCGCGGCCCTGGCGGTCGGTATATTGCTCGCCGGCACTGGCGATGCCCGCAGGAATTGCCAGCAAGGCGAGGATGAGCCCGGCACCGAGGAAATGACGTAGCGAGCGATGGGGCGTGAAGAGTTCGCGCATGGACTTTTCCCTGGCGGTGATGACAAATGGTGCTCCCGTATATGGGGCGATCCAGACCGTTTGAACACTGGCCGACCCCGCCATATCGCTCACGTCTTTGCCGATGATCGACAAGAAATCGTGATCAAGCGTGCCACGGGCACGCCCAACCGCAAATCCAGGACCGCTCACCATGCCCATGCCCGCCCACGACATCATCGCCCTGATCAAGGCCGGCCTGCCCGATGCCGAAATCGAGCTGGAGGATCTGGCCGGCGATAATGATCACTGGAAGGCCGTCGTCACCAGCGCCGCCTTCAAGGGCAAGCTGCGGGTTGCCCAGCATCAGATGGTCTATGCGGCACTGGGCTCGAAAATGGGCAATGAGCTGCATGCCCTGGCCCTGGAAACCCGCACGCCAGACGCTTGAGCCGTGAGTGATCGCGCCGCCTTCTCGCGCCTCGGCTTTGGCGTCACCGGACCGCATGCCTCACCGGGCATGGCGCGGTCGCGAACGCGTGATCTGATCCGCCAGGCCCTTGATCTGGGCATCACCCTGTTTGATACCGCCCCGGCCTATGGCCGCGGCGAGGGCGAGAAACGCCTCGGTGAAGCGCTGCGCGGTGTCAGGCGCGACAGTGTCTATCTCGCTACCAAGGCCGGCATTGATCGTGACCGGCATCGCGATTTTTCCGCCGGCGCCATCGAAATGTCGCTGCGGGGCTCGCTCGAGCGCCTGCGCACGGATCATGTTGACCTTCTCATGCTGCACGGGCCGGCGCCCGAAGAGATGACTGACCGCCTGATGCGCCGGCTCGAGGCCCTGCGCGAGCGCGGCATGATCGGGCAGATCGGCATTTGCGGCCGTGGCGCGGAGCTCGATGCAGCGGTCCTGCTGGGCGGATTCGATGTCATGATGGCACCAGTCCATGCCGGCCTGCCCGAGGAGGATCTCGCGCGGCTTGCCCGGGCAAAAGACGCCGGCATGCGGGTGATCGGAATCGAGGCCGTGAGCTCCGCTGCACGCCCTGGCCTGCGAATACCACGCTCGCGCAGCGATCTGTGGTATCTCGCTCGCGCCGTCAAGCAGGCCCTCACCGGTGCCAAACCCGAGCGCGCGACTCGTTCTCCCGCTGAGGCGCTGAAATGGGCCCTCGCCCGCGGGGAGGTCGATGCTGTAGTGTGCCTGACAACACGACCCGCCAATCTCACTGCGAATGCACAGATTGCCGGGCTTGAAGCGGAAGCAGGGCATCCCCAACTTCCCAAGAGAGATTGACCAGGAGCACCGTGATGTCCACCACAGCCCATGACAGCATCAAGTCGACCATCGAGAGCAATGACATCGTGCTGTTCATGAAGGGCACGCCGGTCTTCCCGCAATGCGGTTTCTCATCCGTCGTGGCGCGCGTGCTCGATCATCTCCAGGTCGACTTTGCCAGCGTCAATGTTCTGGAAGACGCCGATATCCGCCAGGGCATCAAGGAATTTTCCAACTGGCCTACCATTCCCCAGCTCTATGTGAAGGGCGAATTCGTCGGCGGCTGCGACATCATCAAGGAAATGTTCGAGACCGGCGAGCTGCAGGCCTATCTCAAGGATAAGGGCGTGCTCGAAAGCGCCTGACCGCATCCGTTCACCGGCGCGCTTCCGAGCTCCCTCACCAGCCCCTAGCGCTGCGCCACTGTTTGCCGGCCGGCCTGGTCATTCCAGTCCCAGGCACGGCGATCGAGCGGGTTGAGCACGACGACCTGGCCGCCGATCGGGACGCCGAGTTCTTCAAAGCCAAAACCCATCTGCACGCCCCAGGGCAAATCCTCACCGCAACGATCCGGACGGTCACGCAGCAGGCGCACCGTATAGATGTCGCCGCTGTACTGCTCGACATCGACGGTGAAGTCAGCACGCACGGTGCAGCCATGCGTGTCGGCATGGATGACCAGGATATCGTCATCAATCACCCGCCAGTAGATCACCGGCTCCAGCTCGGGATCGACTTCCGGCGGCTGGCGGTTCGTGCCCGGAATGTGAAGCGCCGAGACATCAATGCCCGGCATATGGATTGTCGGCAGAGCCGGCATGGAGGGCAGCCCGGCCAGGAAATGGCTCCGGCTCTCCCCCTCCTCGGCGGGCGGCGTTGCACACCCCGCCATTGCCACACACAGCCCCAGCATCATTCCCCGATGAAGTCGCATCGATCTTCCCCCAAAACCGTCCAGCCTCGCCGGCACCGCCACAGCGCGCCGCGAGCCCCAAACTGAAACACCTTGTTAACCGATCGCAAAAAGCGGGCCGGATCAGGGAGATGCCGCTGATACACGCGCAAGGAAAAAGGCCGCCCGGAGATCCGGACGGCCTTTTTTTGAATGCGTAGAATGCCGATCTTAGGAGGAGTAGAACTCGACCACGAGATTGGGTTCCATCTGGACCGGATACGGCACATCGGCGAAGCCAGGAATGCGCACCAGCGTCGCCTTCATGCCCTTGGCATCGAGTTCGATGTAATCAGGGATGTCGCGCTCGCCGCTTTCCAGGGCTTCCAGCACCAGCGCCATCGAGCGCGAACGCTCGCGGACTTCAATCACATCGCCGGCCTTGCAACGGTAGGACGCGATATTGACGCGGCTGCCATTGACCAGAACGTGGCCGTGATTGACGAATTGGCGGGCCGCAAACACGGTCGGCACGAATTTGGAGCGGTAGACCATCGCATCGAGGCGCGATTCCAGCAGACCGATGAGGTTCTCGGCAGCATTGCCCTTGCGGCGCGAGGCCTCGTCAAAGGTGCGGCGGAACTGCTTTTCGGTGATATTGCCGTAATAGCCTTTCAGCTTCTGCTTGGCGCGCAGCTGAAGGCCGAAATCGGAGACCTTGCTTTTGCGGCGCTGACCATGCTGGCCAGGACCGTAAGAGCGTGAATTGACAGGAGATTTG
>TARA_R110000868_G_scaffold231386_1_pt1 | contig 10431 bp, 22 predicted proteins | sample TARA_R110000868 | Tara Oceans TARA_R110000868 (sample SAMEA4397489) | marine metagenome | biome: Polar Biome; feature: [SRF] surface water layer (ENVO:00010504); material: water (ENVO:00002006), including particulate matter (ENVO:01000060) such as... | depth 5 m | reverse complement strand
TGTACCAAAACCAAGAGCTTCACCTAATAGTTCTAGATTTGTATTTGTTGTAGTACCCCATGTTCCAGCTTCATCACCCGTTGTGATTTCTTTTAATCTTAAGTTATTTACATATGTTGCCATTATGCCACCCTTTCAATCCAGTTCGCCACTTGGTCTGGCTTTATTAAACTGTATACATTTTCTGGTCCAGTAATACCAGTTGCACTAACTCCAGTTAAAGATAACACAGAACCACCAGAGATTGCAAGTACTCCTACAGAAATTGTCATTCCAGCTAATGTAACGGATAGATTTGAATCACCTATTACTGATTCACTACCTAATGCCATTGTTCCAACAACCGTTGTAACTGGAGCACCAGTAGAGGTAATTAGAAAAACACTATTTAAAGCAGAAGTTCCAACATTTCCAGTAGCCGATAAAACAGAAGTACCAACAACAGACTCATTGCCCACAGCACTCGTTCCTGCTAGTCCCGTTGCAACAAATCTCATTTGAGCAACTACAACTTCATTCCCTACTGCGGAAGTTCCAGCGTTTCCAGTAACCGATAAAACAGAAGTACCAACAACAGTTACAGATCCTACAGCACCAGTACCTACGGCAGGAGTCGGTACAATATCTTGTCCAGGAATAGCGGCGACGCCACCACCCCAAACTCCAGCACTCCAACCATCATTGCCCCAACCAGTTAAAAATCCAGTTGTGGCAGATACACCAGTTACTACAGCAGTTATTGGTATTTTAGGAAGAACAGTTCCAACGGAAGCTGTGCCAGAAACTCCAGTCGCACCAAATACGAACACACTTGTTGCAACAACAGTTCCTATAGAACCAGTAGCTTCTAAACCAGTTTCTATAACAACAGAGCCACCCGAAGTAGCTTCATCACCAATCTCACCAGTTCCTGCGACGCCAGTTACAGCAAAAGAGGTATTACCTATACCTCCCCAACCTACAGCACCCCAACCATCATTGCCCCAACCGTTAGCCATAACGGTTTACTTTAAGCTATGCGAATTATAGCGTTAGAGGCATCAGCAGTTGGAAATTGTATTGTAAAAGTTCCAGAAGTAGATGTTTTATTACTTGAGAAATCTAATACACATACGGCTTTATCACTATTTGTATCATTATAAATTAATGCACCCATAGCTGTAATCGTAGCTGTAGTAAAACTCAAGTCTGCAAAATCAGTAAATGCTGTAGTTCCAGATTGAGCGGGTGCTACTTTTGTTAATTCTCCGCCACCAGTTGCATAAGTTCCACTTGATGCTACTTCACCAGTTGTTACAAAAGCTGTAGTCGCCGCTCCTAAAGTAGCTGTAGTACTTGATTTACCACCACCTCCTTCTGCAAAAAGGGCTAACTTAAAAGCATTTCCGTTTGTTGCGAAGTTATGGGTTGCTAACATTAATTCTTTTTTAAAAGAAGTACACATTGCTTGTGCTATTGCCATATTAAAGTCTCCTTATATATTCAGCCATTTCTTTATGACCATTAGATCTTAAGATATGAACTATACTACCTCTTTCTTCTTTTCTTGCCAAGAGTAAATAATGGTACATCACTTTTTTGAGATGTTCCCTGAATTGATTGGCTTGTTGCCTAATGTGTGCAGGAGCTTCGTCCGATATACTAACTATTTTATCAACAGCTAAATCAGCGACTTGTTCGTTAGTAAGACCACCTTTATCTGAGGTCATTACGTTTACGCTCCCTACGCTACTTGTTCCTAAATTAAACATTATTTCTCCTCGTATGTTACTCCAGGGATATCTTCTCTTCCCACAATATTAGGTTTTTCTTCTATAGGATCAGGTGGTTCTATTTTAGACTTTCGTGTAATTAACATACTACCTTGTGTTGCTGTAGAAACTAAAGGATCATCTAATCTATGATAACCATATAGTTTTTGGTCATCTGGAACGTTAGTGTCTAACAAGGACGAGTTATGTGCTATCTTAAGTTTTATCTTTTTAGAAGCACAGATTGCTAACCAAAATTCGCAACAAGCCCTTCCGGATTCAGCAAAGTTTACATTTTTATAAGTAAAATCGATGCCGTATAAATGTAACTCTGTGACTTCTTGGGCTATTGCATAAGCTATACTATACGCAACGGTATTATTTAAATAGGCGAAACCAGTTTTCTTTAGCACCTCTTCTAAAGGAAAGGCAACTACATCAGGGCATCTTTCATCTAAAGTACAAGAAAAAATAGGTACGTCTAGCTTTGTCTCCAACCTTTTTTTCATAACGTCTGTTTGTTTTCCTGCATAGACCTCATCTAAAAAACGAGAAGGCGGATCCATCATAAATACTTTATCACAATAAATAACAGCAGACATGGCATTTATAGCCCATACTTCGTCAAACTGTTCGCTTCTTATTTTTGCAGTTAAATATTCGCTGTTACTATTGCCCAGACCAACAATAGCCACACTTTTTGATTTTGTCATGTTTGCCTTTGTCTAACGAGACCTTCTCTATAAGCGTCAGAATAATTTCTGCCCTCTGCATAGTTCTTTAATCTTGAAAGAGATTCTAAAAATCTACCATTGTATAAATCTAGTATATCTTTTTCGCCTTTCATAAAGGTATATGCTTCAACTAATGTACCATACAGTAAAGCGTCTGGGGCGTTTGTACTTATCCAAGTTGATCCACTATCATCAGTTGTGAGGGAGGCAGGTCTATAATAATAGTGTAGTTCCACTGCAAAATCAGCATTTGGGGTAGGAGCTAATATAAAATTATCTACATCAAATTGTGCATAATAAATAGGTGTTCCAGTTACCGTTGGATCTGGGTTAAACTCTTGTATAAAGTTAACGTCTTTTTGTAAAAGGAAAACACTAGAGCCACTATTGGATAGCGACAAAGAGAAAGTAGCCATATAGTCAGTTGGCTTTTGTAGAAATTTATTTCCACTACTTGCAGTACCCTCTACATTTTTTCTAAAATAATCAAGGTCTACTGTTTTAAATATTCGTTCTTCTGCGTTCTTTATGAAAAAAGGTATTTCAGCTACAAAAGTGGACTCATCATTTTCAGTCCAGTCTTGTATAGATTGTGTCAAAGTAGTTAATGTGTAACTCATGATGTAATGACCTCTACTGTTCCTACAGAGACTGTCATACTAAAAGTTGTAAGCTCTGCTCCTAATAACCCTAACCCTATATTAGTATAGACAATAAACCTATTATTGTCCTCTAATTCTTGTGGTCTAGCTTGATGTAAACCTTGTGGTTCAAAAGGAGGTTTTCTTGGTGTGAGTTGTGGATGTTTTGCTTCGTATTCTGACCTATGAACTACATTGCCATTCCATTCTTTAATACGCTCTCGGTATGGAAAAGCAAAGCCCGACCTATCAGATATAAACTTTGATTTTTTACCGAGGGCAAATCTACTCATACGAAACCATAATATGAACTACTAGGGGTTAAGGTTAAACTAGATCTATCTCTGTCTTCAGCAGAAGCTCTTTCAAACTCTTCTTCGTACATAGCTTTTAAAAGTTGCACTCTGTCAGGAGCTTTCTTTAAAGAAATATAGTAGGCAAGTCCTGCTGTTAGACATGGATAAAACCTAAAGGGTATATCGACCGTATCTTTAGCTGTGTCTGCGTCTTGTATTCTAGTTAAAGCATCGTATACAAAAACATCAGTACTATTCTCTGGGGTAGCCCATAACTTAAGTTTTGGTGTTATTTGTCTGTCTAGAAAGTATTGACTTGGTCTTCCAGTTGTAGATTTAGTAGGAATATTTATATAAGCATCTCTACTTATTCTACTTAAAGAAAAATCAGTATTCCCCCTTCTTATAACAGCGTTTAAAACATCTACCAGATCTGCGTCTAGATCATAGTTTGCTGTTCCAGAAACAAGTGCTTGTGTTCTTTGCTCTATTGTCCATTGATTCAATCCTCTATTCGCCCAATCTGCAAACAAAATGTTCATAGATCTTCTAGCCGTTCTTAAATCATACCCAGTTCTAACTTCTAAGCCACAACGCTCAAAAGCTTCCTCGATATATTCAGCAACGTCTAGTTCAAAGTTAACAGAGGATGAAGTTGCCATTAACTATAAGGACCTTTTACTACTTTAGAAGCTGAGCCACCACCTGACATTTTTTTCTTACCAGTCATACCACCCATAGCATAACTTTTCTTTTTCATAGCACCACCGCCCATCATTGTTTCTTTCTTGGGAGCACCACCCATAGCATAGCTTTTCTTTTTCATCATTTTTTTGTTTCCTTGTACAGATTGTTAAAAGTTACATCGGGATCCATATACTGTTCATGTTCCTCTGCATTATGAGTCCACTGACTCGGTTTAAAATCGGGAGCACCTTCACCCGTCTCCCATAAAGCAGGTGAGGTAACTCTCACTCTGTTATTTGGCAACGCAACAATGTTACCAGTCCAATTATCAGCTTTTAACAGTTGTATTATATGACTCTGCTTATGTTGAGCTGGATCATCTGCTAAATCTGATTCGCTATAATCTATTGTAAATAAATATTTTCCAATATGCAACTTATTATCTATTTTACATAGCCATGGACTCACACTAACATAGTCCAACTTAATTACGCTATGATGGTGAGAGCTACAATCCCAAGGCTGTGCAAATCGTGGGTGCATTATATCAGGCATTTTTTCCAAAGGTATGTCCGCAACTAATGCAGTTAAAGGCATTCTAGCCCACATAGCTCCACCATGTATATTAGGATCATCAGTACCATCTGCTTCACAACCAGTAAAAACAACTTGAAACCCAAGCGTTCTATCTGGCATTGTTGTTACTGCAAAAGCATGAGCATGTAAAAATTCACCTCTAAACTTTTCATGGTTATGGGTAAACTCTTTGCGTACCCAACATTTAAAGAAGGGTACATTACTAATCAAATAAGACATCTAAGCTTTCTTTTTTGCAGTAGGTTTCTTTTTCTTAGTCTTCTTTTTAGCAGGAGGAGTACTTATTTGTTTACTCATTTGACCCCTTGTCATAGCCATTTAAAAATCTCCGGAATAACGGCTGAGGCTATAATAAGAATACCTAAACCCCATAGTTTAGTATCAAACCTATCAAGTTGTTGTTCTATTCTTTTGTATCGGTCAGCACACTCGGACTCATGCTTTTCTAGTAGTTTTAATACTTCATCTGCTTTCATTACCAAGCCTTACAAGACCAATACCTAGCACTAAATTTATCTTTAGCCGTAGCACACTTGTGTCGTGCTCGGAAAGACTTTCTTCGTCCTGGTTGATCTTTTTTAATAGTCATGTTTGGATCACCAAACCTAACAAGTTTTATTTCAGTTCCTTTTTTCGCTAAAACAGCTGATTTTTTAGAACCTCCGGGAGTTCTCTTGGGTTTATTAAATCCAGGAAAGCTTTCTCCCCTATACGTTATTCTGCCTGAGGGTGTTCTTTTTACATCCTTAGCACTAGCCATTATGACAAGAACACCGTAATAGAGTCCACAGCAGTCAAAGTAGTACATACTGGACTGACTCTACATCTTATGCCTTCATCGGGTATATAAATAGAATCGGTTTGTCCAGTAGTAGAAGTTATATCTAGAACGGTGTCTCCACTTGCACCGTCTTTAATAATAAAAGCAGGAGAACCTGAAGAATTTGTCTTTATGTAAATACCTCTTATCCTAGCAGAACCACCAAAAAAGGCTCCCGTCGCAGTTCTCGTAACAGCTTTAATATCTGATCCAGCCATTTAAGTCTCCTTTTTTAGGATGAGGTGTTACCCTCATCCAGTTAAATTAAGATGCTACGTCATAACCAAGAATTGTTATAACTAATCTTCCTGCAGTATAAACTGCATCAGTCGCGTCTCCAGATACAAGATATAAATACTGATCAGCAACTATTGTTCCTCCAGCCGTTCTTGTTCCTACTGAAGCATCGCCACCATTAATAATTTGAGTTTCTGTAAGATCACCAATGGCACTATCTTCTACACCTGTTGCTTCAGTAGCTGAGTATAGATCAATATCAGGATCACCTCCTGCAGGAGTTTCAAAACACTCCATAGTTACACCGAAAACCACTCCAGTATTTGCAGTCGTGACTCTGCCTATGTAAGCAACTCCAGTTCCAGCTTGACCAATAATGTCATTAGCACCACTTGATGCTAATCCAGTTAAATCTATCATAAGGGTAGTTTTAACTAAATTTACATTTGTAGTTGTGTCACTTTTAAATCTTTCTACTTGTGTTATGTAGGTTTCTGCTGTGCCTTCTATTCCAGCTCCAGCTAAAGCCTCAGTAGCCATTTTACTTCCACTGGTTATGGTAACTACACCAGTAGTTGCATTTTTTGATATGGTTTCAAAACCATTTTCTGATCGGACGGGACCGTTAAAAGTTGTATTAGCCATTTAAATCTCCTTGTCGTGGCAAATGTCAGTTACTTTATTGTAACTGTCAAGGTATACAAAACTATAGCATAAAAAAAGAGCGACTGTAAAGTCGCTCTTTTCATCTTTAAGGGGATCCTTAAATTAGGCTCCTGGAGAACCAAATACACAACGAGGATCTGATACGCCAAAGCTGTATCTTTCTCTCGCTTTATATCTTACGTTTCCAGTATCGAAATCGCCTTCCATAGAAGTTGCAATCGCTGATCTTTCAAAGTGCTTAAAGCCATTTGGTGAATCAGTTTTAATGAAAAATGCGTCTGTATCTGAAAGGAAATGGTTTACTACATATCCCTCAGGTAACATACCCATATTTCTCATTGCATTGATATCATTGTCTGCTGTTCCGGTTCGTAAGTTACTTGCCATTAATCTTTCAGCTACAAACTGTAAGTTTACTGGAATAATTAACTTCTTACCCATTAGTGCAATCTTTAAACCTCTTTCATCAATAAAACCTGAGATGTCAATTAATGACTGCTCTAATGATGTTTCGTTTAAATCAGCTGATGTTGCAAGTTCGTTACTGAAGTCACCTCCTCCTGAAGTTGGGTGATCAGTAGCACAAAGCTCCTTACCATCTCCAAAAGTAAAGCCACTATCAAAAGCGTTGTTTAAAACACTCGCCGCTTTGACTTGCTTTGTATTAGACATCGACCTTGCAAGTGCTCTTGTGTATCTACTGGAAAGTCTATCATAAAGATTATCTTCGATAGCCTCTTCAGTGATTGCAAAAGCCAAAGCTATTGTTTCATGAGTGTAACGAGCAGTGAATGATTCGTTTGCAATATCAAAAGAGACGGCTGAGCCCTCTGCTTTTTCTGGTGCTGAACCAAACCCAGCGAGCATTACCTCTTCTTCGAAAGCTCTGTCTGAAGTTTCAGTGTCATAAATTTCGGCATGTTCATTATCATACCTATCGTACTCTAGTCCGAAAAGAGCATTTAATCCTGGCTCTAATTCTTTCAGGAGTTGGGATCTAGCTATAGCCATGTTGCCCTCCTATATGCCAGTTGTAGCTAAGTGAAACTGAACGTTCAGCTTAACTAATAAAATAACTCCAGCATTCGCGACATCAATATCTTCAAAGTCACTCTTGATACCAACAACTCTAAAGTTGTCTGTTGCTGTAGTCGCTCCTGCGGAGCTCACAGATAATTCACCAATAGATTTACCAGTAGAACCATTTTGTGAACCGAATCCAGCACCTTCTGCGTTAGCATGTATTAATGCTTGTGCTGTCGCCGCGTTCGTCAAGGAAGCATCTGCTTGGATCTCATACACTTGGGAAGGGTTATCATAGATAAACACACTTGCCTCTGTACCAGATTTAATTGATGCTGTTCCAGGATAGTTATTTGAAAAAACTGGTTTGCCAGTAAGATCAATATATTCACATCCGTTCATAACGCCTAGGATCGCAACTGCTCCACCATCTGCGGCTGAAACGTCGACTAAACCATTTGTTAATGGTATTACCATATCACCTTGATAAATTGCACTAGATGATCCAGTAGTCGCCGCTGTCTGTACTTTGTACTTTGTCAGCCCATTTGAGTTCGGTGCAGAACCTAGTAAATTATGAGGACGTAACCCAAAAGGGGCGTCTATGTTAGTAGCCATTTAAGGACTCCTTTGTCTCATAAGTTAAAGTTATTCAGAGCTTTTTCCTTTAGCTCCGAAGGTTACACGACTTTGCCTTTCCGGTTTAAGGATTGGCATACTTGGGTGTTGTTCTCTCATCATATCATTATCGACAGCATCCATTTGATCGGATGTTTTCTGTTGAAAATATTCTTGTCGTTCTTGTAATGACTCAAGAGGAAATCTCGCAAGTACCAGACCACCCACACCTATCACTCCAGCGTGTTTGCCGTCCTGGATAGTTGGTGCCTCAAAATCTGGGTACTCATCAGCTCTAACTAGGTCAAATCCTTCTCGGATTCGTGCAGATAAGTTTTTCACATCATCAAAACCCATTACCGAAGTACGGATCCAACGATGTTTATAACCCTCTGGAGCTGGGGGTGCATCTAAAGTAGATGGTGGTTTCCAAGGAGTTCTACGAGCCTCTTTAGTTCGTGTTACCTCGGTGCGTGTTTGACGACTTGACATATTGTCTCCTTCACGTTATGCTAAATATTGTTTTTGTTTAGCGTATTGCTCTAATGATACACCAAGTTTCTTAGCTATTGCAACCTCTGATTTCGTTAAAGTCACTTTTCTTGGATTTCTACCACTAGAGGATCTAGATACTCCTGCAACTGGGGTATTTACAGTTGTAGTCTGAGAAGTTGATAAGTTAAATTTTTGTGGAAAAGCATCCCTCATACGTTGATCAATAGTAACATAATATTCATCTGTTGTGGCATATTGCTCTCCAAACTTCTTTACTAACTCATTATGAACACTAAAAGCTGTTAATGTCATAGGCTCATCATCTCCAAACCAAGTATTCTGCTGAGCCCATGCTTGAGCTTTGGGGTGTACTGGTTTAGGGACTTGTGTTTGAGGAGCTTGTTGTGGTTGCTGTTCTACTATTTTTTGTTGTTGTTCTCTAGTTACTTTAGCTTTATTTAATTCTCCCGCTTCTACAGCAAGCCTAGCTAAATCTTTATTAGCACTAACCTGACCATCAATATCACCAGTAGATATAGCCTCAGTAAGCTTTCTTTTTAAAGTTTCTTCTTCAGAAGTAACCCTAGCATCATATTCTTTTATATAAGAATCATCAACTGTTTTACTTCTTTCTTGTAAACTTTTGTTTTCCTTTTGGAGCCCTTGAGCATAATTAATCGCCGCTTTTTCACGACGTTCTGCTTCACGGACTTTCCATGTCATTTTTTCTATACGCTCTTTGACTTTTTTACTATAACCATCAAGCTTGGTATCATCACCAGATTCTTCTTGAGTAGAAGGCTCTTGGGGATCATCTACAATTTCTATATTAGCATCATTTTCTTGTATATCTACTTCAATATCATCATTAACTGGTTCTAAAGGTAACTCAGCTTGTGTCTGTGCTTCTGCCATTTTATTCTCCTATGTGTGTAAGATGTCTTCTGGGTCATTTATAGTAGCTAATATTTCATCATCATTTAATAATCTGACTTCGCCACCTTCTATTTTAAATCGACTTCCTGCATATCTGCCGAAGATCACCCAGTCTTTTTCGTTACACCAAGGATCGTAATTCTCTCCGAATTTATCTTTGTCTCTAAATGCAAGAGGACCAATTTTTAAAACATAACCACAGACAGTAGCTAAAGCTTCACGCTCAACAGCTTGATCTGGAATAAATACTCCACCTTCTGTTTTTCCTTTTCCTTTATAAGGCAATATCAAAATTCTCCAACCAGTAGGTTGAGGCATCTTTTTTAAGGCTGATTCGGTAGGTTCTGTTTGTTCTTTGGGGGTTTCTTGTTGTAGGTACTTTTTTTGTAATCTTCTAGGTACTATTAATTTACTCATGTTCCACCTTTTTTAGCAAGAGTCTAAGCTCTTGTTGTAATGTTGCAAGTTCAGAGAGTCTAGCCCTCACTTCCTTGTAGGCATCAAAACTATCAATACTGCCATGTAATAGCTGTTCTTCTAGACCTTGTTGCCTCTCCTTTAGAATATTACTTATTCTATCGTAAATGTAAAGATCCATTTACGTTGTCTTCTTTTTGGTCTTCTTTGCACTATTAAAGTGTTTAGTTGTAGGACGACCTTTTTGTCCAACCTTTTTCATTTTTTCGCCACTTCCGGCTTCTATTCTTTTTCTCTTCTTATGTATATTTTCATATAAACCCATGCCAAACTCCATTGCTCTTGTCCATAACATGCCTATCATTTTTTCTTAGCCGTCTTCTTTATAACTTTAGTTAATGTTTTTGCTTGGGAGGCATGTAGTTTACTAGCTTTCTTTAAACCTTTAATAACTTTTTTTATTTTATTTTTCATTTTTTTCTCCTACATTAACCAACAAGTAACACTATATCT
>TARA_R110000868_G_scaffold6656_4_pt1 | contig 10433 bp, 13 predicted proteins | sample TARA_R110000868 | Tara Oceans TARA_R110000868 (sample SAMEA4397489) | marine metagenome | biome: Polar Biome; feature: [SRF] surface water layer (ENVO:00010504); material: water (ENVO:00002006), including particulate matter (ENVO:01000060) such as... | depth 5 m | reverse complement strand
ACTAGATAACTACCTTGTGGAGATAGACGATGTGGCTGCGATTACAGAACTCAAAACTTCTAGCGATGGAGACGGCTTCGATACCACTTGGGCAAGCACAGATTACCAGCTAGAGCCACTGAATGGACAAGCTGGGGGAATCTCTAGTCCTGCCACTTTTATACGCGCTACGGGCGATTTCCTGTTTCCGCGACTAGGGCAAGAAGCGCTGGTAAAGGTCACTGGAACTTTCGGTTGGTCGGCGATCCCTACAGCGATCAAGCAGGCAACACTTATTTTGGCGCAAAGACAGTTCAAGCGTTACGACAGCCCACTAGGGGTTGCTGGTATCGGAGACATTGGCATTATTAGGGTTAGTCGTATTGACCCAGATGTGGCTTCACTAATTGCACCATTCAGGCGCAGGAGGGTTGCATAGTGGCAACGATGGCGCAAATCCGCACAGGTCTAGCCACCAACCTAGCGACAATAAGTGGTATGCGCACAGCGGAGGTGATACCCGATAACCCACAACCACCAGTAGCAGTCTTCGAGCTGGATCGCGTGGAGTATGACCAAGCCATGAAGAACGGACTCACGATCTATCGGTTCACAGTTCAGGTAATTGTCGGTCGCGCTGATGCGCGCTCTGCCCAGCGATGGCTAGATGCGCTGATCCCACCCGAAGGGGTTTCGTCTGTCAAAGCTGCGATAGAATCGAATAGAACCTTCTCAGGCGTGATACAAGATTGTAGAGTCGAGTCTATGCCTGCGATTGGCTCAGTTCAAATGAACGACCAAACATACTTGGCTGCTCAATTCGATGTAGCCATTTACGCATAAGGAGAACCAATGTCAAAATTTGTAGCCACAGGAACAACAGTTACATTTAACGCCACAGACATTAGCAGCAGCCTTACAAGGGGAGAACTCGTTGTAAATTCTGCTGAGGTGGATGTGACAGACTTCGGATCTGCTGGTTGGGTAGAGGTTATCGGAGGCTTGAAATCAGGCACAGTATCTCTAGACTTCCAAGCTGACTACGGAGCTGGCGGAGTAAACGAGTTATTCGCAGACCTGTTGGGAACAATAGGAACAGTAACTATCATCACGGCAAACGGAACGGCAGCTTCGGCAACTACCCCGATCTATACCACCGAAGTGCTAGTAAACAGCTTCACTCCTGTGAGTGGTGCAGTTGGGGACTTGTCCACATGGACTGTCACTTTCCCAACATCTGGTCCAGTAACATACGCAACAGCGTAATTCTGTTACTATAAGATCATGAAAATAAACCTACACATAGACTATGTCGGTGGCGTTAGCAGAGATGTTACAGCCAACGCTGCCGACATGGTCGCTTTTGAAGATAAGTATTCAATCTCTATCGCTCACCTATCATCAGATCCTCGTATGAGTTATCTGTTGTTCTTGTGCTGGCACGCAGAGAAGCGCACTGGCGCAACCAAAGAAGCTTTCGAGAAATGGTGTGAAAGCATAGAGCAGGTTGGTGCAGCAGACACCGACCCAAAATCCAAGGGCTAGGGGACAGTTCAGCTCATTGGTTCATAGCCACCCTAGCTATTGAGACGGGCATCAGCCCACGCGAGCTTCTGGCTCTTGACGATCGTATGTTGTGGACACTTCAACGCGCCCTAGTAAATAGAAACACTCCACGAACTAGGTAATTTTGGGCTTCGACTACAATAGTAGTTAGAGGTGAGCGTGGTAGGAACTATAGACAAAGCCGATTTCAGGCGCGTAATGGGTCATCTTACAGATCTCGACAAAAAGATGATCAACGAATTGCGTAAAGAAATGCGCAGGGAAATACAACCAGAACTCAAGCGTATCCGAAACTTTATCAAAGGCGCTGAGTCAAGGCTTCGCGCTCCCGGAAGTTCAAGCGGTGAGCCAGCCAAAGTTTTCAATGAGGGCAAGACAGGTTGGTCTGGCGCAAATGTTTCCCTCGGCTTTCGACCCGGAAGATACAAGGGCGCGATCCTAATGGTTCAAGCCACAGGCAAAAAGAAACAAGTTGGTTTCAACTACGCAGAGATGGCAAATACCGCAGGCGGTCAAAGCAAACGGGGTCAGGCTTTTGGTGCGATGCTAAACAAGCGGTTCGCGTGGGATGGCAAGGGTCGCTTCCTTTATCGAAGCACAATAAATCAAGTTGATACAATTTATTACAAGGTTGCGAAAGTTTTGTTCCGATACGCTAAACAGGTTTCCATAGACTTAGAAAGAAGCTCCTTCTAATGGCAATAAAAATACCCATTATTGTTACGGCTGACACTAAAAAGCTAACGGGCGTAACAAAGGGACTAGACCAGCTGGGCAAGGCTGCGACTATGGCGCTGGCTGCTGTTGCTGCTGCTGGTGCAGCTATCGCGGTTCTATCCGTTAGAGAGTTTGCTAAGTTCGATGGCGCGTTACAGAAGTCCGTTTCCATTATGGGCGATCTTTCCAGCGCTATGCGCGATGACATGGCATCAGCAGCTAGGGAAGTTGCGAAGACCACAACATTCTCCGCCGAACAAGCTGCTGAGTCATTCTTCTTCTTGGCTTCCGCAGGTCTAGACGCAGAACAATCTATTTCCGCACTACCACAAGTTGCCGCATTTGCGCAAGCTGGTATGTTCGATATGGCGCTGGCTACGGATCTATTGACAGACGCACAATCAGCGCTGGGTTTGTCATCTGATGACACCGCGCAAAACTTGGCAAATATGTCAAGGGTCGCTGATGTCCTAGTAAAAGCTAACACCCTAGCTAACGCATCAGTAGAACAGTTCTCAACTTCGCTAACCAACAAAGCTGGAACAGCACTAAAAGCACTTGGCAAAGATGTCGAAGAAGGTGTGGCTGTTCTTGCGGTGTTCGCAGATCAAGGTATCAAAGCGGAGCTTGCAGGTAACCAACTTGCGATTGTTCTAAGGGATCTAACCACCAAAGCAATCAAGAACAAAGATGCTTTTGCGGAGATGGGCGTATCGGTATTCGATAGCGAAGGCGAGATGCGTAACATTGCCGATGTTATCGCAGACCTTGAAGTCGCTATGGATGGAATGTCTGACGAAACTGCGAAGGCTACGCTTCTACAGCTTGGGTTCACAGACAAGTCAGTTTCCGCGATCCAAGCGCTACTCGGTCAGTCAGAAGCGATAAAAGCTTACGAGATAGATTTGCGCAACGCTGGTGGCACGACACAAGAGGTCGCAGACAAGCAGCTAAAAACACTCAACGCACAGTTGGCTCTTTTGCAGTCAGCATTCCTAGATGTTGCGATCTCCATTGGTGAGCAAATAGCACCAGCCTTTGAGGGTCTAGTAACTAAGCTCCGAGTTGTGTTGCCGATTATTGGCGAGAAGCTAGTAGCAGCAATAGAGAAGGTGGACTTCGAGAAAATAGCTGATGATCTTCTCAAGTTCGTTACGGTAATCGTAAACAACCTTGACACAATCGCAGCTGTAGGCAAAGCGCTTCTGTATATCGCAGGCGCGTTAGCCGCTTATAGAACCGCAACTATGCTGGCTACTACAGCGACAGCCCTCTTTAGTGGGGTGTTAAAACTTCACCCCTTCGGCTTGGTCATAACTGGCTTGGCAGCAATAGTGGCTTTGTCAATAGAACTCAAAAAGCGTTATGACGATGTATCCAGCGCAGTCGAATATGTTACTTATGCGGAGGTCGTTCACCAAAGAGAAATCAGGCGCACCGAATACGATCAAAAGCAGCTCAAGAAAGCGATCGAAGGATCTACGGGCTACCTTCGCGAGAATTACGACAACCAACTAAAGCGCACACAAGGGGAACTAGACAACCTGCGCGGTTCAGCGGTCAAGGCTGCCGTAGCAATTCATTCTGTAGCGCGTGAGCAAAACCAAGTCGCTTCCCTAACTGCGAGATACAAGCCCAAGGGCGCAATAACAGCAGCAGAACAAGCAGCCCTAGATCTAGAAGCATTGTTGGCAGCATTTGAAGACGATGCTGGAAAGATAGAAACAGGCGTAGACACTATTGCGCAGGCTAGGCAATCTCTATCACAAGAGATAACTGGCATTGTCGGCAGCTTCCAAAAGCTCACGGCAATAGGATCTGTGACAAGTCAGTTCGAGCAAGAAGTTGTTGCGACTTTCGCGTTGGTTGATAAGACCATTGACTCCGCGCTAGACAGCAAAGTAATCAGCGCTAAAACTGCGACAGCGCTTAGGGCAATTAGTGACACCAGCAGGTCTATTCAAATGGCGATCGCTAAGGAGCGCGAGGCTCTAGCCACGCAATACGCGGATCTAACCAAGCGACTTGGGTTGGCAAAGCAGATGCGCGAAGATGTTGCTGGCTCGATCGCCCTACAAGCTGACCTAATTGCACTAGGCACAACGACTCGCCAAGTTGTAAATGACCTTGGCGATGTCAGCGAAGAAAGCGTATTCACCAGCCAGACAATTATTGCTGGCTTTAGAGACTTGCTACATACGACTAAGAAGTTCCAGCAGCAGCTGATCACGCTCCGCGAACTAGGGCTAGATCCTACGCTGTTCAAGCAGATCATTGACAGCGGAACGGAAGCAGGATCTGCGACTGCCGATGCGATTATTGAAGGCGGTCCAGAAGCCGTATCGGAGATCAACAACCTATTTAGTGAGCTAAACCAAGTCGGCGAGGAAATCGGTAAGACAACTAGCGAAGTTATGTTCAACGGCGGAGAGTCTGCAATCCAAGGTTTGATTGACGGAGTTATTGCTCAAGACGAGGCGCTAGTCCAAGCTGCTAAAACAACGGGCGAAATACTTACTTCAACACTTCAAGCTGCAATAGATGGCAAGCCTATAGATCTAGAAGGTGTCTTAGAAGCGCTGAGAGCCTTTGAGAGCGACTTCGGGGATCTGGGTGACCTATTAGGTCAGAGTTTTGCCGAGGCGCTTCAAGCAGCCATAGACGCTGCAATCGCAAAAGCACAGGCAGCACTAGGAGCAGCGATGCCTTCTGGTTCTGGTGGCGGTGGATCAGGATCAGGATCAGGCGGTGGTGGTGGCGGAGGCGGTGGCGGTGGTGCAACAGTTGGCGAACCACCAAACCAAACCAGAACGATTACGAAAGCAGTAGAAGAAGTTGCCAAGGTAGTCAAAAAAGCTATAGCGCCATTGACGGCTTCTCAGCAGGCAATCGTGGCTGGCGAGAAACGAGGACTAAGCATTAGCGCAGGTGGATTGAACACTTCGTCTATGAGCGCTGCTGCTATGCGCGGAAAAGATGCTGCAATCCAAAACTTCTACAATGTCTCAGTGACTGCTGACACCAGAACTGGTGGGGCTAAAGCTGGCGAGGAAATTGTAAAGACACTAAGGCAATACACCTATAACAACGGAACAATAGATCTATCCTTTAGCGCAAGGCAGGCGCTTAGGTAATGGCGATCCCTGCACCGCTAGTCGAGGTGGGCTTTGATCTAACCGAAAGCCCGATTGGTCCATTCTTCAAGCTTGACGATCCTGTTCGTGGAATTTTAGACAGCACCGAGTGGCTGCTGGCAGGAACAATCTTCGTAGACATCACATCGTATGCTCGGACAATACAGATCTCGCGTGGTCGAGGTAATGCTTTCTCGAATTACCTATCTGGGGCAGCAGTCGTGGAGCTAAACAACCACAATCGTTACTTTGACCCACTTTATGAAGCAAGCCCATACAACGGGAACATCATTCCTCGGCGTGAGATACGCATTAGTTCAGGTGGGGAAATACAATACACAGGCTGGGTTGATGATTGGGATCTGACCTATACGCCTGATGGTGACAGCATCTCGACAGCCATAGCCAACGATGCTCTAGGAATTTTTGCGAACCAGAACTTGTCTGCTTCCACACCGATTGTGCAAAAAACAGGCGAAAGAATTGCTGCGGTGCTAAGTGATTCGACAGTAGCTTGGGCAACGGATCTTAGATCTATTGACACAGGCAAAGCGACAGTCGGCACACAGGCAATCGAGGCAGACACAACCGCACTTACTTACCTGCAAGATGTTGCGAACTCCGAACCCGGAGACTTCTTCATTGACAAAGGTGGACTCGCTACTTTCCGCGATCGCACCAAAGCACCCAACAGCGATAACCTTGTGCTATTTAGCAAGACAGACGGCATACCATTCTCAAATGTAAATGTTATCTACGGTGCGGAACTTCTTTACAACGAGATTATTGTCGGTCGTAGTGGTGGCGGAACAGCGATTGCCAGTAATGTTTTGAGTCAAGCCAACTACGGGATTAGATCCCTTGCGGTGACCGAGCTACTTCTAAATGACGATGCGGATCTAGATGAGTATGCTTTGGTTTGGGCTAGTCGCTATTCCGAGCCAGAGTATCGGTTTGAAAGTATTGAAATTGAACTAAGCAAAATCACAACAGACCAGCAGGACTCAATGCTGGGGATTGAACTTGGCTCTATTGTTAGAATACAGTTTGAGCCAAACGGGATAGCGCCAGCGATTGACCGATACATTGAAGTCATTTCTATAAACCAAAGGATCACCAGCAACGAACATTATGTAACACTAGGATTCCAAGCATTAGATTATCAGGCGCTAATACTAGATGATTTAGTCTTTGGTAAGCTAGACACAGCAGCATTGAGTTGGTAAAGGAAACCAAATGCCCTTTTTAGATTTTACAGCAGGTCAGATCTTGACCGCAGCGCAGGTAGATGACTACCTAATGCGACAAACAATCATGACATTTGATGACGCTGCTGCAAGGACTAGTGCTTTGTCTGCTGTTTTAGCAGAGGGAATGTTCTCTTTCCTTAAAGACACAGATGCGCTTGAGTATTATGACGGCTCTGCGTGGGTAAGTGCTGACTCAGAAATCCCGACTCAATCAGGCGAAACGGGTAAGTATCTAACCACAGATGGAACGGATCTATCGTGGGGTGATGTAGATGCGCTACCTGCCCAAGCAGGGCAAGACGGCAACTACCTAACGACCAATGGAACTTCGGCTTCATGGGCAGCAATCGTGACCGATCCTAATCCACAAATCTTCATGATGATGGGAGCATAACAAATGGCAACAGCATACAAGGTTCTAGGGCAATCAAACCCAGCAGCCACAACAGCAACAGCACTATACACAGTGGGTGCAGCGACAGAGGCAGTTGTCTCGACAATCGTAGTCTGCAACCAAGACAGCGCAGACGCTACATACCGCATCTCAGTGCGCCCAGATGGTGCGTCACTGGCGGCTCTGCACTATCTTGCTTATGATGTAACTGTCGGTGCGTCAGACTCTACAACGCTGACTCTTGGCATTACGCTAGATGCAACTGATGTTCTTGAGGTATACGCTTCCACTACCACTTTGAGCTTCAACGCATTCGGTTCTGAAATAAGTTAGGGGTAGTCATGGGCGTTGTAAAGCTCTCTACCGCTGGCATACTGGATTACTCAAAGACTTCTAACTTCTTGTCGGGCAATACGCCTCCGGCTGGACCTGCGTTTAACCTGCTAGAAACTCAGGTTCTAACTACTAACCACGCTTCTATAGCCTTCGACTCACTTGGAACTTACGCTGCTGACTATAAGCACTTGCAGATTAGAGCGACACTAAAAGATGACCGCTCTGCTTCTAACTCGTCTCAGTATGGATTTACATTCAACGGAGTTACCTCCGCTTCATACTCAGCACACAGATTATTAGCAGGCAATTTTGGCTCTACTCCAGTTTCAGATGCCTCAACAAGTCGGGCCAACATAGGGCCAACTGAGGGGATAGCCGGAGCGAATGATAGTAACATTTTTGGCGCATCAGTAATTGACATTCTTGACCCTTTTGATACCAGCAAATTTACGACAGCTAGGGTTTTTGACGGAATTATGACTCCGACTAATCGAATTGGACTTAGTTCAGGTTTGTTTATGAACACAGCCGCAATTACCAGTATAGAAATCTTTAGCATACTAGCGACAAATCTGGTCATTGGCTGTCGTTTTTCACTATACGGAATTAAGGGATAGCCATGACTGTAACTCCTACATACACACTTATAGACACACGCACACTAGCAACGGCTGAAACGAGTGTGACCTTTGGGAGCATTAGCGCAACGGGTAAGGGCGATCTAGTCCTAGTTGTAACCGCTCAAGCCAGCGCAGACAGCCTAGCTTTTATCGAGTTCAATTCTGATACAACCGCTGCTAACTATTCTTTTGTTTACACTTTGGGAAACGGAAGCTCAGGCGTTTCTGGGTCGGGTGATGCGTTTCCTCTAATGCCATTCAATACCTCAACTTACTCACAAGCGACGGTGCAAGTGATGGACTTTGCAGCGAGCGACAAGCACAAAACATCTTTGGTAAGAGATAGCGAAAGTGGCAATGTTGTGGTTATGAGAGCCGTAAGGTGGGCAAACACCTCACCCATTACTAGCTTGAAATTCAAGACAGGCTCGGGCAACTTTGCAATCGGATCAACCTTTCACCTATACCAGATTGTGAGCGAGTAACATGGGTATGGAACTAATAGAAACAGTGCCAGTAGGCGCAGGCGGTGAGGCTTCGATTACATTCAGTTCGATTGCGGCTGACTGGACAGACCTTAAGATTGTTCTATCATTACGGGCAGAAGCCTCTGGCACAAATGTTGGCTTGATTCAATTCAATGGTTCTTCTGCCGATTTTTCTATGTTGCTTTTGCAGGGAGATGGCTCTAACGATAGTTCTGCTAGTTATCCTAATAATTACGCTGGTATTTTTGGTGGTTCTACAATGACAGCAAACACTTTTGGCAACACCTCAATCTACATTCCAAACTATGCAAGCTCAGCGGCTAAATCTTTTTCCACAGATGCAGTTACTGAAAACAACGCCACACTTGCTTATCAAAACATTCAGGCAGGGCTTTGGAATAACGCCGCTGCTATAACTTCAATTTCTCTCGCTTTTGTAAGCGGTGGGGATTGGGCTGAACACTCAACAGCCTCGCTATACGGAATAAGTTAGGACTGACATGACAATCAAATCGCTACAACATAGCAGCCTGACTGACAACATCTTCTACCGATCTATGCTGGCTGGGAATACCCACTATGTCCCGACCATTGCTATTGACTACCTTGTTATTGCAGGTGCAGGTGGTGGCGGTGGCGAGTATGGCGGAGGCGGTGGCGCTGGTGGCTACAGAACTAGCGCCGGGACTTCTGGCGGAGGTAATTCCGCAGAAAGCACTTTTCCCGCACTTCCTGCCACAAGCTACACAGTCACTGTTGGAGCAGGTGGGGCTGGCGGGGTATGGCTAAATACACTTGTCGGAGCATCTTCAGGCACTAGCTCTACTTTTGGCAGCAAAACGACACCGGGTGGAGGTAAGGGTGGACACGCTCAGAATGCCAGTTACAGCTCTCTCGCCCTTACAGGAGGTTCTGGCGGTGGTGGTGGTCTAAGCAGAGCGAGCGCAGCAGCCGAACTGTATGACGGTATTTATCATGGTTTTGGCGGTTCGTCAGGTGGGGCTGCTGGGCCTTACTTCGGTGGCTCTGGTGGTGGAGCAGCACAATTAGGTCAACCGGGGACAGCAGGAAACAAAGCTGGAACTGGTGGTAATGGAGTTGAATCATCTATCACAGGCAGTGCCATTTATCGTGCAGGTGGTGGCGCTGGATGTTCTTGGTATGGTGTAGCGATTGCTTTAGGAGGTTCTGGCGGTGGCGGTGCGGGTGGTAACGACAGTATACTTCCCACAGCTGGAACTGTAAACACTGGCGGTGGTGGAGGTGGTGGGTGCAATAGTGCTGGCGCTAATGGTGGCTCAGGTGTCGTAATTATCAAATACCCAGACACTTACACGCTTACAGTAGGCGCAGGGCTAACTCATAACACACCCCCAGCAGCTGGCGGGTTCAAGGTCACGACATTCACTGCTGGCACCGATACAATTAGCATTGCTTAGGAGGATGGACAGATGGCACATTACGCATTTTTAGACAGCAACAACATTGTGACCGAAGTCATTACAGGTCGTGACGAGACTGAAACAATAGATGGCATCTCGGACTGGGAAACCTACTACGGCAACATTCGCAACCAAGACTGTGTTCGCACTTCATACAACGCCTCTGTAAATGGGTTTAGAAAAAACTATGCTGGCATTGGATACAGCTATGACGCAGAGCGTGACGCTTTTATACCACCTAAGCCTTATGACTCATGGCTACTTGACGAAGAAACTTGTCTATGGAAAGCCCCAGTTCCATACCCCGAGGATGGTGTGATGTATGAGTGGGATGAAGAAACTACTGACTGGGTAGCTACAGATTACTCAGAATGGCCTGATAAACTAAATACATCTAAGTAAGGAAAATAAAATGGCAGAAATTTTGACAAAGCTAGTAGTAGACCTAAGCAAAGAAAAGAATGACCCTCTAAGGGTTCGGTCAATTCCGCTAACCAAGGCTGAGAT
>TARA_R110000868_G_scaffold25733_4_pt1 | contig 10433 bp, 18 predicted proteins | sample TARA_R110000868 | Tara Oceans TARA_R110000868 (sample SAMEA4397489) | marine metagenome | biome: Polar Biome; feature: [SRF] surface water layer (ENVO:00010504); material: water (ENVO:00002006), including particulate matter (ENVO:01000060) such as... | depth 5 m | reverse complement strand
CCCCGTTGATGTCAGCGGTCGTCAACACAGAAGACGCAATGGTGAACACGCCACTAGAGTTGGCGATAGAAGCCGAGGCGGTGCCATCTTTAGCCTTGATATTGGTAACTTCAAGGTTCGTGGTGTCTACCGTAGTGGCGTTAACGATCTCAGTCTGACAGGCTTCCACATTAGTGCCGTCGCAGAAAAGAAATTGCGTCGCCCCATTAGCAACGGCAACACCTGTACCGCTAGATGTCTTCAGCGTTACGACCTGCCCGGAAATGTTCTTCAGTATGTATAATTTGCTAGCGGCTGGGCAGATGATAGTAGCGGCCCCCGCTGGCTGCCCTGCGTTATCATCGGCAACAAGCATGGCACACCGAGATTCGTCAGTTGTACCGTTCGCGGTGGTCAGTGTGTGGGAGTTGGTGCTCCAAGAATTTATGACGGCGAGACCGGTAACAGCCTGCTCCACCATAGAAGTAATGTTGTTGTTTACAACGTCACCCCATGTACCGCTAAGCTCTCCGTCCACAGGCAGGGCCAGTCGTAGTACGCTTGTATATTGTGTAGCCATGGTGCGCCCCTAAGCTATCCGAACTATTGCAGTGCTAGCGTCTGCGGTCGGGAATTGAACGGTAAAATTATCCGCAACGGTGGATTTATCACTGCCGAAGTCGAGGACCGCCACAGCAGGGTTACTGCCGCCAGATTGATATATCAGCGCCCCCCTAGCCGTAATAGTCGCAGAGGACCACGTGGTGTCACTAAAATCTAGGAAGGCGGTGGTCCCGGAAGTCGCGGGGGCTACCACAGTAAGGGTGTTCCCCCCGGCTGTATATCCCGTGCCCACGACCTCGTCGGACGAAGCGTACGCCGTGGTGTCCGCGTTCAACGTAGCAGCCGACGTAAATAGCGCGATCTTGAACGTTTGTGACGTGTCGGAACTAAAATCCATCTCGCCGTCGAGAAGGGCTTTTTTGAACGACGTACACATAGTTTGAGTGATTGCCACTGCCTGCCCCTACGTAACCGGTTGTCGGTATTGCCCAGAACGGTAAGCATCCTCTCGAAGCCGCCCATCGCCTAACTGTTTGAGCAACGCCATTGATTGGGCGTATAGTTTCCCATACAAGTCTATCATGTCTGCTTCACCTTTAATAAAGCGAATAGCCTGCATGAGCGCGCCATTTAAGAGCGCGGAATCAAACTCATCCCCGAGGTAAGTAGTGCCTGCAGTAACAATTGTTGTTGGGTAGTGGCCGTAATTTAAATCAGTAACGTAGTTAGCGTCCGGTGTAGGGCCTAACATAAAACTACCATCGGAGAAGTACGCGTAGTGGACCGGCAACCCGCCAGGAGAAGCTGCGGGGTAGGCTTCGCGGATGAAATTGACATCCTTATTGAGCAGGAAGTGGTATTGCCCACTACCGTCCACAACGGCCAAGGAGTACGTCCACAGGAAGTCGCTAGGCGTACTAAAATAGCTGTTGCCAGACGTCACAGCCCCCGCTGCACTTTTGCGGAGCGCCGGAATCTGCACAGCGTTATATATTAACTGCTCCGCCTGCTCAGTGAACATAGCGAGCTGGTCAGCCGTAAAGGTCGTCTCACAGATGTCTTCTATGTTGGCTTTTAACTCTGTGTAATTCATTGTTACGCCATAGGCCCACGGGCCATAGTACCTTTAACAGCCGCGCCAACGCCCCGAATCTTAACTCCAGACGTCTTAACGTCCTTCATGCTAGGTTTAGGTCCGTATACTTTAGGTACACTCATGACCTTAGCGGGGGTATTGTTGTCTTTTTTCATAACTAGCTCCTATCCTGTGGTAACCGTAACGGAACCAATAGAGGTTATACCTACAAGACTATTAGGGGTTAATCCATAGAGGTCTTGCAGGCCAACAGGGTCCCACCCGAATTGAATGTCTCTACTAGCCACTAACTCTGCGGAGTCGGGGCGAGGATTCTGCAAGGCCTGTGGGTCGTCCACAGGGTATTCGCCTACATGAAGCTGGGGCTGGTCGGGGTTCCAGCACTCGGAGCAGGCTTTGATATTAGTGTCCTTCCCCTTGCGTACGAGGCTTTTTAAGCTCCGTAATTTGTATTGGAACCCGCATACGTCGCAGATTCCTAGCGCTTTCTGTGCTGAAGCGAATCGGTTAGACACTACTACACCCTCGCCATCCGAGGCACAAAACGGATAGAGGCTTTCTCCCTATCCTCCCCCGCTGCCAACTGGAACTGCTCCTCGTATACCGCTTTGAGCATGTCGACACGAGGCATAAGTTCGGGGACTTTAAGCGCTATATAGTAGGCTAGACCGGCAACAAGGCACGGAAAAAACCGAAAATTCATATCTGCCGTCTGGATACCACTGCCAGCGTCCTCAACACGGCGCATACGCCAGTAGACAAATGTATAGTCGTTGCTGTCCGGCACGGGCCAAATATTGATGCGTGGTGCGTCTCGGAGCCGCTCTACCCATACCTGAACGGGGCGTCCCGTAGTCAGTTTATTCGGTATAGAGGCGAACGTGCTAACACTTATCCGGCTGATTGTAAGGTCAGACTGGGTGGACACATTACCCGCACCCGTACGAACAACCTGCTCTAGAAGGTCAATGGTGTCCGCAGGGAGCGTATACTGGCCAGTCCCGTTCGTGAGGCTGACAGAACCACTGTCAATGGTCCACATATTGATGCCACGGTTCTGCCATTCGATAGTAAGGAGATTCATAGACCGTCGCGCCGTGCGAAGGTCGTAGCCAGAACGCATTTCTCGTCCAGCACGTTCCCATGCTTCTTCAGCAATCTCCGTGAAGTCCATGTCAAAAGAAGTTGTGCCGGATGTGGTCATTATTTCCACCCTTTGCGCGCTGCTTGCTTAGCTTTATTAGACAGCTCACCGTAGTGAAGGAGTTTTTTTGAGGTTTTGGACATAACCTTACCGGTCATAACCGTGCCGTCAGGGTGTTTATGCGTGCCCCCTAGGTGCTCCCGTCCATTGGCAAAGTAGTGTTTTACGCCCTTACCCATTGAAATGCTCTCTAACTTCTTCTAGCAGGGAGGCTTTAGTCTTGCGGCGGTCCAGCTCCACGCCGTAACCTCGCATAAGCGTCTCTAGTTGGAGCTTAGTCATGCTAGCGTATTTGGGAGGAGCTCCCACGGAAGGCTGCATGGTAGCGAGCTTGGCTTCAGCTTGCGCCTTAGACATAAGCTCAAACACAATTATTTCGTAAGTTCCGTCCGAGTTATTAGTCCTTATTTGATATACGGGCTCTCCGGTGGAAAACCTGCCATTTTGAAAGACTTCCATCACTTAGACCCTTTCCGTTTGGCCGGAGATACACGCCGAGGCTTGCCTGCAGGTTGCCCTAGACGCTTCTTCTCGCCAACTTTCTTGCGTTTCTCAGCTGCGCTCATCTCGCCGCTAGTCTTAGGGGTTTTACTGGAGACTCGTTTAGTTGGTCTGCAGTAGGGGGTGCCTCGTTTTTCGCCAGCCTTACGACCACAAGCCTTACCCGTGCTAACGTCCTTCCAGTCCTCTTTGAACCAGCGTTTTAATGCTGCTCCCTTTTTGGTCTTGCGAACGGCCATTAGCCCCCTGCCTTTTTCTTCCTGCATTTAGCTATTGCCCCGCTCGCATACGCGCTCGGGAAAACTTTGTAGGAAGACTTAACTTTACGGTAACACGCGTCCTTAACTGCCCCGCCCTTCTTATAGCTTCTGCTAGAAGCACCGCAGCTGTCGGATTTGTAATACCTACGCATCAGCGCATTTTAGCTTTGCGTACGCCTTGCCGCGCAATCCCGCAACCGCGAACCTTACCGCCGGACTTCATACCCCCCTTCTTCGCCATGCCGCCTTTTTTATACCCTTTGATTTCTTTTCGTGCCTTCATACGTCCAGTGTCGAAATCACTATCAAGCCCAATGGCACTTGCACCCGAACGCATAGCATCGCCTATATCATCCGTAGCCTTATCAAGAAATCGGTTGGCGCGACCTGCAAAGCCCGGCAGCTCTGAGCGGCGCATCTGTCTAGGCATTTGCTTAGAAGCACTGTTATAGCCCGCCTGCTCGCGCCGGGCACGTATCCGGGCTTCTCCCTCCTCACGGGTCTTCTTCGCTAGCTCCTTACGGGCCTTCCGAGCCTTTTCTCGCGCTGCTTCACGGCGCTGTTTTGCTGCCGCCTTTGATTCCTTCGCATTGGACGACATGGGGCGAGGAGTATTCTTGCGTTTCAGTTTATCTTGGTCCAACACACCGGGCAATCCACGTGTAGTGTCCTCCGCCATGCCACCAGCTTTGTAGCCACTTTTCATATTCATCATTTCAAAGCCCCGTTCTTGGTTGTGAATTTACGCATTTAGCAGTTCCATTTACGTAAGCTCTTATTGATGCGGCTGTTAGGGTCGTTTGCCGTCTTAGAGCTCGTGTTACGTTTCTTCATACCCTGCATCCGGGCACAAAAAGATTTACGTCGGTTAGCGGCCTTAGAGCCTTTCTTGAGCTTACTGGGCTTAGTAGTCACGGCGGTCTTGAGTTTGCTGCCAGGGTTCGCCCGTCGATAACTCGCCACGCCCTTCTTGTTTAGCCCACCAGACTCGCTCTTACCCTCTTTGCGCGTCCAGGCAGGGGATTTAACGCCCCCACCTGCCTTATAGTATTTACGCATAGAACATCGTCATCATATCCACGGTGGCAACCGTGTACTGCACCGACATGCCGTCCGTGAAAAGAACTCCTTCTCCGGGCATATTATTGGAGACAGTAGCGTTATCCGTGCCGATAGTGCGTGACTTAAATAGGATTGTCCCGCTATCCGGTGTACCGTTAAAATAGTTAATAACGCCTGCGGTACCCCCAGAGACGATAGAGAAGCCTTTTAAACGCACTCGGTTCGACCCTTGGAGAGCCGTAGCGCATAAGGACCCAGAACCAACAGTTATGTTTGCTGCAAACTGCGCGGAACTTGTTACCGAGGTGACAGTCAGGAACATTTTCGTCCCGGCAACCGCTTCGGCAGAGCCAGTAGAAACAATTACCTCGGATATAGCGTTCCCAAATACATCCGTGCCTACGATTGTATTTGTCTTAGCGTTATCGCCCGTACCCGTAGTTGTTACAGTTACATTTCTAGCTTGCCCGCCCGCAAACGTAGTGTTCGCCATAGTAGCGGCGGTATTTGGCCTAGCTGCAACTACTAGGCGGTCTGGATCAGCGGCGTTCTCGTCGCTAATAAATACAGGTGTGACGTCGGAATGTGCCGAATAACCCATACTAACCTCCTGTTTTGGGGGTGGAGTTTATACAACCCCACCTGATTGATTAAGCATCATACCCAAAGAACTCAATGAGGATTTTACCAGCGGTGTAATCTGCGTTAGTCGCGGCACCAGTAACCAAGTACATGAACTTGCCCGCAGCGGGGGGTACAGGGATGCCTAGTACAGAACCTGCTGCCAAGTCGCCGCTATTAAGCATCTGTACTTGGTTGCTCAGGGATGTGATCGCCGCGTCTTCTGCACCGGTGGATTCGTCGGCGTACCAAAGATCAATATCCGGGTCGCCGCCTGCTGGTGTCTCGATGCAGGTAAGTTTACCGCCAAGAATGGTCCCGTTAAGGGCTACGGTCGTTGTGCCGATGTTAGAGCTAGCTGTCCCGGCTTTACCGATGATGTCGCCACTGCCCGAGCTAGCCAACCCCGTAAGGTCCATAAGAATACTTGTGTGCCACATACCGCCGGTATTATTAACGGTAGACGCGTAAATCGTGCCCGTACCCGTTGTAATGCCAGTACCCGCTGCGGGGCCTGCGTTGCCCGCAAAGGTAGAAACCCCGGTCACGGAGAGAGTCCCCCCGATAGAGGCGTCGTTGTCGTATGTGGAGTTTACGGTCACCGCGCCCGTAGAGGTGTTCGTAGTAATATCTTGGAAGCCGTTCTGAGAACGTACTGGTCCATTAAAAGTCGTGTTAGCCATGGGAATCTCCTGTCGTGGCTAGTGTCAGCTACAATATGCAGCTGTCAGGGATAAGGTATAGTACAGAATAAAAAGGGGGGTAGCAAGTACCCCCCTTTCTACGCGTCGTGGCGTGTGAGTTACGCGCCGGGTGAGCCAAAGACCCCAAGAGGATCAGAGACACCAAACGAGTAACGTTCACGTGCCTTATAACGGCTGTTGCCCGTATCGAAATCGGCGTCCATGGACGTCTGCATCGGAGTACGGACAAAGTGCTTGAGGCCGTTAGGAACGTCAGTCATGAGGAACCAAGCGTTCGTATCGGTCAAGTAGTGGTTAATTGCGTAACCTTCAGGAATAGCGCCGTTGTTACGGATAGCGTTGATGTCGTTATCCGCCGTACCGACACGACCTTCAGTCTCCAGAAGTCGCGTAGCGACAAACTGGAGCGCCGGAGGAATAACCAACTTACGCGGTTTAGCCGCAATAAGAAGGCCACGTTCGTCCGTCCAACCAGCGACCTGAATGATCGCAGCCTCAAGAGAAGTCTCGTTGAGGTCCGCAGCGACAGCAAGGGTGTTTGAGTTAACACCCCCTGAAACAAGCGGGTGGTCGGTAGCGCAAAGAACCTTGCCGTCACCATAGGTAGTGCCACTGAACGCGCTGTTTAGCACAGCAGCAGCCTTGACCTGTTTGGTGTACGCCATAGCGCGGGCGAGAGCCTTCGTATAACGAGACGACAGGGAGTCGTACAAGTTATCTTCAATAGCTTCCTCGGTAACCGAGAAGCCCATCGCGATGGTCTCGTGCGTGTAGCGTGCGGTCCACGTCTCCTGCGCGTTGTCATATTCGATGGCAGAGCCTTCGTCTTTGACCGGCGCAGCAGAGAAGCCCGACAGCTTCGTTTCTTCCTCAAAAGAGCGATCTGAGGTTTCGGCCTCAAAAATCTCTTTGTGCTCCTCGCCATACTTGGCGTATTCAAGCCCGAACAGTGCGTTCAAACCGGGAAGGAGCTCTTTGAGTAATTGGGCGCGTGATATAGCCATTTTACTTCACTCCTTACACGCCGGTTACGTTATTGAACTGGTGACCTGCGTTCCATTTAACGTAGGCCTCAGTATAACCACCGGATGAGTTTTTGGTTTCTTCCACTAGTCCGACAATACGGAACGGAAGAGTGTTAGTGGTGGCCGACGTATCGTTGAGCCCGCCACGAGAATTACCCGTCACAGAATCACCGGTATTATCGACGCCCGCGCAGTTTGCACCGATGTCCGTAAGTGCATAATCTCCGACCGTAGTGCCCGAAGACAATACAGCAGCCTTAAACAGTACGTCCGTGGCATCCACCACATACGCCTGGATATCAGCAGCAGCAGTGCTAGCCGGGAAGGACTGACGGAAGATTGGCTGCGAGGTGCCGGGGTCCGTATACGTAACGCCAAGAAAGACGCCGATTGGCGTCATAGCAGCATCAAACGTGTCACGCTCGATGGTGCCACCGGTAACGAGTTTAACAGCGTCTCCGTAGAAGATACTCGTAGCATAGCCACTAGCGATGCCATATTGACGAGTAACGCCTACAAAGGGTACGCCGCTCAACAGCTTTACCGGAGCGAGCCCGTAAGGGCCGCTAACAGTAGGATAAGCCATGTTTAGCTCCCATGGTTAGGTTAAGTTCCATTTCCGAATGAGACCCGCGTCTTACGCTCGTTAAAAAGCGGCATACGTGGATCGTTTTCTCGCATGAGGTTGTTATCTACGGACTCCATCTGGGAACGGGCTTGTTGATTGTAATAATCAGACCGTTCGTCAACGAGTTCCTCTGGAGCCTTACAAAGCAAAAGACCACCAATCACAACGTTATCCTTGAAGCGGTCTTGCTCCACGGAAACCATAGTAATTTCGGGGTGGTCTGAAGCCTTTACGGGCTCCCAACCTTCACGGAGTTTTGAAGAAACATTCGTGGCGTCAAGTTGACCTTGCGTAGACACACGCACCCAGTGATACCGGTATCCGGGCTCGGGGTCCGGTGAGGGAAGTACCTCTGGACGTTGCCAAGCACGGCGACGAGTATCTTTCTCGCGGGTAGTGTGTTCTCTGTTGGTACGGTTATCAGCCATTACTTTTCCTCATCTCTAGTGCAACCTGTGCGGCGTAATCTTTAAGGGGGACTCCAAGCCGTTTAGCTAGGTTTACTTGTGTCTGCGTTAGGGTCACCTTTTTAGGTGCTGTGCTCCGCGTAGCGGGTGCAACCACATTGGCCGGACGTCTAGTAGCCCTCTTATTGTCGCTATGCTTAATATCTTCCGACACGTAGTCGAAATCATTAGGGAATACTTCTCGCATACGCGCATTCAATGCGTCGTAGTAGTCGTCGCTCTGGGGGTCTACCCCAGATTTAACGAGTTTGTTATGCAGCCCCAGCGCAAAACTCGTCATTTCGTCGTCTGTACCGAACCACGTATTGGACTTAGCCCACTGCGCGGCCCGCTCATCTACTGGTGCTGGGGCGATGGTTTCAGTATTACTAGCAGTATCTACAGCGGTATCTTCATCCTGTAAAGCAGGGATTCTAATAGCCTCTAAACGATCTGCTTTAATTTTAGCGTTAGTCAACGCTTCTTGAGCGTTTAGTACCGCCTCGGAATCTCCAGACTCGTAAGCATCCTTATATGACTTCTTTGCTTGCTCTAGCTCAGAAGCCACTGACTGCTTAGCTTGCCCAAGGAGAGCGGTCTGGTTCTTACCAACGGTACCTTTTAGATCGCGGTTCTCCGCGATTAGCTGTTGGGTGTAGCGTTCTAGTTCTTGCTGCTCACGTAGCGCTAGTTCTTTTGCGCGCCGTTCGTCGTGGTAGCCTTTACTGAAATGCTTGATGCGGTTCTTAACTTTTTCAGAGTAATCCGCGAGCTCTTCATCAGTTACAGCTTCCGGCGGATCAGACGCCCTACGGCCACGATCTGGTTTAGGCGTATCATCCACCACCTCAATATCAATATCTTCATCTTCTTGAGGCGGCGTAGTATGTTCCGCGAGATCACCGGCAGCATCACTAGGCTCCCCCATAAATATAGCACTGGACGGCTCCACCTCGATCTCTAGACTGTTTTCTGTGTCCGGGTCAGGAAGAGAAAATTCAACTCTCTCAAACGGCATTATATCTCTCCTAAACAGTCATAATACCACGAGGGTCGGGAATAACGGCTTCAATAGAGTCGTCGTTCATTAGACGAAGCTCTTTGCCGTTAACCTTAAAACGAGTGCCCGTGTTCATGCGGAACATCACGTAGTCTCCTGGCTTACACCAAGGACCTTCAGGGAAACGTTCTTTGTCGCTGTACGCGTCGTTCCCCATGTCGAGCACAATGCCCATTATCGACATGATGTATTCTTTGTGTTTTTCGGCCTCTGTCTTCAAAACAGAACTACCTACATAGTGGTCTTCTACTTCCGGGAGTGCGACCAACACCCGGTACCCAACAGGCTTAGGAAGCTGAGCCTCCCACTCCTCATCGGTAATATTCGGCTTAATAGTAGCTACATTAGTCATCGTTATCATCCATATGACTGCGCAAGAGGTCTTCCATGTATGAGAGTGTGGCGTCGAGACCCCGAACTACACCACACAATTCCCTATACTCAGCGTAATCTTTAGGACCACCCTGGGATAGAAAATCTACTGCAGAGGAGCGTTGCTCCCCGACTTGATCTTTCAGCACGTCAAAGACGGTTTTTGCCATGTGTACTACTGACGTTTAATTGGTGTGGTAGCGGCCTTGAATATCTCAAGGTTGAGGGTGTCGGAGGATATCTGTTCTTTTACGCCTGCTTGTTTGGCGTCTATTGCTACAGAAGCCGCCTCCAACTCCAGTTTTTTAGCCGCCAAGAGAGCATCAGTACGATCAGCCTGAGTTTTACGTTGTTGCTCAGCCATGCGTACCTGCATATCAGCCGCATCCTTCTGAGTTTTTCGTTGGACCTCAGACTGTTTAATCGCGGTCTCTTGTTGACGTAGCTGTAGAATGGGGTCTTGCGCCTGCTGCTGCGCCTGTCGTTGCGCGGCTTCCTGCTTGTGGCTCTCTGTGAGCTGCTTACCTGCATCTGCGACCAGCTGGGCGAGATACACCTCAACGTCCTGCGGTAGAGTTTCACCTGGGGGTGGGAGGGGGGCACCGAGCTTCTCCTCAATCTGTTTGCGGTAGTTAAACCCTAAATGCTCAGCAAGATGTGCCTGCAGGGATGCCATAATTTGCTGCGCCTGCGGGTTTTGCCCAATAACCTGCGCAACCATGGGGTCCTGCATAAACGCCGTGTGCGTAGCAATATGCGCATCGTGGTCTTGGTAGATGAAAGCGCGCATAGGCTTACCAACAAGTGCGTCCATGTTCTCGCTAACAGGGTCTTTGGGATCAAGGTCATCTTTAGTGGGCACAAGTTTGTCGGCGTTTTTAATGCCAAGCACCTCGATCATCTGGCGGTGT
>TARA_R110000868_G_scaffold245133_2_pt1 | contig 10434 bp, 13 predicted proteins | sample TARA_R110000868 | Tara Oceans TARA_R110000868 (sample SAMEA4397489) | marine metagenome | biome: Polar Biome; feature: [SRF] surface water layer (ENVO:00010504); material: water (ENVO:00002006), including particulate matter (ENVO:01000060) such as... | depth 5 m | reverse complement strand
CGCTTCTGACGTTAAAGACCAAATCGAACAGGGTAGATAGTCGTAGTAAAGTATTCGTATGTTGGTCGCTGTTGGTTTAGAACCTTCGCTAATATCTTCATCGTAGATACGGCTTACGAATCTATTTGTATTGCCCTCAATCTGAATAGGAGTAGGGGAGAAGATTATCTCTACGTCCTTCGTTTCGTTTAAGAAGTCATTATCTACCTCCCATCGCCTGTCACCGTATATCCTATCGTGTGATGCCTGATAGCGTTGGTTGTAATAGTCCACATCATCCTGATATGTGTAGTTGTAGACCTTTGCCGATAGTAGCCCCATCGGTTTAAGCGTTACCGCCTTATCTCTTGCAATCTTATGCTCCCAATCCCGAATGATACCACTTGCGTAATACTCGTCACGCGTCTGAATAATCAGGTTGTTTTCATCCAACGGGTCGGGAATGACGTATAGATTGAACATACGAATAAACGCCATGATAAGGTCAACCATCGTAACGTCAGGAACTACGCTATTCATTGGCATATTATCGCCCTCAAATATCAAGTTTGACGGGTTACTATTTCCTGATGACGTAGCTGTTACCAGTTCAAAGTCAGTAAAGAAGTTGACGGGCGGTATGGCTTGACCTGATAGGTTTGAGATAATAAGGTCGTTAAAGTCTAGCAGGAATCTGAATTGAACCTTATCTCCCGCCCTCATCAGTTGTTGGTCGCAACTTGTAGCAAGTGATATTGATTCATTGACAACAGCGGGGTTCAATTGTAGGTTGAACGACTGTACTGATTCACCTACAACGGTTGTAATAAGTGCCACATCTGTCTTGATGACTTGTAGCTTAACCATCAGCGTTCCGTTGTAAGACCGCAAAGGCGAGAAGATAACCCTATCGAGTTCAAGTTCTTGCGTTACATTGAACCCATAATAACCATCAGCGGTAATCAAGTATCTAAATGTTGACGTTGACCAGTTACCGCCTGTGTCAAAGTTACCGCCCGTTGAATCGTTATCAAGCTGCAATGTCCGATACATCACAAACTGATTTATAGTAGTGAAATCTGTGTCGATATACGGCCCGTCAGAAGCGGATAACGAAGCCTTGAACTTCCTTAAATTGGTAGCACTCTCATCAGCGTATATCTGTTCGCCTGCAAATGGGATAATCAAATCAGTGAACGCTGTCGAATTGAATAGGGTAGAGGTATAGGTAAACCCCGCAAATGCAAAGATTCTATCGAGTACGGACTTAGCGAATAATGCGGGTCTGAATTGTCGGACAGTCCAGTTCTTGACACCTACGATTGAATCGAAATCATCACCGTAGTCAATCATAGGATACACGTAGTCGAACGTTGCAGGCCATGATGATTGAACGTTAGCCGATGTATAGTCATGGTCTAGGTCGCTGAAATCAATAGACTCCTTTAGTTTCTTCTGACCTAGTACGCTAAAGAAGTTGAGTAGCTTCCCAATGAAAACAACCTCGTATTCTAGCTTAGTATTCTCAACGGTTATCTGTCGCAACTGAACCACTCCTGTCATTACCTCAACGCCATCAGCTACCACCCTTGCCTCGGCCTTCTTGTTCGGGTTAAAGTTCGCGTTGATATTGCTTAAAGCTGAGTTATATTGGTTGCTGATATTGACATCCCAAATGTTGCCAAAGAGCAGGTCGTTAGCCTTAGTAGACGGGCATTTGATTGTTTTGGAATAGGATGTACTCCGTTTGTTCGGGTCACGAACGTCAGCAATAGAGTAATTGAAAGAGAAGTCTAGCCCTTCTTTAACGTCTAATCTATAACCCTCAATCAGTACCTCAGCCACGTTGTCTGTTGTTTACCATTGCGCCCGTTATGTCGAACGTATACTGGCTTAGTTTGTCGTTGAGTGATGTTTGTAGCTTGATGTTCTTGCCATCTACGTTGACCGCTATTAGCTGGTTGTCAACCTCCCGATACACAACAGGCGAAGTGAATAGGTCTTCCATCCACGCGCTTTCGGTATCGGTCAGGAAATCGGTGTTGACCTTCATACCCGAAGTCATTTCCACGTTGTAGGTTGTAACGCCCCTTGATGCTTTGGTGTAATCCCAAGACGTACCGCTGAATGTATGTGGTTCTTGTTGGTAGGTTGACCGCTTCACATCGACATCAATCTCGGACTTGTAGATGAAATTGAAACTATCGAACCCGCCCAATCTGTTAAGCCATGTAAGACGAACAGGCGTGTACTTGGAACATTTGGCGTTGACGTAGAACGTCATCAGTTCCGACTTAATCGCGCCACCCTCAACCCTTACCGTATAGTAACTAACGCCTGTCAAGAATGTGGATGGTAACCCCGTTGACCAATCAGCCGCAGCCGAGTTAGTAATGTCATAAGTTCCAATTGCGATACGGTTGTACTTATCTGTTGTGGCTATGTCAATCACTCCATTAGTGATGTTTGCCCCCGCTGAATTGTAGCCCTTCAAAGTCACCTGTATAATGCTCGTCAGATTGCTCGTTAGAAAGTAAAGGAACGCGCTTTGATTGCTATCGATGTATTGCGTTCTCGGTGCGTAGGTCAAGAACTTCTTTGCAGTTACCGCGTTGTCGTAATCGGTATAGTCGAAGTCAAGCCAATCTATCGTGTTGCGTACCCCGTTCCAAACGCTCTTGATGGTCGTGAACTTATTAGCCCCTCCGACATAGACACCGTTAACCTTGTCCTCCTCTTGGATGAACAGGAAGTAGTCGTAGTGCATATCAGGACACGCGAATAGGGTAGGGTGGTTAGCTGTTGGAATAGCCACGTTGCCCGCTAATTGCGTTTGGAGTATTCGTGACGGGTCGTAATACGCGCGGTCTGTTGTGACAACTCCGTTAACGTCAACTCCCACTCTTGGGAACACTCGGACGGTTGCAAGGATAGGACTTGCAGGGTAATCATAAGGGAGGATTAACACCTTGAAACGCTGCGTTGCTGTGTAGTTCGTAGACCGAAACACATAGGCGTTATCATTGTAGGCTAATCCGTAATTCGCGGGCTGATTGTATACAACTACTGACATGGTATTAAATAGCGATAGGGATAGAATGTTTTAGCTGAATGAATCCAGTAGTTCAGTTAGGACTGAATCAGCATCCTCGACAACTGCATTTAATATGGCTTCGGGTAGGTCTTTGGTTATCATCTTGCTATCAAATACGTCTGAGGCGAAGTTGTTGCCATCAGTTCCCTTATCCCAAATCTTACGAGAAATAAAGTATGCGGCTGTATTGGCCTCTGAAACAGAAGCACCATTCAATCCTAACTTATCTTTAACGTTTGGGTAGGTTAGCCATATCTTTATATTGTCCAATGGGAATATAACGTGCGGGTCAGTTCCGTAGTTTAGCGTCTTCCAATACGGCAACATCAAAATACTATACTCAATTTTGCTTTGAGTACTCTTGACTGACAGACTAATTGATTGACCTAATTTGCCCGATGCAATAGAGTTGTTTTCCTCTAGTCTGCTTTGTAGGCTTTTAACAATGAGCGAAGAAGCGTCATCAAGTGCCTTAGTTGTCTTGGTGTAGACTATGGATTTAGGAGAGTAGGCCATGCTACTAAATAGCGTTAGGGCTTTCTTTGTTGCTGCCTGTCGTATGCGCCCCTAGCTTTCTGATATGCTAGGCGGTTTAAGAACTCAACGATGTTCATCTCAAAGTAGAACTCCCATAGTTCGGGTCTACCATTGGTCAGGTTGTCTACTGTGTAGAGCCATCCGTACTTGCTTTGGAACGTGCTAACATTCGCTCCGCTTTGCGTTTCAGCCCTCTCGCTGCTATCTCCGAAAAGCGAACTATACGCATTGCGTACTTGAGATAGCTTGACAAAAAAAAATCGGTCAATGGTTTGACGAATGTGATAGGCAGGTCGAGCATATCCTTCGCCACATCTTCGTGAATCTTGCCGTTGTACTTTGGTCGTAACCAGTTGTAGCGATAGGCAAAGCAAGCGATAAGGTTGTGGAGGTTCTCATCTACCTTGTTCTCGTCTTGCAGGAAGTGCATAAGGCTTATCCATTGCCCTCCGTTTATCTTGCTTGCGTTCTTCTCAAAGTAGTACCGTTGACCGTTGACACGTATCTTCGTTCTCACGTTGCCAATTATGGGGTTGTGAAGAAAGCCAAGTGCGTTCATAATAGAGTTATGAGCCGAACGGTTCAGCCCTAGTATCTCATCCATATCGGTATCGGTCAACAGGCTAATCAATGCACACTCTGTATTGAAGTCGTGCAGTTGTTTATCAGAACCTTCCAATCCTTCGCCCCGTTGCTTTGACTCCTTGAATAGGGCGTTCATCGCTTGATACTTGCGGAGGGTTATCGCCTCCCAAGAACTAGGTACTTCAATCTTCATAGCCTTTCTCTTCTAAGTTTGTTGACCTTGTTGAGGTCGTAGTTAGCCAATACATAGCTACGTAGTTCTGCACCCAATCCTTCGATGGTTTCAGCATCCATAGACGATGCGTCTTGCAAAGCGGTAGCCCAGTTGTCAACCTTAAATACTCCTTTAGCTTCATCAATGTAGGGGTGTATGTTCTGTACAAATATCGGAAGTCCTTTCATGCCCGCCTCCAATATCTTCAAATTACTCTTGCAATGGTTAAACTTGTTATCCTCCAAAGGCGCGATTGCTATGTCGAATTGGTCGTAGAGCAGACCGTAATGCGTTACTGGCAAAGCCTCAATGTAATCAGCTTTGAAGTTGTCGGCTAATCTTGTCCACTCCTTTTGCTCCTTAACGAATCCGCACACGACAGGAACGGTTGAACCCCAAGCGTCCTTAGTTAGCATCAGGTCGTGAAAGTGCGTTACACCTCCCGCCCATCCTATGCGCGTTCCGTACTTCGTCTTGGGTTGCCATTGCGGTTCGTTCGGGTCTAATGCGTTCGGTATCACGTGCCAGTTGCTATTGAGTTTGTCAACGTGCGAACCTAGTAGTTCATGTGTAGTCCAAACCTCGTCAGCATACATTAACGCCTCGATGCTTTGCTTACGTAATGCGTCTGCGGTCTTCTTAACCACATGATTCGATGATAGTATCCAATGGTCATCAATGTCACAGATGACATACGTGCCGCGCTTCTTTAGTTCAATAATAAACTCCTTTTGCTTTACGATAGGGAGAATGCGTGAGAATACTACCACGTCAAACCCGTAGTCGAACGCCTCTGATGAGATACCCTCGCAGCGTGTCACATCATGTTCACCGTTGAGAAGTGAGAAGGGTTTAATCAGTCGATGGTATTCAACCCCTCCTGAGCCTTTAGATACTATGCCTATTTTCATTCAGATTCTTTCTCAAGTAATATCAGTTCTAGTTTGCTAATAGATTCAGATAGGTGAACTGAATTAGCAAACGCCCATACTGAATCCCGTCTATCGCTTCTGTAATACTTAACGACCTCTTTAGCCGCGTCAATTAATTCGTCCTTTGGTTTGCAAGTGACTGACTGCATTTCGTCAAGAACGTCTGACATATCGCTGCAACTAAAGCCCTTTGGTTTAATAACGCCCTCAATCATTCCCTCCAAAGCCTCAATCCGTTTAAGTAGTTCTTCGGTTGACGGGTCTTGGACGAGTTCGAACCAATCTGTTCTATCCTGAGCGCCAATTATACGCATTTCATTAATCTCATTCTTTTTAATGCAAGTGTAGATACGTCCTACTTCAATATAAGAACTGTCCACTGGATTCTTAACACACCTATACTTTTTACCCTTTTCGATTTTCATGTTATCAAGTTTAAGCCACGATATTAATCAATGCAATAGTAGTTAATTGTCGCGTGAATGACAGTTCATCTTATCGCGTATTGACCGCTTCTAGTTCGTAGCTTTTCCATTATGATATACCTTGCTGCATCAATAGCATGATTGAAATCATCAATCGGTTCTCCTGTCTGCTCGCCCGTCTTATCGGTTGCCCATACATAGCCGCGTAGTTCACGAATCAAATTTACACTATTCGATGTAACCATCAAAGTGTTCTGTTGCATCTTGTCTATGCCCGCCCTTACGCTATCACGCCCCTTCTGACACGCCCTAATTCTAAAGCCATGTCTACGTAGGTCTTCGATTGACTTGGGTTCTGCGCTGTCGGCTACGAACTCCTGACCCTTGAACCCGGCTATCTTTTCAGCTATGTCTGCGTTGGTCAATCCCTTCTCGTAGAGTATCTCATTCAACCATAGCTTACCGTCAAACTCGCACACTTCAATCACAGCCGTAGGGTCGTTAGTAAAGCCCCAATCTATACCATACGCTTTCCATTTGAATTGGTCGGGCATCTTATCGCATTGTGTCCAGTTGTTGAACACTACGCCTTGCAGGTTGCCTATCTCACCAAGCCCGTATACCTTCCACCAATTCGCCCAATACGGGTTATCCTTGCCGCGTTCCCTTGCCTGTTCAATGTCGCGCTTAATAGTGTCGGGTAGTGCCTCGTTGTCTAGGTAGTTGAGGATGAGTAGTTCAGAATCGGTATCAGCCAATACTTCGGTATGCGCCCAGAATTGGGAGGTCGGGTTAAAGTCTAGGTAAATGTCACCGCTTGTCCTTATTGCTAGTTGGTGGTATGCATCGAAGGGTATATTATTAGCCTCGTTGACATAGAGGATGTTGCGCCTTGCACCTCTTAGCCTGCCCTCTTGGTCTGCGCTAAAGAACTCGATGTAACTACCGTTAGCAAAGTTGTATGTTAGTAGTGAACGATTCCAACGGCTGTCATGGTAACGCCCCGTTTCGCTCATTATCTTAATGAAGTCCTTCATCGCGCCCCTACGTAAGTGTGGGATTGATTCAGACACTACGCTGATTTCTAAGCGTTCGGTCTTGGCAGCTAGGTCAATAAGTACTGGAAGGATGCCAAAGGTCTTGCCCGCTGATGTGCCGCCCTGTATTACCTTCTTACGCGCTGTGAGTTTGCGTATCTTGTTTATCGCGGTTGTTCGGATGAACGTCATACATTCGGTTCGTCAGGGAATAGTGGTTGCTCCTTATGCACAACTTCGCTCTTATCGGTTAGGCCGTTCAGTCGTTGTGTTATGCTTGCGTTGTACTGTCCGACCATGCCTCCTTCTATTTGGTCTTGCTTGATTGCCCTCCTTATACGCGAACAGACCCCTAAATATTGGTCGTATGCTCCTGATGTGTTTGTGAAGTAATGTTCTGCCCCTTCAATTATTCCATCGCCTGCTAGGTGGTTATTAAACCCTTCCAAGGTCAATGGTCGTTCTAATGGAGTGTTAACCCGTTCGCCATCTTTGCCAACGTACTCAACCTTGATTCGCGGATTGCCCTTAGTGTCCTTTGCGTAAGCCTCAAACAACTCCCACATCTTCTCAGGTGTTTCTATGTACTTATGCTTTCCCACGTTATTAAATAGCGTTCGTTCCTTCCTTGTTTACTGATAGCAATCACCCACCTCATAGCTGTTATAGATAACCTCATCTACTGGATACTCCGTAACCACGCCATCACAGTCTTGTACGTACAACGAACACCACCCCGCTGCGAGCGACTTCTTATCAATTACCCTTTCGCAAGGACATTGAGTACATTGAGCCGCAAGTAGTGTACTTGATAGCGCGACCATTAAAACCTTTAGTGCTGTTCTCATTTGATTAGTCCTTTGTATGTTCCTGCGTCCTTAATGTCGTTGAGTACTATCGCCCCCATACCAATAGTCGTGTTGCCTGCGATGTTCACCTTCTGTCTTATGGATGCGTTCGTTCCGATGTAGACGTTCTTGCCTGTCGTTACGTTACCGCTGATGTTTGCAGCGGGTGCGGTTGTAAAGTAGTCACCTAATCTGCAATCATGCCCAATGGTGGTCAGTAGATTCAGCTGAGAGTGTTGGCCTATTACCACATTGGTAGTGATGATAGTTCCCGCGCAAATGATTGAACCCTGCATAATGGTGACCGTAGACGGGTCTAGTATGTGAACGCTTTGATGTATCAACGTTGCCCATTTGGTTTCCTTTGGCATTGATTCAGCTATCCTCCTACGTTGATTCGGGTCACCTATTGCGATAACCGCCAACTGTGTTAATGGATTGAACTTTGACAAAGGCAATGCGTTACCGCTTGCGTAATCGTCCTCCACGTAATAATCGCATAGGTAGCTTTGAGCAGCCCAACATGATACTTCACGCGCAAATCCTCCCGCGCCTATTATTGCAAGTCTGTTCTTCATTGCATCAGATTTAGTACGTCCTTTAGTTTCATTGGTGAACGGAAGTCCTCAACGCCCGAACCTATCATTGTGTCCTTGCCGTTCGGATGCTCAAAGATGTAAGACACCTCAAACAGATAAACGTCCTTAATGTCGTAGACCGTATCAAGGTCAACGCTAAGGTGTGTGCCTAAAGAATCTTCCATGTCAGAAAGCCTACTGGATTCGTCATTATGAAAGTAGCAAGGTACTATAATAGGTAGACCCATTGCATAGGTGTTGTGCCGTTACCATGTAGAATAGCGGGCGTTGATTTTGTTAGCTTGTTTACTACTTTGCCCCGTCTGATAATGAAGTCAGTTCCTCCGTACTTTGGAACACCGTTCTCGTCTTGATGAATGGAGAATGAAGCCTTGTCTATTCGTTTACCTTTAGATGGTTTAGCAGGGTCAAATGCTATCGTTTGGAATAGTTCACAACCGTAGTCTAGTTCAATCGGGAAGCCGTCCTTCTTTGCTTTCAGAAACGCTACCATTGTTTCGTGTTGGCAGTTCGCATCCATCCTCAACTTGCCGATGTACTTATCTACGAACTCAATCATCAGCGCAAGCGAACCGCCATACCCTCCGTTGTTCAAGTATCGCCAATGCGTTTCAATAGGTGGCGTAGGGTATTCGTTAGCTAGATGAACGTGCGGGAAGCATTGTTTCTCCGTTGACCATATCAGCCTGTCGCTCGGTACGGTAAAAGGACGTTGACAGTATGTGTCACCCCCGTCTGAATATATGAACGTTTGGTGTCCAGTTGCAGCCCTACGGTATAGTTGAACTAGGTTGTTGAATATACGCCCGTAAGGAAACTCCGCATTGAGTATAGCCATCTCATAGCCGAACCGTTCAAATGAGTTGACCATTTGCCGCGTCTGTTCGTTCGGGGCATAGATGTTAGTACATACTATCATTAATAATTGGCTTCTGAATAGATTGATTTTGAGCCACTAAGGTACGCATTCTTTAGTTCATTGTACGCTCTCATGTCTTCGCCTGAATGTTTCTCCTTCCAAGTTTGGTACGGTGTTTCGCCTGTGTCGATGTGGTCTATCTCAATGTAAGGAAGAAAGCACGAATAGAACCCCGCAACATGACAACGAACGGCAGCTAACGCATCGTCAAAGCCGTATAGACGCGGCTGATATAGGTAGCCCATCTTGTCAAGTAGTGCGCTGTTGAACATCTGACACGTACCCATAACGTGCTCCACCTTCTCAATAGGTAGCCACTTATCATTAACGCCTCCAAGTAACGCAAGGGTTGAACGGTAATGTGTGTTGTCATGTGACGGGTTCTCCCAACAATCCTTGCGCTTTAGCCCTACGATACCGATGTTTGGGTCTAGCTTGATGGCTAGTTCAAGTTCGGCTACCCATCCATTGTAATTTATCGTTACATCATTATCCATCTTGATGCAATGCTGCCCATCCTCTCTAAGCTGCCAAGCCTTGTTTATTGCTTTAGCCGTGCCTATGTTTTCGGGTAGCGTTATTACCTCTGCCCAATCGTGAACCCTCAATAGTTCTTTGGTCGCCTTGCAGCTTCCGTTATCTACAATGATTACACGATGGTCAAATATTCCATCCGTATTAACCATGTCCTCCAGCGTTCTGCGCGTGTACTGGGTGCGATTGTTTTCTTCGGTATCAAATACCGCCATTGCTATCAGAGCCATTGTTCTAATCGTTTTCCAAGTTGTTTTAATGAGCCTCCGCAAGTGTAGCATATCTCTTGCCTACCACCTAGCTTTAAGAAAATCGTTTGATACACCGCCCGTTTATCCATTGGCATAGTTCCCGCCCATTTCTCCGTAGCCATGCGTCTGATTTCATCAGCATTGACCGCCATGAACTCATGCTCTTCAACGCTCAGAACATCGTTGCCCATAGCTTCCAAAGTAGTTGTCGAGTGAATACTGCAATTCCTACGAACGTGACCACCTCAACCGCATAGGAATAAGTGAACAGCGAAACGATTAGCGATAGCCAAAACGTCATGCACATCTCACAGTTGAAAGGTTTAAACGGTATGCGCTTAGTAAGCTGAGTTACAGCGATTGCAAATACAGCCGTTGACATTGCTTCAAGAATCATAGCTTATCAATTATTGTTTGTTTGACTTCTCTTACTGTGTTGTAAACGCTTGAATAGTTTATACCTACCGCCCCTTGAACCTT
>TARA_R110000868_G_scaffold35106_5_pt1 | contig 10437 bp, 9 predicted proteins | sample TARA_R110000868 | Tara Oceans TARA_R110000868 (sample SAMEA4397489) | marine metagenome | biome: Polar Biome; feature: [SRF] surface water layer (ENVO:00010504); material: water (ENVO:00002006), including particulate matter (ENVO:01000060) such as... | depth 5 m | reverse complement strand
CCCAAGCAGATGGTCAATCACGCCCTGACGCCAAGCGACTGGTCGCTGGCCGATGATGCCGTGCGCGATCTGGTCCGCTATTACGCCCACGAAGCCGGGGTGCGTAATCTCGAACGCGAGATTGCCAATCTGGCCCGTAAATCCGTGCGCCGCCTGCAAAGCGGCAATTCGGAGCGGGTCGATATCACGGCGGATAACCTCGGCGAATTCGCCGGCGTGCGCAAATATCGTTACGGCGAATCCGAGCGCGAGGACCGTGTCGGCCTCGTGACCGGCCTGGCCTGGACGGAAGCGGGCGGCGATCTGTTGCAGATCGAGGCAGTCAAAATGCCCGGTCGCGGCAAGATGACGGTTACCGGCAATCTGCGCGATGTGATGAAGGAATCGATCTCGGCGGCGAATTCATTCGTGCAGTCGCGGGCACCCTCGATGGGGATCCGTCCGACCGTATTCCGCACCACCGATATCCATGTTCACGTTCCCGAAGGCGCCACGCCCAAGGACGGCCCGTCGGCCGGTGTTGGCATGATGACGGCGATCGTTTCGGTGCTGACCGGTATTCCGGTGCGCAAGGATCTGGCGATGACGGGTGAGATCACCCTGCGTGGCCATGTCCTGCCGATCGGCGGTTTGAAAGAGAAACTGCTCGCGGCCCTGCGCGGCGGCGTCAAGACGGTGTTGATCCCGAAGGAAAACGAGAAGGATCTCGTTGAAATTCCGGACAATGTGAAACAGGGCCTCGAGATCATCCCGGTGGAAACCGCCGATGAAGTCCTGGCTCGCGCTCTGACCCAACCGGTCGAAGCGGTAGAGTGGACCGAGTCCGATGCGGCGGCGCTCGCTGGCATGCCGAATTCGACGCCTGATGGCGGCGAGTCGCAGCTCGCACATTAAGCGGCCCTTGGCTGACACTGAATTGGAATGGGAAGGCCGGGATCATTGATCCCGGCCTTTTTTCTGCACAAAAATTGCGCTGAGGCGGTTCAACGGCATTGACGAGGCGCGGGCAGGGCACCACACTCTTGGTCATGACTTGTGCAGCGATCTATTTTACCGGCTATTTTAGCAACGCAACCCGTTCGGGGGCGGTGGCCGGTTAGCGCGCGCGACAAGCAGCGAGTTTCCAGGGCCTCCCCCAAAAGGGGAGGCCTTTTTCGTTTTCAGGAAAAGGGCAGGCCATGTCTGAACAGCCATCACGCGACGAGATCCGCTCATCGATCTCGCAGATCGACCGGGATCTGGTCGATTCCATTGCCCGCCGAACCAGCCTGGTCGAGGCTATTGTCGACGAGAAAGTGCGGTCCGGCCTGCCTGTGCGCGACCGGGATCGCGAACAGGCAGTGCTGCGCGAAGCAGTGGAACGCGGCAAGTCACAAGGCGTGCCTCAGGAATTGGTCGAACAAATCTTCCACGCCCTGTTCGAAAATTCGATCCAGCTGCAGCGCACGCGTTTCGATTCGATGCGCGATGCCGATCTCAACGAGGCCAGTGTCGCCTATCTCGGCGGGCCGGGCAGCTACAGCCATATCGCGGCCCAGAAGATCTTCGCGCGCCGCAATGCCAATGTCGTCCCATCGCCCAAGCGCGATTTCGTCTCCATCTTCCGCGCTGTCGAGACCGGTGAGGTCGATTACGGCGTCGTGCCGATCGAGAACACCACCACCGGCTCGATCAATGAAGTGTTCGACATCCTGCTGGAAGGGCGCACCCGGATCGCCGGTGAGTTCATGCTGCGGGTGGATCACTGCCTGATCGGCAAGGCGTCGGGCACAGGCCGCATCAACCGCGTCTTCGGCCATCCACAGGCGCTGGCGCAGTCGCGCCGCTATCTCGCCGGGCATCCCGAGATCGAAACCCATATGTCGTCCAGCACGACACGGGCGCTCGAACGCCTGCTGGAAGAAGACGATACCGCGGCCGCGATCGGCGGCGAGGATGCGGCGAAACTGTTCGGCTTTGACGTGCTGGCCCACGGGGTTGGTGATCACGAACAGAATATCACCCGTTTCATCGTCCTGGCGCGCGACAGCAAGCTTCCGGCCCGCGGGGTTGAGTGCAAGACCTCGCTGATGTTCACCACGCGCGATAATCCGGGCGCCCTGGTCGATGCCCTGATCGGTTTTCGCGATAATCAGATGAATCTGGTGAAGCTGGAATCGCGCCCGATCGCCGGCAACCCCTGGGAGGAGATGTTCATCATGGATGTCGAGGGGCATCTCGATGACCCCAGGCTGCGCGACAGCCTCAAAATCCTCGAAGCCCACACCCGTGAGATCAAGATGCTCGGCTGCTATGCCGCCGATCGCATCGACCGGGTGAGGGTGGATTGAGCAAACGGGCCTGCAGCTTGGATGCTGCAGGCCCGCCTTTCATTCGCTTGGCTTGATGGGGTGAGCTACTCGGTGGCGACATAATCGCTGAGCAGTTTTTCCTGCCGCGCACGTTCCACCTTTGACGAGAATTGCTCATTGATGCGCTGTTCCTGCAGCGTCTTGACCAGGGTCACCAGCGAGCCGGTCAGAAACAGCACGCCCATTCCGACATAGCCCTTGGTCGACATGTCGACCGGCATCAGGATGAGTGACAGGCCCAGCATGGCATAGGCCGCAATGACGCAGGCATAATTGAAGCTGACCCAGAGTTTTGATTGTCCCAGCATGATGATCTCCTTCAGACGGGTTGGGGTTGGCCGGCACCAGTACCGGTTTCGACTGCTGATTTAAGGCGAGCGAGCACATCCTCGCCGCGGGTGCGCAGCGGCGTTCCAAGCCCGCGTGCCGCCATGCGTTCGACCAGATCATCGCCGCTCAGTTCGGCATCGATCTGGTCGAGAATATCGAGCTCCTCCACCGTGTCGGTGCGTTCCATGGCACGCTTGAGCACGGCCTCGCCCTCGACGATGGCGGCCATGCCGGCAAAATCGCCGCGCAGGTCTCGCGTCGCGCCGCGTTCGGTCTCGATCGAACGGGCGGTTGTCAGCCCGAGCCGGAGTTCGACCAGCCGCCGATCGGTCTTCTCGATCATCAGACGCAGGCGGCGGGCAGCCAGGGCGGTACGCTCCAGCGTCTGTCCGCGCACATCGCGCTCGCGCTCCAGCTCGGCGATCGCTTCGGCACCTTCGCTGGCGAAGGCGTCCATCCCGGCGTTCAGGGCGGCGGTGGCCCGCGCTTCCAGATCGCCAATCCTTGAGGTGACGCCGGCGAGGGCGCGCTTCTCATTGCGTTCGCGCAGGATCATCGTCGCGAGGGAGCGTTTGGCGCGGTCATGACCGGCAGTGGCTTCGCGAAGCTTCTGCTCGAGGATCAGCACGGCATGGCCATCCTCGAGCTCGTCACGGGCCTGGGCGGTGCGACCGCGCAGGATGGTGAGAAGTGTTTTGAACATCAGTATCTCCTTTAATGAACTATGTTCATAAAAAACGCTAAGGCTGAATATGGTTCACGCAAGAGGGAAAATGGGACTTTTTGCGTTGATTTCGGCCGTCACCGGCCAAGCGCCGGGTCAGGCCTGAAGAAGGCCCTTGAACGGGTGCAGGGTGTGGGCGCGATAGCTCTGCACCGGCTCTTCTCCGCCAATGCCATACTCGCTCGGCCAGCCGGCGGGCATGTGGAGCGTGCCGAACAACCGGTCGATGAAGGCGAAGTGCACCGCGAAATTCTTGTTATGCGCCGCGGCGTCTTTGGCATGGTGCCAGTGATGGTGGCGCGGCGTGACGAAGACCGGCTCGAGCCAGCGCAGATCCCAGTCAATATTGGCGTGGATGAAAGTGGCGTGGAAACCGATCATCAGGGCATAGGCATTGACGGCGGCCTGGTCGAAGCCGAGCAGGAAGATCGGCGCCAGGGTCGCGGTCCGCGTGATCAGGGCTTCAAGCACATGCAGGCGCGAACTCGCGAGCCAGTCCATCGTCTTTGAGGAATGGTGCACGGCATGGATACGCCACAGGAAGCCCCGGCTGTGATAGGCGCGGTGAACGCCATACTCGACCAGATCGACCGCCAGCATGATGGCGAAGAATTGCACGATGAAGGGCAGGCCGGAGAGGAAATCGGTGATCACCTCGAACCGGGCCCAGCCCAGGCCCTGCACCAGCAGGAAATTCGTGCCCGCCAGATAGGCACCGAGCAGGAGGTGCATGACGAAGAAGTGCTTCAGATCCAGCGACCAGTCCTCGCGCAAAACGGGTTGTTCCTCGCGCAGCGGTGCCGATTTCTCCAGCAGGGTGAAGACGACGCCGGTCGACAACAGACCAAGTACGAACCAGTCGAGCCCGACATAAAAGCCCGAGGCTTGCAGTGGCCCCAGCGGGGTATCGGCACCACCCAGAAGGGCGGCCAGACCGAGCAGGCCCAGTCCGGCGCCAGCGATCATCAGGCGTTTGCGCGCCAGTCCCATCACGCCGAACACACCCGACAGGACCATCAAGCCCGCCAGGCCGGCGCGCAGGGTGGGGATGTCATAGCTGGCGCGCAGCTCGGGGATGGTGAGGTGGGCGGGAAAATGAAACGCCAGCACACCGGCCAGGCTCAACACCCCAAACAGCACCGACAGATAGGCCGTCAGCCAACCATCGCCGATCCGGAAGGCGCCGCGAGCCGGGCGGAGCCGCAGCCAGTGACGCAGGGAAGTCAGGCGCAGGGAAGGGGTGCGGGTCGGGACAGCGAGATTGGCAGCGGGCGTGGTCATGGCGATCACTCTTTAAAAACGAACGATGTTCACAAATTGGCTGTGAATCAAATTCATGCAATAGAAAAAGAACATTGTTCGTTATTATTTTTCCGCTAGCTTGGCCGGCATGAAAACGTCTCCGTCATCAAACGCCACAAAGCCCGCCCCGCCGGGCAAGAAACCGCGTGGCCGGCCCGGCCTGACCGAGCAGGACCGCGAGGCCGCGCTGCAGGCTGCGCGCGCCTTGCTCGCTGCGGAGGGGCTGGAAGGGCTGCAGGCGAGGGCGATCGCCCGCAAGGCCGGGCTCAGTGTTGGGTCGATTTACAAGCTGTTCGGCGATATCGACGCGCTGGTGCGGATTCTCAACCTGGAAACCCATACCGAATTCTCCGCCCATCACCGCGCCGCGCTGGATGCGCTCGCGTCGGGTGATACCGATGTCGAGGCCCGCCTGCTCGTGCTGGCCCGCGCCTATCTTGATTTCGTGCTGGCCAATGGCGCCCGCTGGGATGCGGTCCTGCGCGGCAGCCGGCGCGTCGAGGGCGGGCGCCCGGCTGATTATGTCCGGTCGGAGGATGGTTTGTTCGCCATCGTCGAATCGGTCATCGCGGAGATGCCCGGGTTTTCCGACCCGGCGCTGCGGGCACGTGCGGCACGGGCCATGTGGGCCAGCGTGCACGGCATTGTCAGCCTCACCCTGGCCAATAGCCGCGCTGCCGATCCCGCGGCCGATGCAATGGCCCAGATCGAGCTGATCCTGGGCGCCGTGATCCGCGATGCCGGTCACGCGCAGTAGTCTTGGCTTGCGTGCTGGGGGGCGGACGGACTAGAAAGCGCCTCCAGATCGGCTCCGGCCGATACAGGCCGATGGATCGGGCGGTTAGCTCAGCTGGGAGAGCATCTCGTTTACACCGAGAGGGTCGGGGGTTCGAGCCCCTCACCGCCCACCAGCCTTCGCTGCGAAGTAGCGAAGGCTGCCCCGCCGTAGCCCGAAGGGCGAAGGAGGGCCGCACGCCATCTCGCAGCTACGGCTGGGCAAGCCCCAACGCGATACCTCCAACGAGGATGCGCTCGGTTGTGCCCGAAGGGCGAAGGAGGGCCGCTCGCCATCTCGCAGCTACGGCTGGGCAAGCCCCAATGCAATATCTCCAACGAGGATGCGCTCGGACGTGTCCGGACGGCGACGGAGGGCCGCAGCCGCCCCATCACTCCGCCGCCAAAACCCCCAGCAACGCCCCGACATCGCCGGCATCAAACACCCGTACATCCGCCCTGGGGGCATGACGGGCGATGGTGCGCGCTGTCTCGGCTGCACTTACTGGCCCAGGGGCCATTTCATTGATGATCACGGTACAGCGGCCATCGAGCACGCGCAGCGCCGTCAGGGTGTGGGAGATCGTGCCGAGATAATTGCCGGCGATGAGGATGGGGCGGGCATCGAGTTCGCGGATCAGGTCGAGATTGAGCCCGTCCTCAGCGATTGGCGACATGACGCCGCCAGCGCCTTCGATCAGGGTCGGGCCTGACGGGTCGATATGGTCGAGACACCATTTGACCACTGTCGCCAGGCGCAATTCGCGGTTTTCGGATCGCGCCGCCATATCCGGTGAAATCGCGGGCTTGAAACGCCAGGGCGTCATCGCCTGTACGGTTTCGGCCGTCAGCTCCTGGCCATTGGCACGCAGCAGGCGGATCGTGTCAGTGGCCGAGAGCGCGTCGGGGTCAAAGCCGGAGGCGACCGGCTTGAGGACGCGGGTGGTTTCACCCATGGCGCGCCGCGCCGCCAGCAGGGCGCAGAGCACATGGGTCTTGCCGATATCGGTGCCGGTACCGGTGAAGAAAAAAGGTCGCCGCATTATTGTGCTGCCTCGAATTGCGGCACCCAGGCCGAGACCAGCCTGGCCAGCCGGTCGATATCGGCCTCATCATGGGCCGCGGAAAACGTGATGCGCAATCGCGCCGTGCCGCGCGGGACCGTCGGTGGCCGGATCGCGGTGACGAGAAACCCTTCTGCGCGCAGCCTGGCCGAGGCCTCCAGCGCGGCTGTGGCCGAGCCGAGGATGACCGGTACGATGGGGGAGGCCGGTTCGGGCAGGCCCGCCGCGGCGCAGAAGCGGCGCGCCATTAGGGTCGGGCGCCGGCACATTCCAGCATCATTTTCGATCAGGTCGAGCGCCTTGAGCGCGGCCGCGATCGAGGCTGGGGCCGGCGCAGTGGTGAAAACGAGCGGCCGGGCGCGGGTCCGCAGCAGCTCACACACGGCCGTCGAGGCACACAGATAGCCGCCATAACTGCCAAGCGATTTCGACAATGTCCCCATTTGCAGCGGCGCCCGGGCCGGTGGATCGAAGGCATGCGCCGAGCCGCGTCCGCCAGCGACGACCCCGACGCCATGGGCATCATCGACCAGCGTCCAGGCATTGTGCCGGTCAGCGAGCGTCAGCAGGCCGGGCAGGGGTGCCAGATCGCCATCCATCGAGAACACGCCATCGGTCAGGATCATGGCGCGGCGGGCATCAGGGCGCATCTCGATCAGTTTGGCTTCAAGATCGCCGAGATCATTATGACGGAAGGTCTCGACCCGGGCGCGCGAGAGCTGGGCGCCGGCAAACAGGCAGGCATGAGCGAGCTCATCGATCAGGACGAGATCACCAGTGCCAAGCAGGGCCGGCGCGACCGCCAGATTGGCCAGATAGCCGGAGCCGAACACGATACAGTCCTCGCTGCCCTTGAAGCGGGCCAGGCGGGCTTCCAGTTCGAAGAGGAGCGGGTGACCGCCGGTGACCAGGCGCGAGGCACCGGAGCCGGTGCCGTGGCGCGCGGTCGCGGCCCGGGCGGCGGCGATCACTTCGGGATGGCGGCTCAGGCCGAGATAATCATTGGAGCAGAAATTGAGCAGAACCTCGCCGTCCTGTGTCACCCGTACCGCATCGAGCCCATCAGTCTCGACAATGCGGCGGCGCAGCTGGCTGCGCTCAAGCCCGGCCAGCTTGGTGTTGGCGAAGGCTTCAAGTGTTGCAGTCGCGGGCAGGGATTCGGGCGATCTCATCTCAGCCCTGTCGCACAGATTTCAGGCCTGCTAAAGCCCCGACATGAAAACATCGCGCCCCGATCCGGCGGCCCAGCATCTCTGGCGCCCCTATACCCAGATGAAAACCACGCCGCCAGCTCTGCCGGTCGTCTCGGCGGAAGGCGTGCGGATCCGCCTCGCCGATGGCCGCGAGCTGATCGACGGCATTTCCTCCTGGTGGACGGTCTGCCATGGCTATCGCCATCCCCACATCATCGAGGCGGTGAAGGCTCAGCTCGATCTGGTGCCGCATATCATGCTCGGCGGGCTGACCCATGATCCGGCCGAACGCCTCGCCGCGCGGCTGGCGGCACGGGCGCCGGGCGATCTCAATCATGTCTTCTTTTGCGAATCCGGCTCGGTTTCGGTCGAGATCGCGATGAAGATGGCGATCCAGTACTGGATCAATCAGGGCGTCGCCGGACGCACGCGCTTCGTCGCTTTTCGCGGCGGCTATCATGGCGACACAATCGCCACCATGTCGGTTTGCGATCCTGATGAGGGCATGCACTCACTGTTCGCCGGCTCGCTGCCGCGCCAGATCATCGCCGACCTGCCAGTCGATGCCGATTCGGTCGCGCGGTTTGAAGCCGTGCTCGACGCCCATGCCGGCGAGATTGCCGGTGTGATGACCGAGCCCCTGGTGCAGGGGGCAGGCGGGATGAAGTTCCATAGCCCTGAAACCCTGCGCGCCATGCGTGAGGCCTGTGATGCGCGCGGCCTGCCTTTGATCTTCGATGAGATCATGACCGGCTTTGGCCGGCTGGGCACGATGTTCGCGGCCGAGAAAGCCGGCGTGACTCCCGATATCATGACCGTCTCCAAAGCCCTGACCGGCGGCACTCTGCCGCTGGCGGCAGCGATCGGGTCGAAGCGCATCTTCAATGCCTTCTGGAGCGATGAGGCTTCGGCGGCGCTGATGCATGGCCCGACCTATATGGGCAATCCGGCCGCCTGCGCCGCCGCCAATGCCTCGCTCGACCTGTTCGAGCGCGAACCACGGCTTGAACAGGTCGCGGCGATCGAGCGGACGTTTGCGCGGCTGCTGCCAGCGGCACGCGATATCCCGGGCATTATCGATGTGCGCTGGCAAGGCGCGATCGGTGTGATCGAGATGAAGGGCCTGCCCGAACTCGATTCGCTGAAGGCTGATTTTGTCGAGGCGGGGATATGGGTGCGCCCCTTCAACAATATCATTTACCTGATGCCGCCCTTCGTGATCTGCGATAGCGATCTGGAATTGCTGATAAACACCTGCCTGGCCGTGACACGGCGCTGGGCCGGACGGCATTTCACGGGTGTCTGAGCCGGGCGCTGCTTTCGCGCTGTTCACCCCTGCCCAAAGTCGCTTGACCGGGGGACAGTGAAACCTTAGACAAACGCCTCTCGCTGAGGCGGGAACACCAAGCGGGTGTAGCTCAGTTGGTTAGAGCGCCGGCCTGTCACGCCGGAGGTCGCGGGTTCGAGTCCCGTCACTCGCGCCATTTTCTGTTCTCGAGGATTTCGAGTGCGAAAATGGTCCTGGATACGAAGACGGCCGCCCCTTGGGGCGGCCGTTTCGCGTTGTGGCGCGCCGATCGCCGGAGCCGGCCGGGGCGGTCAGTCCCAGCTGTCTCGCTCGGCATCGGCGATATCGGCGAGCTGATCAACACCGGCTGCGGCGATCCGCGCCCGGCGGATCCCCTGCTGCGCCCGGTTGTTCAGCGAGGGGTCGAGTTCCATCACCCGGTAATAATAATTCTGCGCCGCATTCGTATCCCCCACCAATTCCGAGCAAATCCCCAGATTGAGGAGCAGGCCGGCGCTGTCGGGCTCGGCCGGCTCCAGGGCTGACCATTGCTGGCAAGCCTCGTAGACGGCATCGTTTTGGGCGCCGCTGACGGCCAGATCGAAGGCGGGGCGGCTTGGCTCGCTGACCGTATCGGCATTGGTGTAGAACTGGGCCGTGAATTGCTGATTGTGTGGCGCCACGTCGAGCAGGACAGCGCCGGCAATGCCCTGGGCCGCCTCATATTCCAGCTGGTCATAGGAGCGGCCTCTTTCCTGGCCCGGGCACCAGCTGTCCTGGGCGCGACTGCGATGATCGCGTGAATAGACAACCCAGCCGCTGCGGGCATCGACCAGCTCGACCTGGGCCGTGAGGTCAATCCAATAGCGCGTACACGTCACCTCGCGATTGACGCGGGAGGCGCAGGGATCATCACCCGAGCGCACGCAAACGGATTGGGTGCTCAGATAGTGTTCCTCATTGCGCCGCGCGTCGATCATGCGCCCGCCATAGAGCCCATCGGCACGTCTTTGGTCACGGACGGTGGTGAAGAAGGGGCCGCCATCGAGGGTGTGCCGGCTGAGATAGGTTTCGAGCGCGTCGCGTACCGCGATCCCGCCTCTGCCATGAAAATCGTCGACATAGACGGTGCGCAGCAGTGGGGCGTCGGGGAAGCGGGCCGGGACAACGACCGATACCGGCACGGTGGTAGCGCAGCCGGCCAGCATCAGGGCCAGCATCAAGGTCAGTGCGGCGGTCAGGTTGCGAATTGTGATTGTGCCCGGCATTGGTCTACCCCCCAAGGTCTTTGGAAAAAGGTTAACCCATACATCGGGCAAGGCAATCCCGAAGTCGGCAGTATCGGCGCTTGTCCTGGCGCGGCATGGCGGATGCTGCAAGTGCGAAATGACTTGCTGTCACACCCCATTCA
>TARA_R110000868_G_scaffold282196_2_pt1 | contig 10437 bp, 8 predicted proteins | sample TARA_R110000868 | Tara Oceans TARA_R110000868 (sample SAMEA4397489) | marine metagenome | biome: Polar Biome; feature: [SRF] surface water layer (ENVO:00010504); material: water (ENVO:00002006), including particulate matter (ENVO:01000060) such as... | depth 5 m | reverse complement strand
GCAGTTCTGGATCAACAAGCGGAACTCATTCAGGTTTCCAAACGGAACGACGTTGTCCAAGATGACTTACTATGCTCGGGTCAATAAGTTTAAGTCAGCCCTTGCGGGATACTTGATGTCGTAAAATAAATTAATTATTTTTTGCGTTTAATAGTTTTACCTACTATTTATTACGTGGCCCCGAGAAATTGGGGCTCTAATAAAACAAAAGGATAAAATTATGGAAAAGCAAAATTGGAAAAAAAACCTGTTCGAAGGTGTGGTCTGCGAGATGGCCGTGAAGAGAATTTTTGATGAGGATGGAGACTTGATGAGAGAACTATTAATGGGTGAGAGAGACAAGTGGAGTTGGACCTGTGAAGATGCGAAGATAGATGAAGCATGGGACCTGAACCTTGTGGTGGACAACACACAAGCATTCTACTCGGTAGAAGTAAAGTCAGCACGTAATGGTGGTGCCTACTCTAACTTCTTCGCAGAGACGCGTCTGGTAGCCTCTAACACTCGTCCGGAGTTTCTTGCGAGTGTTCCTACCTTCATCTTCTATGTCGACCTTCTAAATGGCTCACAGCACGTCTATGATGGAGCTAAGTTTGTGAAGGCTGTAAAGGCACACGAAGAGAAAGCATTCACGAATAGGTTTGGAACAGCTGAAGGCATCCTGTTCCCAATAGACAGCAAGGAGTTCGGGCACATGGCGTCTTACACACCTGACTTTAAATTCACAGACGTGGTGCTACACTACCGACAGAACATAAAAGACAAGATGAATTTAGAAAATAAAAAAGGCTCACAACACAAAGTTGTAGCCGGAATGAAAACATTATCATAAGGAGATAGAACATGTTTAGAATTATCAGTAAAGAAGAGTTATGGTTAAAGTTTCTGTTTGAGGATACACTCACAGAAGAAGAGATCGAAGAGATAGAACAAGAAGCATTACAAAGAGAGGCAGCGAAACTAAAATAGTTAGGCCACCTCTAAAATGCATAAGTCAGCCTACGGGCTGGCTTTTTTTGTTACTCTTCTTCTTGTGCTTCTGCAAGAGAAGTGAGAAGCAACAAAGCAAGTTCCAAAAGGTCCTCACCCAACTCTGCTTTCTCATTGTCGTCAAACCCACCACGAGCAAAGCGAATTGCTTTCACAGCAACACGGATAGCCTTCGGTGCGAGGTTGATAAATTTTTCTTCTTTTCTCATTTTAACTCCTTTATTTTTTTGGTCTTTGAGACTTCTTTCCTTTACACTTCCATTTCTTTCGGGATAAGTTGTTGGGAGTGTTCGGGTCATTCTGTTTTTTCTTTGGAAGACGCTTCTTGATGCCGGCTGACCGAGCACAGTAAGCATCGCCTTTCTTTGTTCCTGACTGAATTCGCTTCTTGCCTTTTTTATTTTTGGCTCCTGCTTGTCCATAAGATACCTTCTTGGTTCTACCCGTCTTCTCATTCTTTACCTTCTTTACGAAGCGTTTTCCTTTCGCTGGTTTAGTAGCCATCAGGACACCATCTTCTCAATACGCGAGAGTGTGTCTTCATGCTTGTCTAACCTATTGTTAAGTTTTTCCATGCTATCCAGATACACTTGCCTATCTTTTTTATTTTCATCTATCAAACTATCCATTTGATCTAAGTGTCTGCAAACCCATTTATCTGCCGTCTCTGCAAGCCATGCTGCTGATGCCTTACCGGCATAACCAAATGAGCCAAGTAGGACAGCCAAGATAAAGAATACAGGACCCTGTTCTATTAGTGATAGGTAAATTGCCTCGCTCATTCTTTGTTCTCCTTATGTTCTATTTAGATCTGTTGATAATTGGTTAATTTCACTGTCGCTTAAAATGCGTTTGTAAAACCTGACGTCTCTCCATTTCGCTCTGTAGGGAGAGATAGCCGTGGTGGGGGAATTGCCGTTCTTCGCACCTATCATTGTAGAGAGCGATGTGTCTGTCGGCCATTCTGTAATGCCTGTCTTCTGTGTCTTGTAGCTTCCATCTTTAAAAATTTGGACTGTTCCAGTTGCTTTGTTAAAAGTCAAAGCATAATGCTCCCACGTATCTTTCACGGTTGCACCTAACCCAAACATTAGAACTGCGTCTCGTAGGCTATCGACATCCTTGTCGTCTAAATAACCAAAGAAGTAAGTCACGTAGGTTGTTAATTCATAGCCATCTATTCCGTGGGTTCCACCATTGCCTCCGTATTTAGATGCTAACAAACCAAAGGCATCGGTCTCATCCAGATGAGTTTTTCTACCCATCACGATAGTCATTTCGTCTTCGAGGTCGTAGGTCTGCTGGTTGTTATCAAGGACGTAAGCATAACTGTAAGGGTAAGCTTCATTAGCCCAGTTCGTTGATAGGGTTCCGTCAGCCTCAATGTAAGCATCATTTCCAAACAAAACCAAGTTAGGGTCTTGTATGAAGTCTGCGTAGGCAGGTGGCGGAGGAGGTGGAGGAGGAGGCATTGGAATTGTCTCTGTATCCGTTACGTCATCAGTGTCGAGCGTAGAACTTACAGCAGTCGCATAAGCGGTGTAGGTTGCCCCGTCAAGGAAGTTTAGGAAGACGATAGGGTAAGACCACCCCGAAGCTGTTAAAGTGGCTTCACCGCTCTCCCAAGCCACTCCATTCTCACTTATCGTGATGAGGACGCTGGAAGCATTTGTTTGAGTTCCGGATAGGGTCATGTTAGGGACGTCAAAGTCCATGGTGATGTCTGGAATTATTGGGTCAGGTGGTGGAGGAGGAGGTGCTGGAAAGACAAGACCACCACTGGGTCCGCCGGCAGCAGCCACATTAGCAGGAATTATCTTATCATAAGCTTCCTTCACTTTCTTGCTATGAGTTTTTCTAATTGCTTGGACAAACGAAGATGAGTTCATTTGCCTTTCATTAACAATTACTCTTTCCTCTTTCCCATCAATGATGGTTTTTACAACTATGGTCTGGAAGCCATTTATCATTACGAGATCCTCGCTGATACTTTAGCGATGCGAGAAAACTTGTAGACGACGTTAAAGTCTGTCCCATCTCCAGCAGAGTAAGTGCGAGAGGTTCCTCTTGCTCCTGCTATGAGCCCAACATAAAGTTGTCCTGATGCTGGTGTGTAGTTGGTTGTGGAACTCAATGCCGCTCCACTACTTTCCAATAACCCACTTGTATCTAAACCTGTTGCGACAAGTCCGCCATTACCACCAGCCATAGTGATAGTCCCAAACATACGTGTGTCGGTAGCAGATAACGGGGATGCCGTAGAGGGAGCTGCGCCACTTGCAATGTAAGGGAAACTATCGGCATTGGTGTTTGCGAAATTCCACGCTACACCTACTACGTTTGCTTTCATGTTTGCTACCGTATCATCGGTTGGATCCTCAAAGGTTCCAAAGCCCCAATTAAAGTAGCGTAGGTTTCCTCGGGTGCTTCCAAGGAGAGCACAACTAACTGAAAGCACAAATGTTTCTCCTGCTAAAACCGGCGTTCCATCATCATAGAAGGCAAGTTTATACCAACGCGGTGCTTCTGTTTGTCCGGCACTACCAACAGGTTGTAATTCATTGTTGGCTACTCCAACAGCTTTGAGAGTTAGTTCCATGGTTCCAGCGTTATTCACCACGCTGTCGACAAACGATGCGGGATCATTAAGCGTCCAAGACCCGTCAGTCAGGTCAAGCGGTTGGTAATAGTCAACGCGACTATCATTCGTGTAAATTTCTCTTGGGAAAGCATTAACAGGCATGACTATTCACTCCAGTTAATTTGGGTAAAGTCAATTGTTGCTGTCCCAGCATCTACTTTGTAGAAAACAAAAACGGTGTCGTCTTCCTCAAAGAACGGATAGTCGTCAAATAAAATTTGTGCGCTACCCTCTGTTGCGGTTGTAATGCCGAGGTCAAAAGCAACCTCTGTGTCTCCTACGACACATGTGTCTCCAGCTCCAGTGCTACAAATTCTAAATGTAACTTTAGCGGCTCCACCAGCCAATGACTTGGCTTTAATTATCATAGAACGTAAAAAGTTCTTGTAAGGTTGTCCTTGTTGTTCCATTCCACCAGCAACTTTTAACTGAATGCTGTGAAATTTTGCTGCGTTGTATGCGGTTCCAACTGCGGTGATGTCGCTGTCGTTAGTTACCGTGTGTAAGTATGTTCCAAATTTAGCCATGTTTCTTCTCCTTCTTCTTCATGGTAGTAAAGATAATTTCTTATCTACATTTATACTTTTGTAAAACGTCTATCTTCGTCGCAGTCGTTCTCTACCACCACGCTCATCTTCCATTATACGCTCTTCTTTCTTCTCTGCTTTTAACGCTCTATCATACTCAAAGAATTTTGTTTTTACATTATCTTTGTGTAGTTGCTCTGGTGTAGCGTATTGTGCTGTTGAGATCAAACCAAGGTTGTAAAGCATTGTATCTGTGAAGTCTAACTCACTATTCTTTGTTCCTTCCCTCATAGTGAACCATGAAGACAAGTCTTTTATTGGTGTCTCTACCCCTGTTGTAGAAACAAGACCACCAATAAACTTTTGGTAAGTATCCATTGTGTCGTTATCAACGTAGTAGTTAAAACCCACAGAGCTTACGTCTGGGTTATTAAAGCTTTCTGCTGCTGGAACAACATTACCTTTCCCATAGACACTTTCCAGCAGGTTAAAGACCCCTTCTGGATCCATGTAGAGACCAAGCAGGTTTATGTATTCATTGCTAATTTGGGACTTGCCTGAAAACTTGGGCTTTATTCCCATGGCTTGTTTTAGTTCTGGCTTGACGGCGTCTCTAATTGGACCACCTATGACTGGATAAACTAATTTGGTGAACATAAGCGTAGCATCCACAGAAGGTAATGGTGGTGTGGTAATGTAAATGTTTTTAAATTTATCTGGTCCAACTTTCTTCTGGTATTTGTCTATTATTGATCTGTTCTTTGTGTAGCTCGGCATGGTGAGAGCCAAAGGACTTTCCATTCCCGTGTTGTCCTTATACACCATGTTGATGCCTCTTTGGAATTTTAGAGTTTGTAAGTAGCGGTTGATAGGTTTAAAGTCTCCACTCGCCACAGAAGCGAATGCTTTCATAAAGCCAACATAGTTTTGGCGTTGGAAGTTGTAGAATAAAATAAATTGAGCCAGTCGTGTCTTCTCGGCTTGGGTCAAGTCCCCATAGTCATAGAGAGACTTCTTGGCCAAGTCCATTGCTTCCTCAAGAGAACGCCCTTCTTTGAGTGCCGTGACTGCTACACCTGCTCTATACATCTGGTCTTCACGATAAGCTAATTCTTTCATCAAAGACATTGTTGTTCTGTATTGTGTAAGGAGGGCATTTGATGTTGGGTCTGCTGTTTTTAGAAGAGCCATCAAGTCCTTATCATTTAGTAGTGATGTGGAGACTTCGTATTGCGACCTCATCCCAGTAGCATCCAATGCTTCTTTGAGTTGCCTGAAAGTGTATTGGATCCCAGATGGAGTTGTAACAGCTACGCTATCACTACCCTTGTAAGGTCCAATGGCTTGGCTCGCCAAAGGCAAGTCTGCGTTCGCAATTACAGCACCAATGGCTGTGTCCTGAAAGGTAGGAAGTATTCCTGTTTGAGAATAGATGATGTCTGGTGCTGTCGCTAAATTCACAATGTGGAACCGAGGACGAGCAGTTAGCAACACATTGTAACGTGATCCTTGGAATAAGTCATAGATGGTTCTTGCGATCTCTATTCCTTGCGCGGTAGCTGTCTTTGGTCGTAGAGCTCTATCAAGGTTTTGCGTGAGGTTAGATAGTCTTTCACCACCAACAAGTTTTTTTATTTGTTCGTATTGCTTCACACCATAGATGAGTTCTTGTAATTGAGGGTCTCCCTCAAACAGATCGTTGAGTTGTTTCTGTGCGTCTGCAGCACCAAACTTGGGACTATTTAAACCATTACGTTGTAGGACAAGTTCTGCCGCATTAATGTGTTGGTTGACTTTGCGATAGACATCCACGTTGTTGTAGATGCTGTCTATGATGGTTCGGTCAAGCTCTGTAAGGACAGCCTTTGTTTTTAAGATGTCTTCTTGCTTCAGTCTCATGTCGCGCACTGGGGCTCTTGGGTCAGGAATTGTTGCTCCACCACCCATGTCTATGTCGGGGAAGCGAGTGCGAAGAGCATTGTATTCTGTTTCTAAACGAGTGAGTTCTGCTACGATGTCTGCTTTTTCGGTTCCAAGAACTAAACGCTCTGTAATTGCGTCGTAAGCATCAAGACGTGTCTTGGTAGGGTCTTGTAGGGTCTTGGCCGCAGACTTCACTACGTCAAGGTTTAGGCCCTGTAAAGCACCTGCTGCGGCATCATCTACAATGAGTTGGTCTAATGCTTTATCAATTGCTCTCTTACCACCTGTATGGTAATACATTCCTATTTGGTTTTGTAATGCTCTACTTCCACCGAGGGTTGTGAAGGCATTCTCAACTTGGCTCATAGAAATTCCACCAGCAAGGTTCTCGTTCTTTACAACATCCGTCATAATGTCTGCGTTGAGTTGTGTGAATTTTGTTTGGAAAGCCAATGGGTCGTCTATTACGTCTCTAACAAATTGTTTTACCAAGTTATCATAAAGACCCTTACCTGCTGCGTTAAACACATCTGTCCTGTAAAGAAGGTTGATCCCAAATAAACTATTAGCAAAATTTACTTCCGCTTCTGTTTTAAAAAACATTCGTCCGGAAGACCAGTCAATAGCTGCGCCAACATTCTGTCTTTGCATTATCTTTCCCAAGGCATCCTGTGTTTCTCCAACGATAAGAACGCCCATAGCTTCGCCTGTGGTTAGCTTTCGTCCTCCAACGGCAGTAACCTGCGCTGGAGTTAGATAACGTTCCAGAACAGCAGTGTCGCCGCCTGTAAGGGCACGAAAGTCTCTACGTAGTTTGTTGTCGAGACCTGATGAGTTCTGTTGTATGTCTCTAAAAGCACGACGCTGTGCGAGGTCGTTAGAAGAAGAGAGCACCTCAAAGTCCAAGTTTCTTTGGATGTTTGGTGAGAAGCGACCTAATTGTCTTTTTACAAAACCAGCAGACTTGGAAACGAATTCGGGAACTGGAATGGTTGCTCTCAACCGAGTTCCTTTTGCTTCCAATACTTGTTCTGCTTGGACTGTTAGTGAGCCATCAGTGTTACGGAGTGTTGAGAATTCTTCTAATGTTCTAAAGTTTCCTGACGTTTGTGCAACAAAGTCCAAGTTAGCTTCCTTAATTCTCTTTGCTGTGGAGAAAGGTAGAGTTGGTTGTCCTCCTGTAAAAAGGAATTGTTCTGCTTCATCCTTTACGAGCTTTGGTAAATTGCTTTGTTGTATCTCGGCAAAGAGATCATTCGCACCTTGACGTGTAAGAACATAGACGGGCTCTGTGGCTGTCTCTATGGCTTGTCTTCCCGCTGTTCCCATGGTTGGTGCCTGTGCTTCTCGTAGGACGCTTGCTGGACGCACTGACGAGACCTTGGCGCCCATTATCGCATCTTGTAAGCTCTTACCTACTGGTGTAGCTTTTTCCAATGCGAACAACTCATCCATGTCTTTTGTGTGGCCGAGAGTGTTTCTTGTGATCGCAATGACGTTAGTCAAGTCAACCATTTTAGGTTCAGCAGCAAATAAAATTTTACTTCCATAACTTTGTTGTATGGTTTTTGTAGCATCATTACGAGCCGCCATTACGTTTCCATTATTACTATCCAAGTGGAATTTGTAAATGTCGTCGACAACATCACTATTTACAATAGCAAGTTTCTCTTGTGCCGCAAGTCTTCCTGCGGCTGCTTGTCCATTCTGTGCTAACTCATCTAAATAGCGTGTAGTGTCGTCAAATTCTTTTAAGAGCTTATTGCCTTTCGCAACATCCCCACCACCAATAGCTTTGGCTGTGATCTCATCAACAGCATCTAACGCTTCTGGAAGTGTCTTGCCTCCATCCATTTGTTTCACAACAGCATAGGTGTAGCTATCGTTAGTCATCACGTCTTCGCCTGCTCTCAAGCCTCTTCGTGTTTCTAAACCTTCCGCAATGTCGTCCGTGTAAATTCTCGCAACAGATCCATAAGGAATTTCCACACCTGCTTTACCAAGTCTTTTGTTTGCGAAAGTCAAGACGTTAAAGTCTGTAAGTATCTCTGCTTTAGCAACATCAGCAAAGGCACTTGCGAAGCCACCTTTACCTGTTCCATACATAGCCTTCTGTGCTTTCACAAGTTTTCTTCCAGCATTAGCCCCTTTTAGGATCCCAGTAGCCACAGCCGGTGTAGGATCTGCAAGGTCTAAGGCCAAACCGGTAAGTTCTAACGCCCACTCTTGCCCTTTTGGTGCGAAACCAAGTTGAGACATAAGCATTGCTTCGCCTGTAAAACCTTGGTTGAGTGCGTAGTTTGCGATAATTGGATGGTCTGCGAAGAGAGGAGCCATTTTGGCTTTGCCCTCTTTCCAAACATCATAAGTGTCTGTGTCGAAGACAACGTCTCCCGCATAGAGAGTAGCAGCCGTAGTAGCACCAGCTACAAGGTTGAGACCACCAAGAGCAAGACGTAAGTTCTTACCTGCTGTTGTCTCTTGTATCCCACCGAAACCAGTTGTCTTTGTTAGGATCCCATCGCTGTAAAACTTTTCTGGGTCTGCGAGGACTTCTTTCTTTTTCTCATAGTCAATAAACCATGCGTCAGTTCCAGCTCCCTCTTCTGTTTCGTAGAACTCTACTCTTGCAATTGCTCTCGCATTCTGCTTTGAGTTCTCCTGCTCTGTGTAAGGAGATGAAGGGTTTCCTTCACGAACAATTTTATCTACTTCTGGTGAGTAGATAGTTGCTCCTAAGCCACCGCTTCCAGAGCCATCTCCTCTAATGTAGTCAGCAACAGCTTTAGGAATAGCAACGCGCTGCTTCCCATCAGCGGAAGTAATTTTTACGTATGTCCCACCACGTTTCTGGATAGAACGTCTTTTGTCTCCTACGTATTTATTTGTTCTTGCTTCTGCTTGACCTTTGAGGTAGGCAGACTGGATAAGAGTATAGTTAGGTAGTTTTGCCCCACCATAGCTCATTGCCGATGTAACTTCGGTAGGAGAAGTCTGTTGTTGTGCGATGTTCTCTGGTGAGTATTCGTTGTTGTAAGCAAGTCCCTCAATTTCATCCGCAATTTGGGATAAGATAAGGTTGTCTGGGCTATCAGGGTTCTCGGCTTTGTAAGCTTTGTAAGCTTCCTTGTAGCCTGCTTTAAGGTAGAAGGCGCTCTCATCGTCTAACCCTTCGCTCGTTTGGATGCGCTCCATAATTTTATCAAAGTCTATCTTTGGTCTTTCTTGTGTATAACCTTTTGGAGCACTCTCTGGTGCGAAAGTCTGTGTCCGTGATGCGGTCTGTAATGCTTCGAACGTGGACATCGGGTCTGCTGCTGGAGGCAAGTTAAATGCGGGCGCAGCCTCAGCAAAGTCCAAGATGTTGTTTTCTTGACTTCTTTCTTTTACGTCGCCAAAGTCTGTTGTAAGAGGAGTTCCCCAGATGGCTGATGCCTGTTCCAAGGAGGACTGATAGAGTGCTTTACTTTCTTCTTGCGTGAAAGTATTACCAAGCTCTATTTGCTTGTTGAGTTCTGTCTCAAAAAGTTGGTCCGCAAGTTTATCTCGTTTCTCTAAAACTTTTTCTTCATCTATTTCTTTACTGGTTCGTGATCTCGCCATTTGTGTTATCTCCTAAACTGACTGCTTCTGCGTCTTTGCTTTGTTCTGTAATTGTGTCTAATGCTATTAAAAGTTCGTGAGCTTTTTGCATCGTCTTTGGTTCCTTGTTAAAGGCAACAGTAATTTGCTCGTAAGCGTTTTGGAGATAAGTTTTTTTATCTCTGCGGACATCTGGGTTGTTAGGATCAAAGAGAGATGAAACAAGTTGAGCCCACTTTGGAATGTCGGGACCTTTTGTTGTTCTATCAAGTTTCTTGCTGTCGTATTCTTGTGCTCCCTCAATAACGGAAGATCTGTAAGGTTTTGTTGCTTTCGCATAAGCATCCATAAGTTTATTAACTTGTTCTTGGTGTTCTTCTGTGCCGGTTGTAAAGCGTCTATCCACAGCAGCCATTTGTTTATTAAGCTCCTGCTCTGCTCCTGCCGCTGTAAGGCCCATGAAGGTGTCTGCGGAGGGTTCTACAAACATGAAGGTGTCTGTCTCTACCAAGACGTCTGCGAGCTCTGGAAGAGGCGCTGGTGCTGCCGTAGGCATCATGTCTCTTGGTGCTGTTGGTGGTGGCTGTGGTGGTTGTTGGACCTGTGGTTCCATACCTAACATGCGAAGTTCCATGTCTCTTGTTGTATCTTGGACTAATGGAGCTATGGTTGCTGGTGCTGCTTCGGGAAACGTGAAGTCTCCTGTTGCGCCTATGTCTCTTGGAAGAGGAAGCCCACCTGTAATTTGTCTTCTGCGTAATGCTTCGTTCTCAC